>Ga0209567_10000035_pt1 | contig 58249 bp, 55 predicted proteins | sample COG_12_FD_184756 | JGI IMG/M metagenome (GOLD analysis project Ga0209567, IMG submission 184756) | Pelagic marine sediment microbial communities from the LTER site Helgoland, North Sea, for post-phytoplankton bloom and carbon turnover... | ecosystem: Environmental > Aquatic > Marine > Neritic... | reverse complement strand
CTTGGTCTTCACTCGGACCGTAGCGACGGCTACGCTCCTCGCTCCAGACCGGCGCTCAGCCAAACCTGTCCTGCGTCATCACTCGGGATACTGGTGCAAAATGCGGGCTAGCGCCATTAGGGTATAGAATTTCCGGACAGCCCATAACAGAGAGATCGATATGCTAAAACCTGCAAAACCAAGGGGCCGGGTGGTCGCGGTGCTGATCAACCGGGACCGCGACAGCTCTCTTGCGAGTACTCGTCTACAGAGCGTCAGCGTGTGTTATTCCGGATTCGAGGGGGAAGCCCATGGCGGACTGACTCGTAAGTCGTGTTCGAGGGTCAAACTCCAGTACGAACCGGGTACGGAGATTCGAAATACGCGCCAGATTTCGATCCTGTCGGAGGAAGAACTCCGACAGATTGCGAGGAGCATGGAAATCGGCCATCTGGAGCCGGAGTGGATCGGCGCCAACCTACTGATCACGGGCATCCCGGAATTGACACTGCTGCCCCCATCTTCCCGCCTGCTGTTTTCCGGCGGGGTGTCGATCGTTGTGGACATGGAAAATGGACCCTGCAAATTTCCCGGTGAGATTATCGACGAACATTTTCCCGGATGTGGAAGACGCTTTGCCAAGGCCGCGCAGCATCTGCGCGGTGTGACCGGGTGGGTGGAATGCGAGGGCGTTCTATCCGTCGGCGACGAGGTCAGCCTGCACATCCCCGTCCAACCCCGGCATCCGCGCTATACGGGCGAGCTCAAATATTGAACCCGGTCGGCCGCATTGATATGGCCTGAATAATTCGGTACTGTCGCCGCCCGCTTCACATGGGTTCGTTAGTTATGGCGCAGTACGTATACAGCATGCATCAGGTTGGCAAGATCGTCCCGCCCAAGCGCGAGATACTCAAGAACATTTCCCTGTCGTTTTTCCCGGGCGCGAAGATCGGCGTCCTGGGCCTGAATGGCGCCGGCAAGTCGACCCTGTTGCGAATCATGGCCGGTGTGGACACAGAGATCGAAGGCGAGGCTCGACCCATGCCCGGGATCAAGGTCGGCTACCTGCCTCAGGAGCCGGATCTCGACCCGACAAAAACCGTGCGCGAAATCGTCGAGGAAGCGGTGTCCGAGATCAAGGCTGCGCAGGAGCGCCTGGACGAGGTGTACGCAGCGTACGCCGAGCCGGACGCGGATTTCGATGCGCTTGCGGCCGAACAGGCCAGGCTCGAAGCCGTGGTGCAGGCCGCCGACGGGCACAACCTGGAACGCCAGCTTGAGGTCGCCGCCGATGCGCTTCGATTGCCGGAGTGGGACGCCTTAATCGACAGGTTGTCCGGTGGTGAAAAACGACGGGCCGCGCTTTGCCGACTGCTGCTGTCCGCTCCGGATATGCTGCTGCTGGACGAACCGACGAACCACCTCGACGCGGAGTCGGTCGCCTGGCTGGAGCGCTTCCTGCACGATTTCCCGGGAACCGTGGTGGCCGTCACCCACGACCGCTATTTCCTCGACAACGTGGCCGGCTGGATCCTCGAACTTGACCGGGGTTATGGCATACCGTACGAAGGCAACTATTCAGGTTGGCTCGAGGCCAAAGCCGAGCGACTCGAACAGGAGGCAAAACAGGAAACGGCTCACGCCAGAACCGTGAAATCCGAACTGGAATGGGTGCGTCAAGGCACGAGGGCCAGGCAGTCCAAGTCGAAGGCAAGGCTGCAGCGATTCGAGGAAATGCAGTCCAGGGAATTCCAGAAACGCAGCGAAACCAATGAAATCTATATTCCGCCGGGGGACAGGCTGGGAGAAAAGGTCATCGAATTCAACGGGGTTGGTAAGAGATACGGCGAGCGGGTTCTATTCGATGATCTGTCGTTTATCGTACCCCAGGGCGCCATCGTGGGCGTGATCGGAGGTAACGGCGCGGGCAAGACCACGCTGTTCCGAATGATCATGGGAACCGAGCAACCGGATTCGGGGAACATCGAGAAAGGTGAATCGGTCAATATCGCCTGGGTCGATCAGACCCGGGAGGACCTGGACGATAGCAAAACGGTGTTTCAGTTGATCTCCGACGGCTCCGATGTCATCCGCATCGGCAGCTACGAGGTCCCGTCGAGAAACTATTGTGGAAGGTTCAACTTCAAGGGCTCGGATCAACAGAAGTTCGTCAAGGACCTGTCCGGCGGTGAACGGGGCAGACTGCATCTCGCACTGACACTCAAGCAGGGCGCCAACGTGCTGTTGCTCGACGAACCTTCCAACGATCTCGACGTGGAAACCCTGCGCGCGCTGGAGGAGGCGCTGCTAAACTTCCCGGGCGCGGCGATCGTCATTTCGCACGACCGCTGGTTCCTGGATCGCATAGCGACTCATATTCTGGCCTACGAGGGCGAATCCAAAGTGGTTTTTTTCGAGGGCAACTACACCGAATACGAGGCGGACAGAATGAATAGATTGGGCGTCGAAGCGTTGAATCCGCATCGCGTTAGATATAAAAAACTGGCTTGATCTTGATCGGAAGCGGCGCCCTCGCCGCGTCGAATAGGGTAGGAGCGGCGCCCTCGCCGCGTCGAATAGGGTAGGAGCGGCGCCCTCGCCGCGATTGACATCTGTCGGGATCGGCGCGAGGAGAGTCTCCTACAATAGGAATAGAACTTGAAACTACTCATTCCAAAGGAGCAGATCTATGAACGTAGACGAATTTCGAACGATGCTCAAACCCGTAACTGAATTTATTTCCGGCCGGGAAATTTCTCCGGCGCTGGCGGATGAACTGAACCAATCCTTCCCACCTACCAGCGAAACATTCGGGGCAATCGAAGAAGCCTGTCACGACGCGATTGAACAAGGGTGGATGTGCGCCCACGGGTCGGAGGGGCGGCGTTACGGCCGGGTCATCGAGCCCGGCGACGATACGGCAGGACTGAGCGTGGACGTGGTCGAACTCACTGATATCGTCGGTCCGCACCACAGTCACCCGAACGGTGAGGTCTGCATGGTCATGCCGGTCGACGAGCAGGCGAGATTCGACGGAAATCCGCGTGGCTGGTGTACCTATGAGCCAGGTTCGGACCATCACCCAACAGTGACGGAGGGCAAAGCGCTGGTCCTGTATTTGCTGCCGCAGGGAAAGATCGAGTTTACGTGACGCTGGTGTGCCGGCGCGCCGGATATCACGCCACATTAAGGACTGGCAATGCCAGGTTAGTTGCTTTTGACTGAAGAACGGTCTGTATCGGCGACGCCTATCCCGGCGCTGGCTGGTCCGGGCCCCTCGTCAGATATCCTCCCACCTTGAATGCCGGACCCAGAAGAGTGGCAATATCGTTCAAGCGTTTGTCGCGCGTCCAGATACGAGCGGGCGCCGTCAACGCCGTTGCCGCCAGCAGGTGTGCATCGACGTAACCAATACCCCGTCCCATCAATTCGTGCCGTTCAATAAACAACAATACTTCCGCATCGGTAGCGAGCATTGTCCGCGGCAGATTCTCTAATAGAGTCAATATTCCCGAACGGTTGCGCAGATTACCGCAGGCTAATTCGCCGATCACGAATGGATGGGTCAATACTTCGTTACGCTCCAGCCGTGCTGCCAGTCCCTCGTCGCCTTTCCCAAGATGATCAATCCAGACGGTGGTGTCGACCAGAATCATCGCCGAGGAGACTTCCTGCGCGACACGGGCTCCAGTTGCGGTTCGGTCGCGGCCAGCCTGGCCAGACGCCGCGCACTTTCCCGCTCGATCAACGCCTTCAATCCCTCCCTGACCAGGGTCGTTTTTTCCGATACCCCCGTGATCCGCTGGGCTTCTGCCAGCAACTGGTCATCCAGGTTCAGTGTCGTTCGCATTGGTCACCTCATTACTGATAAACGTTCACGTCATATTATACATCAATTGATGATGATATTGATGCATCCGGGAAAGACCTGATTTTTGAAACGCGTGATAGCGACCCAAAAGCGGCTACCTTACTCCCTCCGGGAGTGTGTTTTACTGGATTGTTTCGCTGCGCTCGCAAAGACTGCGGTTGTCTTCGCGAATGCGCCTTGAATTCGGATGCTTGTCGCTTCGCTGAATGTCACAGAATTTACGACGGGGTACACTAGTTGCAGCCAAGCTTCGACAATCGGCGCACGGATATCTTCGGTCTGCAGACGGACCGTCCAGTGCGAATGGTCATATCCGGAGGCCGAACTCCGGCGTCGGACATTTTCGATCGATGGTCGTTGAATTCTCGTAAGCGGCGCAGCTGCTCTTCGTTGATGCGACGATTTTCCTCACTCGGCTCGTCCGCGGAATAGTCGTAAGCCGGGTCCTGATGGTAGATGACGCGCCCCTCGGCATCGACCTCTTTGATGAACTGCCCCGAGGCTGCAGGGTTCAGGCTTAGGATAAGCAGGACGTTCAGTATAAAAACGCCAAGCGTTTGCAGTTTTTTGGTAAATGCATACATATTCGTCATCACTCTCCTTGTGACTGGGTTTAACCGCCTTCACCGGGCATCAAACTTCGCGCTGATGTTACACCGCGGACGCAGAAATTACCCTGACTTTCTTGCCGCAGTTTCTTGTTCCGATTGAATAAATTCTCAGCCGCATCATAAATAAGTTCAATAAACGGTTCCATTCGTTTGTTTTTCTAATGTTATTGTAGTACGTCGTAAAATAGTTTTGAGAAATACTCGGATGGCTCGGGAAAGTCGGGATACCGTGGCCGACAGATCCGGCTTTTAGCCGCAAATTATCCGCAGTCGCATTTTTGCCTGCGACTAATTCTCGCTGATCAGATTATTGCCAACAGCAGTTTCAGTTGGATCCTTTCTTACCTCACACTAACCCTCTCCTAACTCATGGGAGAGGGGAAAAACTGGCGAGGGAATCATGTCTGCCAATGGAGATAGAAAAACAACTGACCGCGTACCGTGTGTGTGATAAAAAGCGCCCTGACCGACAAAGGGGCTATCTATGAAATCTCACGCACAGGTCGCCGTGATCGGCGGTGGGGTAGTGGGCTGCAGTGTCCTGTATCACTTGACCAAACTGGGCTGGAAGGACGTCGTCCTGATGGAGCGCTCGGAACTCACCTCGGGCTCGACCTGGCACGCGGCGGGTGGATTCCATACGCTGAACGCGGATACCAACATGGCGGCATTGCAGGGTTACACCATCGGCCTGTACGCGGAACTCGAAGAGATTTCCGGGCAGTCCTGCGGGCTGCATCACGTCGGCGGCGTCACCATCGCGACCACCCCGGAACGCATGGACCACCTGGTTGCCGAACGTGCCAAGCATCGTTACATGGGGCTCGATACCGAGATTCTCGGTCCCGGGGAAATCGGCGCGCTGACTCCCATCATCAACTCGGAGGGGATTATCGGGGGACTGTATGACCCGCTGGATGGCCACCTGGACCCATCCGGTACGACCCACGCCTACGCCAAGGCGGCCCGTATGCAGGGCGCGGAGATCTATCTCAGGAATCGAGTTCTGGAGACCAACCCGCGCGGCGACGGGTGCTGGGAGGTGAAAACGGAGCGGGGCACCCTGGTGGCCGAGCACGTGGTCAACGCCGGCGGCCTGTGGGCCCGCGAAGTGGGCAGAATGGCCGGGATTTACCTGCCACTCCACCCCATGGAACACCAGTACCTGGCCACCGACGATCTGCCCGACGTCTACAACCGCGACCAGGAACTGCCGCACGTCGTGGACCCGGGTGGCGAAAGTTACCTGAGGCAGGAGGGCAGGGGGCTGGTCATCGGATTCTACGAGCAGGCCGCCGAACCCTGGGCCGTGGATGGCACACCGTGGGATTTCGGGCACGAACTCCTCAACGACAAACTGGACAAGATTTCCGATTCCCTGGAGATCGCTTACAACCGCTACCCGGTCCTGGCCAGAGCGGGTATCAAGCGGGTCATCAACGGGCCGTTTACTTTTGCACCCGACGGCAATCCGCTGGTCGGGCCGGTGCCGGGGCTACGCAACTACTGGGCGGCGTGCGCGGTGATGGCCGGATTCAGTCAGGGCGGCGGGGTCGGCCTCACGCTGGCGCAATGGATGGTACATGGCGAACCCGAGCGCGACGTGTTTGCCATGGACGTTGCTCGATTCGGGGATTACTGCACGGAATCCTATACGCGCATCAAGGTCACCGAAAACTACCAGCGGCGTTTCGCCATCTCCTATCCCAACGAGGAGCTGCCGGCGGGCAGGCCGTTCATCACGACGCCGGCCTACGGCATCTGGCGGCAGCGGAACGCGGTGTTCGGTTCCGCCTACGGCATGGAGAACGTCAATTATTTTGCGCCGGAAGGGGAGGAGCCGTTCGAGGTGCCGTCATTCCGGCGCTCAAACGCCTTCGACGCCGTGGCGGCGGAGTGCAACGCGGTACGCACCGCGGTGGGCATCAACGAAATCCACAATTTCAGCAAATTCGACATGACGGGGGAGGGCGTCGTTGAGTTTCTGGACCGCATCATGGCCGGGCGCATTCCGAAGGTGGGCCGCCTCAGCCTGAGCCCGATGTTGAGCCCGAAGGGCAGGATCATCGGCGACTTCACGCTGTCCCGCCTGAGTGAGCACCGTTTCCAGGTGACCGCATCCTACGCCGCCCAGGCTTACCACCTGCGCTGGTTCGAGGCACATCAACCTGCCGGGGATGTCGAAACTCGGAATATATCGAACGAACGAGTTGGTTTTCAGATTGCGGGACCGAACGCACGGGAATTGTTGAGCCGGGTGACCCGGGCCGATGTTTCAGCGGAAACATTTGATTTCCTCGACGTACGCGAAATGGAGGTCGGCCTGTGCGATGCCATCGTGCAGCGGGTGAGCTACACCGGCGACCTGGGGTACGAGATCTACGTCGACCGCAGCAAGCAGGTGTCCCTGTACGAGACGCTGGCCTCGGCGGGGCAGGACCTGGGTCTCAAGCCTTTTGGCATGCGTGCCATGATGAGCCTGCGGCTGGAGAAATCGTTCGGGTCGTGGCTCAGGGAATTCAAACCCGACTACACGCCCATGGAAACCGGTCTGGACCGCTTCGTGCACTACGGCAAGTCCGCCGACTTCATTGGTAAACAGGCAGCGATTACGGAAAAGGAGCAAGGCATCTCCCGAAAACTGTGCACGTTCATTGTCGACGCCGGGGATGCCGACGTATGGGGGTGGGAACCGATATGGTCCGGGGGCAATGTCGTGGGTTTCGTGACCTCGGGGGGATACGCGCACTACGCGAAAAAAAGCGTGGCCTACGGATTCCTACCGGTGGAGCTCATCGAGGAAGGCGCCGAGGTGGAGATCGAGATACTGGGCGATCGTCGCAAAGCGAGCTTGTACACGAAGCCGCTTTTCGATCCAGGCGCCGAGCGGATGCGCGGATAAACGGGTCGGATTACCAAATTGCGACGGCTATTGAAGACAGGAGGCTCTCCACCGTTGCGCAGTCGATGTCGCCGTTTTCCAGGCGTTGTCTCTCTTCCTCATTGGAAAAGATAAGCTCACCGAGCACCTCCAGTCCGCCGATGGATCCCGACATCACGGCTGACCCGGAGCGGTTAGGATCGCGGGGCACGAAATACAGATCCAGTTCCCGCGTACATTCGCCGGCGATGGCAATCACGTTTGCGGTGAGTTCCGCGCCATCAGCGCGGGCCCAGGCATTCAGCCACGGAACCGCCTGATCGAGCAGGTCCTCGATGTTCCCATGCCAATGTGCGAATTCAAGGGGATAAGCGTCGTCAAGGACGCATGAGGATGGTCGTTTTCCCGCCGCCGCCCGCTCCAGGGGAAACGGTCCGTAGTCGTCGGGCCGGGGCATAAACTGGTAGTGGAAGTGGTTGGGGATGGAGGCACCGGCGCCTGCACCGTTATAGAAACCGATCCATCCGGGTAATCGCGAGGCCAGGGTCAGCAGGTCCGTGACGATTGTGCGAAGACTCTTTGTCGGGTGTTCGCTGCCGTTGACTCGCCACGTCTGCGGCATATGTTCCCGGGACGCGATGACCATGTGGTTCGGGAGCAGGGGGTACGGATTCATCCAGGCGACGTAGTACCGGTCCTCAATATGCAGTTCGTATCCGAATTCCCGGCCCTGCTGTTGCCAGTGAACGTTCTCGCGGCACAGAAAACATCCCTCGTTCAGGCTTACCGCTCCCGGCGGCGGCTGCTTTTTTCCAGCACCCTGAAAGCGATTCGCGCGGGCCGGGTTGTATTGCGCGGAAAAATGGCGATCACTGTGGGTTGGATCCTTGATCAAATAGCGGCGTGACCGGGTCAGATCGTCATGAATGAAACCCCGGCTAAGCTGCTGGTCGTGCAATGCACGCAGCGCCGCGTCGAGGCCCAGCCCGGACGCCACCACCGCATCGAGTTCCCGGTTGAGGTCGCTCCAGGCGGTTTCATATTCGCGTAAATCCTCACGCATTGATAACGGCACCCCCGTCAAACATTGATATAATCCGCGTCGCGCAATACGAATTATAGCGATTTCTTGAATTGTATCTACCACCCGACATGCGGAAAAACACAAAATGAAAGGCGATTCAATAGTCATCGAAGAGCACCACGTGAGGGCCGCACAGGGCATCTGTGAAATCGTCCTGCCCGAGATCCAGAAGCGCGACGGCAAATACACGCTGACCGTCGCCGGCGAATCGGGCAGCGGAAAGTCAGAAATCGCCGCCGCCGTGGCCAATCTGCTGCGGGAACACGGGATTGAATCGCGGATTTTTCAGCAGGACGATTACTTCGTTTATCCCCCGAGAACCAATGATCAGACCCGGCGCAACGACATCACCTGGGTAGGTCCGCAGGAGGTCAGACTCGATCTGCTCGATGCGCATCTGGCGGCGTTTCTCAGCGACGCCCCAACCATCAGCAAGCCCCTGGTCCTCTATGGTGAGGACGTGGTGACCGAAGAAGAGTGCAATGTGGAGCGTGAGCAGGTTGCTATTGCGGAAGGAACTTACACCACGCTGCTGGACAACGTCGACGCGCATGCGTTTATCGACCGGAGTTATCAGGACACACGCGCCCACCGCGAGCGCCGCGCGCGCCACCAATCGGAGCTGGACCCCTTCATCGAAGACGTACTGGAGATCGAGCACGGCGTCATCTCCAGACACAAGAACAGAGCGCAGGTCATCGTGAACGCCGATTACTCCGTGGCGCGGGCCGTCTGAAGGTTACCCGCATGCGAATTGCTTTTTTGAACCCCCAGGGTAATTTCGATCCGCAGGACTCCTACCTGACCGAACATCCCGATTTCGGCGGCCAGCTGGTGTATGTCAAGGAACTGTCCCTGGCGATGGCACGGATGGGTATCGACGTCGATATCGTCACTCGCCGGATCGATGATCCCGACTGGTCAGGATTCTCTAAGCGGGTGGATCGCTACGAGGACTGCCGGGACCGGCTGCGCATCCTGCGCATTCCGTTCGGGGGTTCCCGGTTCATCGAAAAAGAAAAACTCTGGCGGCATATTCCGGAATTCATCGATAACCTTTTGAATTATTACGCTGGCGAGCCGCCGGACTATCTGACCGGGCACTATGCGGACGGGGGGTATTCCTGTGTGCTGCTTCAGCGACATACCGGGCTGGGTTTCACCTTCACCGGGCATTCGCTGGGCGCGCAGAAAATTGACAAGCTGAAAATGAATGCCGAAACCTTTGCTGGCCACGAGCAGCGCTTTCACTTCGCGCAGCGCATCGATGCCGAGCGCCTTGCCATGCAGCGTGCCGACACGGTCATCACCTCCACCGAACAGGAGCGCAACGAACAATACGCCCATGTCCTGTACGATGGTGCGATCGATTCCACTGACGACGGGCGCTTCGCGGTAGTTCCGCCAGGCGTCAACACTGCGATATTCAACGATACCGAACAGGATGAAGACCGGGAAGAGCACCGTTGGCTCGCCGCTCGAACGGGGGAGCACGATCAGCCCTATGTCGTAATGTCGAGCAGACTGGATGCCAAGAAAAATATCGGGGCGGTGTTCGAAGCCTATATCCGGTCCGAGGCTCTGCGCCGCAAGGCCCGCCTGGCGCTATTCGTGCGGGGGATCGAGGACCCGTATGCCGAATTGGGCAGTATCCCCGAGTCCGATCGCGGGGTCATGGAATCAATATTGGCGCGGATCGATGCCGCCGGCATTCGAGACCGCGTCGACTACTTCGATATCCAGTCCCAACTCCAGCTGGCCGGTGCGTATCGCTTTTTTGCGAATCGCGGTTCGGTATTCGTGCTGAGCTCCTTTTACGAACCCTTTGGCCTCGCGCCCATCGAAGCCGCCGCCTGCGGTCTGGCGGTGGTGGCCACGCGCAACGGCGGCCCCAGCGACATTTTTTCCGACGGCTCCGCGGTGTTGATCGATCCAGCGGATCCGGCGGATATCGCGCATGGAATACTGCAGGCACTGGAGAACCAGTCACGATACGCCGAACTGGGAAAGAATAGAGTACTGTCGCGATATACCTGGGACCAAACCGCCCGCGGTTATCTCGAGGTAATCGAGCGGAATCTCGCACGACCGGCCCGTTCGACGGAAATGCCAAAACGCCTGGATGCGTCGTCACGCATTGAGGCATATCTGCGGACTGTCAGATAGAATTGAGAGTCGTTTTAGCTGGAGAATACCATTGACGGCTGGTATTGCCGTTGCTGGCCGAGCATGGCGCGGTTGACGACCACCACGCCACCTTCGGAGCGATGGTACAGACTCGCATCCAGGTCCGCGTTTTCACCGATTACTGTGCCAGGCGGCACTTGGCACCCATTGTCGAGTATAGTGCGCCTCAATCGCGACCCCCGTCCGACAGTGCAATCCGGCAGCACCAGGATACCGTCAAAATGGCACCCGTTTTCCACTTTGGCGTTTGAAAACAACAGTGAGTTGTTGATCACGGAGTTCTCGACGACGCAGCCGCCGCTTGCCATGGAATCATTCATCCGGCCCCCGCCTTCCAGTCCATGGTCCATAAATTTCGCGGGCGGAAGTTGCGGCTGATAGGTATATATCGGCCATTTCGAATCGTACAAATCGAGCGGTGAATCGGGTTTGGTGAGCTCAAGATTGGCCTCGTAATAAGCATCGATGGTTCCGACATCACGCCAGTAGTCGGCGCCGCAGCCGCGACTGTTAAACGGATAGGCCTGCACCTTGTGTCCGTTGCGTACCGCATATGGGACGATGTCATGGCCGAAGTCGTGACTGCTGTCCGGGACGTCCGAGTCGCGATGCAGATGTTCGGCAAGATATTCGGCATCGAAAACATAGATACCCATACTCACCAGCGCCTGGCTAGCGTCTTGGGGGAGGGGCTTTGGCGCCTCCGGTTTCTCCTCGAATCCGATGATACGTTCGCGGCCGTCTATTTCCATCACGCCAAACTCACAAGCGCTTTCGATCGGCACCTGATTACAGGCCACCGTCACATCCGCATGGGCCTCCTCGTGGGCGCCGAGCATTTCACCGTAGTCCATCTTGTAGATGTGATCGCCGGCAAGGATCAGAACCAGCTCGGGATCGTGCGACTGGACGATGTCCAGGCTCTGGAAAACCGCATCCGCCGTCCCCTGGTACCAGGAATCATCCTCCAGCCACTGCTGCGCCGGGATGAGTTCGATGAATTCGCCGTGCTCACCGCGCAGACTGTTCCAGCCCTCCATGATGTGACGGATGAGCGAGTGAGACTTGTACTGGGTGAGCACGCTGATACGCAGGATGCCGGAGTTCAGGCAGTTCGACAGCGTAAAATCGACGATGCGGAACTTCCCGCCAAATGGCACCGCGGGTTTCGCGCGCCAGTCCGACAGCATCTTCAAGCGTGAACCGCGGCCGCCGGCCAGAATCAAGGCGAGGGTCGAGCGGGTAAGACGACTAACAAATCTTGCGGTGGGTGCAGACATATTGTTAATTTGATCAAATAGATGTAATTAGAACTTGATAAAGTACTGTAGCCACCATTTCTTGGTATCGGTGGCGAAGCTGTCGGCGCGGTAGTTCGCATATTTCAACAGCAAGACGTGGCGTTTTCGGAAAGCCCGTTTAATGGAAAAATCCCACTCGTCGCCATAGTTCAGGCCGCCTGATTCAGCACGGAAATCGTGGTAAATGATCGCCGCGGTAGCCTCCAGAAAGGTCACCGTTGCGGCCACGTACCTGTCATCGACCCCCGCGTCCGGTGTAACGAGGAACTTGTCCGCCCAACCCTGAAATTTGTGCAGCGTCGCAAGCGGTGTCCTGAAAGACTTGCCCGCTGCCTGGTCGTCGCCACCCAGCACCTCCCAGCCTGCCAGGAGGGTAAACGCATCGACATCGGCGCCAAGCTCCAGAAGATAGTAGTTCGTGGAGTAGTCGTTGGGGTTGTCGCCATAATCCGATTGCGTCGCATACTCTGCCGCATATCGGATAGACCCATTATCGGCGAAATTTTGTTTGCCTTTCAGTCGCAGTCCGATACTCCTGTTGGAATTGGGTGGGCTGTTTTTCAGGTCCAGTAGATAAGCATAGGCACTCAGCGTGGCAAAATCAAAACCTTTGAATTGCGCATTGACCACGTGTGAATCGCTGTCGAATTCGTCCGGCGGCGTCCCCTCATCGGGTCCGAAGATCCGGTTCACCTGCCAGATATAGCCATAGTCCAGCTGCCAGCTGCTCAACTCGCCGGTACCCGCGGTGAAAGCATCGAAAGTCTGTTCGTTTTGACGCCAGGCTACCGCGCCGATGAAACGCTGGTTATCACGATTGATGTGCTGCCTGCCGAGTACAAGCACCGACTTTCCCGGGGAAAAATCCATATAGACCCGGTTGACCACCGTGCCGTCCGGGTCGGCGACCACCGGGTACTGTATGAGTCCGTTGCGGGTGCTGTTGTAGCGCTCACTGCCGATCACCGTCACGTTGTTGAACTCCAGGCCGAATTTCCAGTCCCGGTACCCGGCGGATTCCAGACCGAGCCTGGTTCGCAAGGTGGACGCCCTGGCATTTTCCTCAATGCCGTCCTGGTCTACGTGTTCGTAGCGATAACGAAAACTTAGCGTCGCTTTTCCCTTGCTAATGGCATCTGAAAAGCTCGTGACCTGGTCGCCCGATCCGGAATCCGCAATTGCGTTGCATGTCCAAAGGATTGCAAAAGCCACCGCCGCAAAGACCGAATACTTCAACCTTTATCCACCCGCAATCAGTTTGACGAAGTCGCCTTCGGTTATGATGCCGACCAGATTGCCGTCCTCGACAACGGGCAGGCAGCCGACCTTGTGCTCTATCATCGTCCTCGCGGCGTCCTTAACCGGAGTGTCCGGCGACGTAGTTATCGGGTCTTCCACCATGGCCTCTTTTACCGGATGAGAGTCCAGCAATTTTTCTTCCAGGCGGGAGCCGTAGCCGAGAGAACGAAGCAGGATTCCCCTGAACAAATCACGCTGCGACATGATCCCGCACAGCTTCCCGTTGGAATCCAGCACCGGCATATGTCGTATACGGTCCTGCTTCATGACGTCGTCGGCGATCGAGAGTTTGTCGTTACGGCCCAGGGTCTTGATGTCTCGACTCATGACGTCGGCGACCAGCAGCGCTTCGTTGGTCATAGACTGTTGATCCCTCTTTGTTCTTGTATAGTGCGCAATATACTTCGACTGTACATGATTCGATTTGATCCATATCATTTTTCGACCTTACATTTTCCCCTCCTACCTGGCGGATAGAGTCCACAAACATGGCAGCCTGCATAATGCCGCTGACTAAGCCTGGTTCGCCCACCAGCGCTCGACGCTGTCCCTGATCTCCTGACTGTGGAAGCGGGCGGCCTTGTTGGACGGCGGCAGAGGCTCATCGTAAAAGAAAGCGGGCAGTTCGTCGTCTTCGACCGTAAATCCCGCCTGCCTGTTGAATTCCGCCTCGAGTCTGAGGGTTTCCCGGCCGAGCTCCTCGAAGAAATCCGCATCCAGGTCCGTTCCCACCGCGTTGTTGACGGCCGTCGCGATCAGGTCCAGGTGGGTGTTGGTGACGCCGCGCCCGAAGATACAGAATCCCAGCGAATCGGCGGCGGCCATGACGACCTGGGTTTCCATGCTTGCATCGACCAGTTCATCGGTGGACTTATCGTCCGCTTTCATGCGCGGAACGTTGCCGGCGGTGTGATCGGCACCCTGTGCGGTCATCATCATGGTAATGCCGGTGACTTCGATGACGCGTGGGTCGTAGGCGCTGATCGCCTGTTTTTTTATCACCGGGATGCGCTCCACGCCGAAGTGTTCGCCGACGCGGGCCGTCCCCAGGGCGTACAAGCGGCCCTTGTCGCTCCCGTTGCGAAGTTCCTCTAGCACGTCCAGCATGAAATCGACATCGCCGAATGCACCAATCCCGCCGTCCATCAGGACGGCGATCATTGCGCCCGCTTCGATGGTGTCGATACCCAGGTCATTGGCCACCGCGTTGACGCGTGCAAGGTCGTCCGGATCGGACAGGCCGCAGTTCGTCCCCATGAGCCCGATGGTTTCATATTCCACCGGCGACACGACTTCGTTTCCATCCGCATCGGCATAGACGTTGCTGCATTCGATGATGCAGCCCGGCATGCACGCGTGCGCGGTGGTTCCGCCCCGGGCAAGATTCTGCTCCCTGATGAAGTCGCCTCCCATTTTGAACGGACCGTCACCTGATGATTGCCGACCCGCCGTGAAATTTCTTACCGGCAGTCCGCCAATGTAGTTGGTGAAATCGGCCATGGTGGCGGTGCCGAGTTTCTTGTACACATCAACCAGATCATCGGCGCGCAGCTTTTTACCATACTCCTTGACGGCGGACATAAATTTCTTGCGGTCGTGCAGCTTGGGCATCTTATCCATGTCCGCGACAATGGCTTTGACCTTCTTGACGCCCATGACGGCGCCGACGCCGCCGCGCGCCGCAAGGCGGGTGGGGCGGCGGTTGGTATCGCTGATGGCGATGCCGGACAACAACCCCTGATATTCGCCGACCGGCCCACACAGGGCGAGGCTGACTTTCTTTCCATACTTGTCATGGAGCTTTTGCGCGGCTTCCATATTCCCAAGGCCGAGGTACGCATCGGCGGCGTCAAAACTGATCGAACCGTCTTTGGCAAAATGAATGACGACCCATTCGGTTGAGGCGCCGTGAAGGGTAAATCCGGCTATGTGCAGCTGTCCCAACGCCACGCCAAAACTGCCGCCGGCATTGGCTTCCTTGATGCCGCCGGTGAGCGGGCTCTTGCAACCGACGCTCGTCCTGTTGGCGTTGGAAAAGTTGGTGCCGGCAAACGGGCCGACGGAGAAGATCAGGGGATTGTCGCCGGACAAAGGATCGACGGTTGCGGCACCGCTATCGACCAGGGTCCGGGCGATGAAATAACGACCCGTATCGACCAGGCCCCGGCCGGATTGAGGGTTCTTTTTGACTGTACGGGTATCGAGATCAATATCGAGGTACGTGCGCATTTATTCAGTAATCCGGAGGAGTTGCGTGTGGCACGACATACTATGTCGACGATCCGGCATACGTGCCTTGGTAAAATCTAGTCTTTGTTTAGAGATTTCAGGGCTGTCAATGATGCTTTCAGTAATAGCTTTCAAGTGCCATCGCGAGAAAAAAACCGGGGAACGCGACGAGCTAAACTTTAACACGGCGACGCATATAACGAGACCGGATAGAGCAATTTTCATGGAAATAGCTACTTAAAGTAATATATCACTCGCTATAAAATAATCATTAAAACAGTGAGTTACACGATGTATATTAGAAATGAGTTGAATATTAGTGTTTGATTCGCCCAATAAAATCACAAGTGAACATTAGCGTACTTACCGGACTACATAGTAAATTCCGCACGAATCACACAGCAAGAAACAACGAATTCGACATGTCCCAGGTTCCCGATCACTATTTCAATCAGTCAGCGGTAATTCCAGTACGCAAGCACAATGGTCGCCTCGAAGTGCTGTTGATAAGTTCCCGAAAGCGCAAACACTGGGTTATCCCCAAAGGCGTAAAAGAACCGGAACTGTCCGGACCGGACTCTGCTGCGAAAGAGGCACTGGAAGAAGCGGGCATCGAGGGAGATGTCGAGCCGGACGCCCTAGGAACCTATCGCTACGATAAATGGGGAGGCACGTGTACCGTCGATGTATATCTCATGTTCGTCACCGAGGTGCACGATGCGTGGGAAGAACAATATCGCGACCGTGAATGGGTCGACGTCGGCACGGCAGTTGAGCGCCTGCAGGAACCTGATTTGAAAAAGATCGTCGATCGGGTGCCGCAGATATTCGCCTCGAAACATGCCGCGGAGTAGCTCGATCAATACACATCGCTCGATGGGCAGTTCCTGCTATTTAACATAATATACATTATGCGCAATTATAGATCGCCGTCCGAAACCTGAAACAAGCAACCATAGACGACTGGTGACAAATGCGGGCCAGGGCCATCGCCCCGGTTCATCAGCCTCTCAGGCTTTTATTTTTTGATTTAGCGTCCTAGAATCTTGACCCTAGTCAAGACGCGGTCAGGTCCTGGACTTCATGCTACGCACCGCGCATTTTTCGATATCAACAAGTTTGACATCACTACGTGATTGCCAACAGTCAGAAATCGCAGTGCATGGCATCGTCACGTCCCAATATTCATTGTCGCAGTATTGCTAACAGACAACTAACGACCGGCAGCGCCCGGCGCAAAAATCAGAGACACGCACAATCAAAACGGGAGGATTGAATCGGTGATATTGAAACACGTTTGGGGCATCCTCACGGAACCACGAGTCACCTGGGCCAAGATCCGTGACGACAACCGTTCCGTATTCGAAACCTACGTCAGCACGGTAATTCCCCTGGCCCTCGTTTCCCCGGTGGCGGGATTTATTGGAACGACACAGTTTGGCTGGCAGATCGGCGCCAGAAACCCGGTCATGCTTACCTCCGGCAGCGCCCTGCAGATCAGCTTGGCCTACTTTGGCGCGATCCTGGTATCGGTATTCGCCATTGCCATGATGATCCGCTGGATGTCCGAGACTTACGGGGATCAGAAACCCCTGGCGCGCTGTCTTGCCCTGGCCGCCTACGCCGCTGTACCCCTTTTCCTTATCGGCGTTTTTCAGATCTATCCGGTGCTGTGGGTAAACTTTCTATTCGGCCTTCCCGCTCTCGCATATTCGGTCTACCTGCTGTATTCCGGTGTGCCCATCATGATGGAGATTTCCCAGGAAAAAGGATTTTTGTTCGCCAGCGCGGTGCTCGCGGTGGGACTGGTGGCGTTGGTCGGGCTGCTTGCGTCAACGGTCGTGTTATGGAGCTATGGGCTGGGACCGGCCTTCATGTCAGGTTGATTCGGAGATAAAACGAGTATGACGAGTTCGGAAACGTACAATTACAAGGTCGTCCGGCAGTTCGCGGTGATGACCGTCGTGTGGGGCGTGGTCGGCATGCTGGTGGGCGTACTCATCGCTGCCCAGATGGCATGGCCGTTGCTCAATTTCGACATTCCCTGGCTGACATTCGGCCGCCTCAGGCCGCTGCACACCAATGCCGTTGTATTTGCTTTTGGCGGCAGCGCCCTGTTTGCGACTTCTTACTACGTGGTGCAGAGAACCTGCGGTGTCAGACTGATATCAGACAAACTTGCGGCCTTCACATTCTGGGGCTGGCAACTGATCATTGTGTCCGCCGCCGTTACCCTGCCATTGGGTATCACGACCAGCAAGGAATATGCCGAACTCGAGTGGCCCATCGACATTCTCATCACCGTGGTATGGGTGGCCTACGCGGTGGTGTTTTTTGGTACGATGGTGATCAGGAAGGTTCAGCATATCTACGTCGCCAACTGGTTCTTCGGCGCGTTCATTCTGACCATTGCACTGCTTCACGTCGTTAACAGCGCGGCGCTTCCGGTGTCGATGTGGAAATCTTACTCCGCGTACGCGGGTGTTCAGGACGCCATGGTGCAATGGTGGTACGGGCACAATGCGGTCGGCTTTTTCCTGACCGCCGGATTTTTAGGAATCATGTATTACTTCATTCCCAAGCAGGTCGAGCGCCCGGTCTATTCATACCGATTGTCCGTGGTGCATTTCTGGGCCCTCGCATTCACTTATATCTGGGCCGGACCGCACCATCTGCACTACTCGGCCCTGCCTGACTGGACCCAGTCCCTGGGCATGGTTTTTTCCCTGATCCTGCTGGCACCGTCCTGGGGCGGGATGATCAACGGCATCATGACGCTGTCCGGTGCGTGGGAAAAACTTCGAACCGATCCGATCCTAAAGTTCCTCATCGTATCCGTCTCTTTTTACGGCATGTCGACATTCGAAGGCCCGATGATGTCGATCAAGACGGTCAACGCCCTCTCCCACTACACCGACTGGACCATCGGACACGTCCATTCCGGCGCCCTGGGCTGGGTTGGCTTCATTTCCATCGGCGCCATGTACTACCTGATCCCCAGGCTGTTCAACCGCGAACTGTTCAGCCTGAAGCTGGTCGAAATCCACTTCTGGGTCGCGACAATAGGCATCGTTCTGTACATCACCGCGATGTGGATCTCCGGGATCATGCAGGGGCTGATGTGGCGCGCATTTGATGCCGACGGAACGCTGACCTACAGCTTCGTGGAAAGCGTGCAGGCAATGCACCCCTACTACGTGGTGCGGTTTCTGGGCGGCCTCCTGTATCTGAGCGGCATGTTGATCATGGCTTACAATACTGCCCGAACCATCATGGCACCGGTTGCGGTCAAACAAGCGGCGCCCAGCGCAGCCTGAGGAGGTCACATGTCACTACAGCAAAAAGCCGAAAAAAATGTCGGATGGCTCATTGTGTTGACCTTTCTAGTGGTCAGTGTCGGTGGAATCGTCCAGATCGTCCCGTTGTTCTTCCAAACCAGCACGACCGAAGCCGTGGCCGGATTGAAGCCCCATTCCCCGCTTCAGCTCGTCGGACGGGATGTGTACGTGCGCGAGGGCTGCTATACCTGCCATTCGCAGATGATCCGTCCATTTCGCTCCGAAACGGAACGCTACGGCCACTACTCGGTTGCGGGTGAATTCGTATACGATCGCCCGTTCCAGTGGGGTTCGAAGCGCACCGGTCCGGATCTGGCTCGTGTCGGCGGCCGCTATAGCGACGATTGGCACCGCGTGCACATGATCAATCCGCGCGATGTCGTCCCCGAATCGATCATGCCGGGTTATCCATGGCTGCGGGACAACGCCGTGGATGCGAATTCCACCATTCGCAAGATGCTGGTTTTGAGAACCCTGGGCCATCCTTATTCGGATGAGGACATCCAGGGTGCTCAGACAAGCGTGGCCGGCAAGACCGAAATGGACGCGATGATCGCGTACCTGCAAAGCCTCGGCACATCGATCAAAACGAGGCGATAGTATTCATGATTGTGTTCCACATCATATGGACCGTCGCCCTCTTCGTGCTGTTTATCGGCATCATCATCTGGGCCTGGAGTTCGAACAGGAAAAAACGGTTTGACGAGGCCGCTCGCCTCCCCCTTGACGACGATTTACTGGAAAAAACGGATCGAAAAGATGGCTGATTTCGTAAGTGGTTTTTGGAACTGGTTCATTATCATCCCGACTGTCATCGGGATAGTCGCCCTGTTTCCTCTCATCTTCAGCAACCGGGGCACCAAGGTGCCTGGTGAAGAGGCCGAAAAAATGGGCCACATCTGGGACGGTGATCTCGAGGAATACAATAATCCCCTGCCCGGCTGGTGGTTGAATATGTTCATCATTACGCTGGTGTTTGGGATTGTATACCTCGTGCTCTATCCCGGGCTGGGGAATTTCACCGGCATGTTAGGCTGGTCGTCGAAGGGTCAGTACGAGGCCCAGGTTGAGAAAGCCGAGGCAGATTACGGGCCGCTTTACAAAAAATACGCCGCCGTCAATATCGAGACGCTTGCCAAACACCCCGACGCTCTGAAGACGGGGGAGCGCCTGTACGCTAACTACTGCTCGGGGTGTCACGGGTCCGATGCCCGCGGGGCGAAAGGCTTTCCGAATCTGCGAGATCAGAATTGGCTCTACGGCGGCTTGCCCGATCAGATCAAGACGAGCATCGTGGCCGGGCGAAATGGTGTCATGCCGCCTTGGGAAGCGGTTATCGGTGCGGACGGAGCGCGAGACGTCACTGAATACGTGCTGAGCCTGAGCGGCCGGGAGCATGATGTTGAGGCGGCAACTAAAGGCAAGGTCCAATTCGGCTCGCTTTGCGCCGCTTGCCACGGTGCTGATGGCAAGGGAAATCAAGCCCTTGGTGCACCCAATCTCACCGACAGGATCTGGCAGTACGGCGGTTCGAAAGAATCGATCATCGAAACCATCAGCCTCGGTCGTAATGGCCAAATGCCAGCACACAAGGACTTCCTGGGTGAAGATCGGATTCACGTTCTTGCTGCCTATGTCTACAGCCTGTCGCAGGAATACGAAAAAGATTAATTCTTGTGGCAAAGACGGGTTTAATGACGCGCCGGTACCGTTGTAATGGAGACTGAATCACTGGCGAAGTCTGATTACGGGACAACCAGTCAGGTAGCCAAACACAGCAGACACGAGGACCTCGAGCAGGCGCTTTACGAAAAGCGCCAGAAAATCTACCCGCGCCAGGTGCACGGCCTGTTCGCCCGACTCAGGTTGAGCGGCGTCGTCGTGCTCATGGGTATTTATTACCTCACCCCCTGGTTCATGTGGGACGACCGGCAGGCAATTCTGTTCGATCTGCCCGGTCGTAAGTTCTATATTTTTGGTCTCATCTTCTGGCCACAGGACCTGATCTACCTTTCCGCTCTGCTTATCCTGGCCGCCTTGTCGCTTTTTTTCTTTACCGCTCTGGCCGGCAGGCTGTGGTGCGGTTATGCGTGCCCGCAGACGGTATGGACTGAAGTGTTTTTATGGATCGAGCGAAAGATCGAGGGCGATCGTATGCGGCAGATCAAGCTCGACAAAGCGCCCTGGAACGGCAGGAAGCTCGCCATCAAAGGGGCGAAACACGGCGCGTGGATTGCGCTCTCTCTTTGGACCGGGTACACGTTCGTAGGCTACTTTACCCCGATCAGAGACCTTGGGGAGAGTCTGCTGACACTGGGCTTAGGCCCCTGGGAGACATTCTGGGTCTTTTTCTACGGATTCGCCACCTATGGCAACGCGGGCTGGCTGCGGGAGCAGGTCTGTATCTACATGTGTCCGTATGCACGCTTTCAAAGCGCCATGTTCGATAATGACACCCTGATCATTTCCTACGATACGGCCCGCGGGGAACCGCGCGGGTCACGCAAGCGCAGTGTCGACCCGAGGCAGCTGGGTCTTGGCGACTGCATCGACTGCACGATGTGCGTGCAGGTCTGTCCGACCGGCATCGACATCAGGAACGGGCTGCAATACCAGTGCATCGGCTGTGCGGCCTGTGTCGATGCCTGTGACGATGTCATGGACCGGCTGGGATATGAACCGGGACTGGTACGCTACACCACCGAAAATGCGCTGGACGGCAAGGCGGCGCATATTATCCGACCCCGGATGCTGATTTATGCCGCCATATTGATTACGCTTCTGATCGCCGTTGTGGTAAGCATTGCCGCTCGAACGCCGACGAAAATGGACGTCATACGAGATCGAAATGCGCTGTTCCGCGAAACCGGCGAGGGCCTAGTCGAAAACGTGTACACCCTGCGAATTCTCAACAAAGACAATCAAATGCACAGCTACGTGTTAACGCTGGAGGATCAGCCCGACATGGAACTGCTGATCGAGCAACCGGAGGTCACCATCGAAGCCGGGGCGGTGGCGGACGTTACAGCCCGGCTCAGAATAGACCCGGTCGATTTGAAGTCGCGAAGCACCGAAGTACAGTTCAGACTGCATTCCGCAGATGGCAGTATATCGGTGGCGGAACCCGCCCGCTTCGTCGGCCCGTTACCATGATCTTGCCATTGAACGGATGAACACGTCGTCGCGCCACTGGTATCAGGAACCCATGGTGTGGATGCTGCTGGCCATCCCCTTGTCCTCTGTCTGCGTCGGCGCTGTAATGCTGTGGCTTGCCATTCACAACGAGGACGGACTCGTGGTGGATGACTATTACAAGCGCGGGCTGCAGATCAACCGCACGCTGGAACGTGACGCCGTGGCCGCCCGCTATGCGCTCAGTTCCGATTTGCGTTTTGTCGGTGCAACCGGTCAGATCGTGGCCACGGTCGAGTCCTATCAGGGCTTCACGTATCCCGAAAACGTTACCTTTGGCATTTATCACGCCGTCAAACCCGGGATCGACAAAGAAATCGTCTTGTCACGAATCAGCGACAAGGCATATGCGGGTCCCGCTCCCCAGCTGATCCCGGGGAAATGGTATGCAAGCCTCCACAGTGACGATTGGAGGCTGACCGGCCGCATAGACTGGCCTGCCGATTCCATATCTTTCCATTCCAGCCCGCAACTGCGCTGATGCATGCCGGGTGAGATCACGTTTCTGGCCGCTCTACTGGTCGGATTTCTCGGCTCATCCCACTGCCTCGGAATGTGCGGCGGTATCGCGGGCACCCTCGCTGTTTCGACGGACCCTACGGGAAGTTCTATTTCTGTCGATCGGATCGCCTATCTGATCATCTACAACCTGGGGCGCATCTGCAGCTATGTGCTGGCCGGATTTACCGTTGCAGCCCTCGGGCATCTGGGCTTTGGACTTCTACCCCCCGCAGTGGCCCATGCACTCGCCATGGGCGTTTCGGCTCTGTTTCTGTTGGCCCTCGGACTGTATCTGGGCGGTTGGTGGTCTTTCCTTCCCTGGCTAGAGACCCGGGGTAACAAACTCTGGCGCATGATCGAACCACTGGGCAGGCACCTGCTCCCGGTTAAAACCAAGTCCAGGGCGTTTGCCTTCGGGTTGATATGGGGCTGGCTGCCCTGCGGGCTGGTCTACAGCGCGCTTGCGTGGGCGGCGTCAACCGCCGACCCCGCACAGGGGGGGCTGCTCATGCTCGGCTTCGGGCTGGGAACGCTTCCCACGGTATTCTGCATGGGGCTGACCGGCCAGACGCTGCAGCGCCTGAGGCGACATTCCCTGTTCAGGCAGGCTGCCGGTGTCTCGCTGATTCTGTTTGCGGCCGTGATGCTGGTCATGGTGGCACTGGACAAGGGCGAGCACTCGCACGCCAGAAATCCAACTCACGTGTCCGATAATTCCCACACCCAGCAAGTCCAATAGCCCGCATTTCTCACCGGGATAAATTGAGGGCTAAAGCTCGTCTTGACGGGGGGGCTGCGTGTCTTGGATATGCGGTGCGGCATCCTCCGGTTCGTCCATCAGAATCCGGTACGCCGGTCCTTCGAGGTCATCGAACTGCCTGCTTTTTACCGCCCACAAGATGGCGGCGACGATAATCCCGACCAGGATCAGCGAAAGCGGCAGCAGAAGGTAGATGATATCCACGGTCAGGCGAACCTGCTCCCAGTCATAGTCCGAGAGTGTGAAGCACCTTGCGGCCCGGAAGCCGACTGGTTTCGTCCGGGCCGGGCAAGACGGAGGGCGTTCAGAACGACTATCAGCGAGCTGAGCGACATGCCGATCACGGCGATCCACGGCGGCACCAGCCCCAGGATCCCCAGAGGCAGCGCCAGGATATTGTAGCCAATCGCCCAGGCGAAATTCTGCAATACGATCATTCGCGTCTGCCTGGCCTGATCGAGCAGCATACCCACATCCGTCAGTCTGCTGTTGACCAGCACGACATCCCCGGTAACGCGGGCCAGGTCGGCACCTGTTCCCATGGCAACACCGACAGCGGCGGAAGACAACAACGGTGCGTCGTTTACACCGTCACCCACAGCCATCACCAGGTCGCCTTTCGATTGATAGTCATCCAGTTTATCGAGTTTGTCCTGCGGAGTCATCTCGGCGTGATGGTCTTCGACACCGAGCGTGTTCGCGATGCTTGTTACGACCTCAGTTCTATCTCCCGACAGCACCGATACCGCCACGCCGCGCCGTTTGAGATCGCCGACAAGTTCGCGCGCTCCGGCTCGAAGTTCGTCCAAGAACAGCAACCGGGCCTTTATTGCGGATTCATCCGCAAGGTAGTTCACGGGGCCGGAATGCTCTTCGTCGGATCGAACGCCGCGATCGTCTTGCGCGGCGATTTTGCCGTCCGGACAGGTGAAACGGTACGATCCCAATCGATATCGTGTGCCAGAAACAACGCCGGAAACCCCGCCCCCCGCCGTGTACTCGAGACCCTGCGCTACGGCGTATTCCGTATCTTCGATTTGGTTTGCCAGTGCTCTTGCAACGGGATGGCCCATGTTGGCGACTTCGAGTGCATTGGCAATCGACAACGCGTCTTTCCGGCTCATTTCGTCACTGGTTTGAATATCGACGAGGTCGAGGCGGCCACGAGTCAGCGTTCCTGTTTTATCGAACACGACACGTTTGATTCCGGCCAGTTTTTCCAGGGCGTCCGTATTGAGCAGTATGATGCCGCGTCGCGTCAGCGCACCGACGCTCGCGCTCAGCGCCGCCGGCGTGGCTAGAGACAACGCGCAGGGACAGGCGATAACGAGGACGGCGATAACGGTGGAAACCAACCGTTCGGGGGCATACATCCAACAGTACGCGGCCACCAGGGCAGATATCACCACCAGACCCACGACGAAGCCGGCTGAGATTCGGTCGACGAGTTTGACCACGGCCGGTTTGGCGGACTGCGCCCGTTCGGCCAGCCTTGCGATGACGCTGATGGTTGAATCGCCGTAGCCGCGAGAGACCCTGATTCTGAAAGGCGCATTGAGATTTACGGAACCGCCGATGACCTCACTCCCGGGCTCCTTGACGATGGGAACCGATTCACCGCTGACGATAGACTCGTCCACACGCGTCTGTCCCTCCAGCACCACGCCGTCAACCGGCACGCTGTCGCCAACGCCGACGACCACGATATCCCCGACATCCAGGCGGGCCAAGGGAACTTTGGTGATAACGTCTCCCTCCCCTACCCGGTTGGCCGTGCCTGACATCCTGTTCCGTATGTGCGCCACCGCGTCCAGGCCGCGCTCCCGGGCCGTCAGTTCGAAATACCGGGTAGCCAGAAGCAGAAAAACAAACATCGATATCGCTTCGAAGTAGGTGTCGCCGCGGCCGGTGACGGTCGCTAAAGAACTGGCAAGAAACGCGATGGAGATCCCCAGAGTTACCGGTATATCGATTGTCGCCTGCCCATACTTTACGCCGTGCCAGGCGCCTTCGAAGAACGGCTGCGCACAATAGAACACGACGGGTAATACAAGCAGCATCGAGATCCACTCGAAGAACCGTTCGTAGTTTTCCGCCATCCCCGCAGCTCTTCCAAAATAAAGCGCGACGGCTATCATCATGATCTGCATGCCAAGCACGCCGGATATCCCGATCCTGCGTAGCTGCCGGTCCTTGTCCCGTTGAAGGGCAACGGCCGGGGCCCTGAATTCATAAGGATTGGCGTCGAATCCGATGCGGTGAAATGCCCGCAGGACCGCCTTCAAACTGGTTGCATGTGTATGCCACTGGATCAGCGCCCGCCGGGTAGTGTAATTCACCAGAACGGACGTGATGCCTGGTTCCCTGGACAGGGACGATTCAATCAACCACAGACACGCTCCACAATTGATACCCGATACGGTCAGTGTGGCCTCGCTGGTGTGCGCGTCGGGTTCGCGGACAAAACGGGCGAGGATCTCCGGGTTGTCGTACAGATCCAGGTCTTGCGTGGGTTCGGCTCCCGGGTTTTGCGACAGAGTTGTTCTCTTGTCGTAGAAACTCTGGTAGCCGCCATTTACGATTGCCCCGGCAACCGCCTGACACCCCGGGCAGCACACGGTTCTATATTCACCCAGAATGTCCAGACCGTAACCGCTGTTCCTGGGAACGGGCAGGCCGCAGTGGTAGCATTCCGCAGCTTCCATCCTAACCTGCGGCGATTGCGATTCCAGTATCGTCTTCGCCTATCAGTGTTTACAGTCGGCGACCATGACGTTCAATTTGTCGTGTGACAGGATGATTGCTCTGCGTTTATCGATGCGTGCCACACCGGTCTTGTCGAATTTCTTCACCAGTCTGCTCAGCGTCTCGGGAGCGAGCCCCAGATAGTTGGCAATATCACGCATCGACATGGGCATATCGAATTCACTCCCGGATACTCCGCGGAGCAGACTGCGCTGCGACAAGCTGACTAGAAATGACGCCAGTCGTTCCTCAGCGGATCGGCGCGCGAGCAGCAGCAGCATCGATTGATCTTCGCTGATCGTTTTTCCGATGATGCTGTGCATTGCGCGATGCAGGCTGGAATAGCGTCGGCAGAGTTCTTCCATGCGTATGGACGGCAGCTCGCAAACACTGGATCTTTCCAGCACGATGCAGTCACAGGTATGTCTTTTGGTGTTGAGACCATCAAGGCCGACGAGCTCACCCGGTAAATGGAACCCGACGATCTGTTCCTCGCCGTCAACGGATGTGAATACGCTCTTCATTGCGCCGGATTTGACCGCGAAAAACGATTTGAACTTGTCGCCATTCCGATATAGGTACTGGTTCTTGTCGATCGGGGGCTGCTGGTCGACTACCTTCTCCAGGTCGGTGAGTTCCTCGTCCGTCAGGCCCCGTGGCAGACACAATTCCGACAGACTGCACTGCCGGCAAGACGCCTGGATCTCAGCTAGTTTGATGCTCGTATTCACCCATGCCGCTCATCTGGTTTTCCTAAATCTACCAAGGAAAGCCGGCGATGTCAGCAAGGTCAGGAAGTTATTCTGTAGACTTGGTGCCCTCGTCGTCTCGACAAGAGTTGCAATAGTTCTCCGTTATGTGCCTCAACAATGTTTTTTTGTCGATTTCGCGCCCGCAACTGACGCAGATGCCGTAAGTCTCGTCGTTGATGCGTGTTATCGCCTTTTCCACCTGCTTTAGCAGTTCCACGACGCGTTCCGAATTGGCCAGTCTCAACGAAGACAGGGTTTTAAACCCGTCTTGTTCATCATCCTCCGAGGTCAGCCTGTCCTCGCTCACCTCAATCAACTCAGACGGAATCTGCATGCGTAGACGGTGACTGAGCCGTATCAGAGATTGCTTGGTTTGGCTGACTTCCTCTTTGGTCAAGTCGGAGTGTTTTTGATGACTATTCAATACACACCTTGAAAATTCCTGGTCCAGTTTTGTAATTTCCTGTAGAAATCGCTGATCCCGGTAACTCGTTGAAACAGTTGAGACGTAAACCGATTTTGGTGTGATTGGCGTCATTTTGTATTGACCTGGATCAAATGCAATAAAAAAGGACGCCGCGAAAATGTCCTGCTTATTACGGCCGGACTCGCGATGCAATATTCAGATCAGATGGTATCAACCAAGACGCGGCCAGGTGTCGGTGATTTTGTAGCCCCCGGGCCACGGATCATCCGGGTCCAGCATATGCTGGTGCATTCCAGTTAACCAGGCGCGGCCGGACAGCGAAGGCACCACGGTTTCGGTGTCGCCAATTGCGCCTGTTTCCTCTATTCGGCATTCGAAACTTGAATCGATGATCGAGCGCCCGATGAATGTCTCACCCACCCCGATTTCCCCGCGTTTGTACAGCACGGCAAGCCTGGCCGAACACCCAGTGCCGCAGGGGGACCGGTCGAGTTTTCCGGGTTGAATGGCTACGGTGTTTTTCGCCGTTTTCCTTCCATCCACACGTTCCAAAGGGCCCGCCATCTGACAAAAGGAGATGTGAGACCAGTCCGGATTCAGTGGGTGCCTGAAACCCAGTTGATCGTTGGCCGCATTGGTAATTGCGATGCCCAGTGACGCTAGATCCCTGGCTTCGTCCTGCGTCAGGGCAAATCCGAGATCTTTTGCGGACACGATGACGAAACTGTCCCCACCGTAAGCAACGTCTACAACGAGGGTGCCAAACCCCCGGACTTCCAACTGGGCATCGAGCCGATCGACAAACGAAGGCACGTTTTTTGTCGTCACCCGGACGACCTTTCCCTTCCGACATCGTGCACATATTTCGATCAGACCCCCGGGCGCCTCCAGCACCAGATTCGTCTCCGGTTCAACCATCGGGAAAATTCCTGTCTCCAGCATCACCGTCGCCACACACATGGAATTGGAACCGGACATGGGTGGCGTATGCTCCGGCTCCATGATGATCCAGCCCATATCCGCGTTGGGGTGTTTCGGGGGCACCAGCAGATTGACGTGGCGAAACACGCCGCCTCTCGGTTCGTTGAGCAGAAAATTCCTGAGCGTCTGATCACTCGATATGAAGCGGGATTGTTCCCAGATCGTATTGCCGGGTGGTGGCGCCACGCCGCCGACAATCACGTCCCCGACCTCACCTTCCGCGTGGCAGCTTACGACGTGGACTATGTTTGATGAACGCATGGTCGGTTCGACTCAGATCTGCAAGAACATCTTCCGGCCCGTTTTCTATCGGTTTGCAGAGGAGAAAAGGGTGAAAAAATTGGAGGTCGTTGCATATGCAAGATCCTCCAACGTCATGCCTCTCAACTCCGCCACATGCTCGGCGGTGTACCTCACATAGGCGGGTTCATTGGTTTTACCGCGAAAAGGCACCGGTGCCAGATAGGGGCAGTCGGTCTCCACCAGAATACGGTCGATCGGTGTTTTTTGAGCGACTTCTTTGATGGCGTAGGCACTCTTGAACGTTACGATACCCGAAAATGAAATATAGAATCCGATATCCAGGGCCTGTTTCGCGACGTGCCAGTCTTCAGCGAAACAGTGCATGACGCCCCCAACCCCGACCGCTTCCTCGTCACGCAAGATCTGCAGGGTATCGGCAGCAGCGTCCCGCGTGTGGACTATGAGCGGTTTTGCGGATTTCCTGGCCGCATCGATATGCCGGCGGAATCTGTCACGCTGCCAGTCCAGATCCCCATGGCTCTTGAAGTAATCCAGGCCCGTCTCACCTATCGCGACAATTTCCGGCGCTGCCGCAAGAGCGCAAAGCTCCTCCACATCGGGTTCTCGTCCCGAGGTTTCGTTGGGGTGCACGCCCACCGAGGCAAATACATTGGAGTGCTCACGGGCAAGGGACAATACCGCCGGAAAGTCCTCCATGTTGACCGAGACACACAACATATAGGCGACATCCTGTTTCCCGGCATTGTCGAGGACATCCTCCATGCGCTCGCAGAGCGGTTCGAAGTTGATATGACAATGAGAGTCGACCAGCCTGCACTGCTTCCCAGAATCCCGGATCATGGCGCAGAACAGATGCCGATGATCAGGAAACCATCCATAGACGCCTTGCCAGGGAAGCTCTGATCAATTGTGTCATTGCGAGCTGAAGCTGCGAGCGAAGCGTGGCAGGACGCGGCACGGGAGGATCACATGGTATGCGTTGGCCTGCTGGAGTTCAGCGCGCCGCCGAGAATGGCCTCGATCTTTGTTCGCGCCCTCTCGTCCTTCTCGCTGAATTGCACGCCTACTCCCGCAGCGCGATTTCCCTGCGCGCCCGAAGGTGTAATCCATACTACTTTGCCTGCCACGGGGACCCGTTCCTGCTCTTCCAACAGGGTAAGCAGCATGAACACTTCCTCGCCCATTTTGTAGGTTTTGTTGGTGGGCACGAATAGCCCGCCGCTGTTGAGAAATGGCATGTAAGCTGCGTAAAGTGCACTCTTGTCCTTGATTGTCAGGGACAAAACAGTCGGTCTGGCTTCACCGTTCTCGATTCCAATATCTTCTGCCATTACTTTTTACCAACTTTGATTAGGTCCAGGAACAGATCTTCCAGTAGCAGATTCTTGTCCAGAGGCGAATTCGTGTCCTGGAGATATCTCCCGACCCGCTCTAATAACGCGAACACCCGCTTTAAGTGTATTCGTTTTGACGTGGGATGCAACCAGTCCAACTGGTCGGGATTGATCAAACCGGGCGATTTTGGCATATATCGCGTCTTAACGAGGTCGCTCATAACACCATAAAATATACTCAGTGAACTGGCCATACCCAGATCTTTCCATCTTCCAGGGAGCGTCGTCACATCGATTCGACCGCTCATGACTGACTGGATGTCGCGAATTACCGCATCACGCGCATCCAGGAAGCCTGAACTGAGGTATTCCTCTGCCAGCAAAGGAGCTCCTCGGGCCACATCCAGGGCGATAGCGGCGCGGCCATTGTCCGTTTTGCCTGATAGCCAGGTGAGCGCCTCGTCGCGCGGTGGAATGCGGAAATCTATCCTGGAGCAACGGCTGAGAATGGTAGCCGGCAGCAGGTCCGGACGATCCGATACGAGGATGAAAACCGTATTCGTTGGCGGCTCCTCGAGACTTTTTAGCAGTGCGTTGGCGGCATTGATATTCATCTTGTGCGCGGGCGTGATCAAAACGACTTTAAAGGAACCATGACCAAAGCTGATGATCGCGTTGGACAATGCGCGCACCTGATCAACGGAAATGACCGATTTGGGTTGCTGTCCTGGCTTCGTGACGTAGTAACGCATGCCGTATCGTTGCAGCAACGAGCCCTCCGGATCGAGCTCCGCCTCAGGGCACAGGACGTGGAAATCTGGCTGCGAGCCAGCGGAAAATCCGCGAACTTCGCCGAGCAGCATCTCCGAATATCGGCACGCCACCCCGTTTTTGCCCAGCCCGGGGGGGCCGCAAAACAACCAGGAATGCGGCATCCTGTCCCGGTCTGCGGTGATTTTCCGCAAGATGCCCTCGTTCCAGGGAGTTATCATCGTTCGATTGCCGAGTCCTCGAGGTAGCGTCCCAGTATATCGATTATCTGTTTCTCTACTTCATTCAAGGACAATGTCCCATCGACAATCCTGATCCGTTCCGGATGCATTCGCGCCAGGTCCAGATAAGCTCGCCGCACGTTGGAATTGAACTCCTTTTCCTCGGCTTCAAAACGGTCCGGCGCCGTCTGGCGACGCTGACTGGCCCGTATTCGGCCGATTTCCGGGTCGACGTCGATCAGCAGGGTCAGATCGGGCCTCAGGCTTCCCTGCACAATGTTTTCAAGGATTTCGACGTCAGACCAGGGCAAGCCCCGGCCCGCGCTCTGATAGGCGAACGTGGCGTCGGTGAAACGGTCGCACAGTACCCAAATACCTTTTGACAGCGCCGGTTCGATCGTTTCGGACAGGTGCTGGGCCCGCGCCGCAAAAATCATCAGCAATTCCGCCTGCGAGTCGATGTGGAGTTCATGCCCTTCGAGGATAAGGCATCGCAGTTTCTCGCCGAGTTGCGTGCCTCCGGGCTCACGAGTCACTACCACATCGATTTCTCTTTCCCCGAGCAGGCGCTCGATAAATACCATGCTGGTCGTCTTGCCCGCGCCATCCTGCCCTTCCACAGTAATGAATTTGCCCCTGGATTGCATAAACGTCAGTCGCCGGATGCAGAGATTTTATTTCTGTTGCCACCCAACTGATACCGGGCAACGGCCTGATTGTGTTCCGGGAGTGTTTCGGAAAACTGGTGCGAACCATCACCGCGGGATACGAAATACAGTGCCCGAGTGTCCGCGGGGCGGAGCGCGGCCCTGATTGCATCTGCCCCGGGATTGGCTATCGGCGTGGGCGGGAGCCCGAAACGCATATACGTGTTGTAGGGCGTGTCCTGACTGAGGTGTGAACGCGTCAGGTTTCCGTCAAAACCGTCACCCAGTCCGTAGATCACGGTGGGGTCCGTCTGCAGCCGCATTTTCTTCCGTAAGCGATTATTGAACACGGCGGATATGATTGCTCTTTCCTCGGGTTTTCCGGTTTCTTTTTCAATTATAGAGGCGAGGACCAACGCCTCGTCCTTGTTTTTCAGTAACGTACCGGACAGTCGAGCCTCCCATTCCCGATCCACAACATCAACCATCCGCTCGAAGGCCTGATGCAGAATATCGATAGCGGATGTGCCCGCGTCGAAAATATAGGTATCCGGGAAGAATCGACCCTCCGGATGCAGTCCCTTGTGTCCCAGTTCGGACATGATCTCGGAAACCGATCTCAGTGGGATGCGGTTTTTTAGGACGGGATGGGCTCCAAGCACCGACAGGAACTGTTCGAAAGTCCACCCTTCGATCAGGGTGATGGAATAGGTTACGACGTCCCCTTCGACGAACTTGTCCAGCAGCCGGCCCAGGGACGTGCCCTCATCTATTTGATATTCGCCAGCTTTCAGCGATCCGGTGTCTCCCCTTCGATAACTCCACAGGATGAAAGCGTATGGTTCGGAAAGCAGGCCGGTATCGACCAGATTCCGCGCCACGGTCGATACCCCTTCCCCGGGGCTGATGGTGAATCGCGCGCTGCCGTGAACTGGTTGGTTGCTGCTCCATTGCAGGTAACCTGCCGCGATCACGAGTGCCGAAACCAGGATGGTGAAAAAGATTCCGATTGCCCGAACCACGGTTCTAGCTTGTCTATTGGGTATGTAGCCTGCAGGTTACGTCAAGCGTCTAAGTGCAATCGTACCGTTGGTCCCACCGAAGCCGAAGGAATTACTCAGCGCAACATCGAATTCAACATCTCGCGCGGCGTTGGCGACGAAGTCCAGATCGCACTCCGGGTCAAGATCGTGCAGATTGATCGTCGGGGGCAATATCTGATGATGAAGAGCGAGCGCGGTATAGACCGCCTCCACTCCACCGGCCGCACCCAACAAATGGCCAATCATGGATTTGGTGGAACTGACCGCCAGTTTGAACGCATGATCGTCGAAGCTCGATTTGACAGCCATTGTTTCGGCGATGTCTCCTTGCGGGGTGGACGTCCCGTGGGCATTGATGTAGCCCACCTCATCCGGGTTGATTCCGGCATTTCTCATGCAGTTGTTCATGCACTGCGCCGCACCTTCGCCACCGGGAGACGGGCTGGTCATGTGGTACGCGTCGGCGCTCATGCCAAACCCCGCCAGCTCCGCGTAGATCCGCGCGCCGCGGGCCCGTGCGTGTTCGAACTCCTCGAGTACCAGCACGCCCGCACCTTCGCCCATCACGAACCCGTCCCGTCCCCTGTCCCAGGGCCTGCTTGCGGCCTCCGGGGCATCGTTCCGCGTACTGAGCGCCTTGGCGTTGGAGAAGCCGGCCATTGCGGTTGGCGTAATGGACGCTTCGGCGCCGCCCGCTATCATGACGTCCGCGTCACCATATTCGATGAGTCGCCCGGCCTCACCGATGGCGTGGGTCCCCGTGGTACAAGCGGTTACCATGGACAGGTTCGGGCCCTTGAGTCCGTACATGATCGAAAGGTTGCCGGATATCATATTGATGATCGACATGGGAACGTAGAATGGGGATATGCGCCGGGATCCTTTTTGCTCATAGGTAAGCGCCATTTTTTCGATTGTCTCCACACCCCCAATGCCGGAGCCGATGTAAACGCCAACGCGATGGGCGTTGCGTTCGTCGATCTCCAGACCGGAATCGGCAAACGCATCCATTCCCGTAGCCACACCGAGCTGGATGAATCGGTCCATTTTACGGGTGTCTTTGGGCGAGAAATAATTTTCTGCGCGGAACTCGTCCGCCTGACCCGCGATGGTGCTGGCGATGCTCGCGGCATCGAAACGATCGATGGGGCCGATTCCGCTGTTTCCGTCGACGATGCGTCGCCAGTTGTCATCAATGCCGACACCGAGCGGAGAAATAATACCCAGTCCTGAAACGACTACGCGGCGATCACCCATATGACAAACTTACCGATGTGAATGCCTGGATTACGAAAGGCGCGGCGCGCCCCCGGTCGGCAGCCCCGCGCAACACACCGGATCCCGTTCAGGCCTTCTGGTTGATGTAATCGATAGCCTGCTGAACGGTTGTGATCTTTTCCGCTTCCTCGTCCGGAATCTCCGTTTCGAACTCTTCCTCAAGAGCCATTACCAGCTCGACCGTATCGAGCGAGTCTGCGCCCAGATCATCCACAAACGATGCCTCGGCCGTAACCTGATCCTCCCCTACACCCAGCTGTTCGACGACAATCTTCTTGACGCGTTCTTCAACACTGCTCATGAGTAAAATATCCTCCAATAAAACCAGCCTGTTCAGGCCGCATAGTTAACAACAATCCGGGTAGCAAGTCCAATGTTGACGCAATATTGGATGATACACGGCTTTGGTTTGAATCCCGCAAAATTCAGAATTCCGATCCCGTAAAAATCAATACGTCATATACATGCCACCATTGACATGCAGGGTTACGCCGGTAATGTAACAGGCGGTGTCCGACGCCAGAAATAGAACGGCCTGGGCGACATCTTCCGGCGTTCCAAGGCGCCCCGCGGGAATCCGTCGGAGCAGCTGTTCCCGCTGCGATTCCGATAGCGCGCGCGTCATATCGGTGTCGATGAATCCCGGGGAAACCGCATTGACCGTTATACCCCTGGTGGCCACCTCCGCGGCCAGGGATTTGGTGAATCCGACCATGCCCGCCTTGGCGGCGGCGTAATTGCACTGGCCCGGATTGCCGGACGCGCCGACTACGGAGGTAACGTTGACAATCCTTCCGCGTCTGGCTTTGGTCATACCGCGCAGGCATGCCTTGCTGACACGGTAAACGGATTTCAGATCGGTATCGAGCACGTCATCCCACTCATCCTCGCTCATCCTAAGCAGCAGATTGTCGCGGGTGATGCCCGCATTGTTGATAAGCACCGTGGGTGCACCCCGCTCACGGCGTACCTTGTCTACAAGTTCGGTAACCGCTGCAGAATCGACAACGTTCAGCACGGCGCCGCTGCCGGAGAGACCACGCTCGCTGAAATACCCGTCAATTATCGAAGCTCCCCTATCGGAGGTCGCGGTGCCGATGACAACACCCCCGGCCCGGGCCAGTGCGGTCGCTATGGCTTTCCCGATGCCCCGAGTGGCCCCGGTAACGAGGCATACTTCATTGTCGAGGTTAATCTGCATATTTTGCCGACTTCTAATAGACGAGGAGGATAGAGCCCCAGGTAAAACCACCACCGAAACCTTCCATGATGACTTTCTGGCCGCGTTGGATTCGGCCGTCGCGAACGGCTTCGTCAAAAGCGAGCGGTATCGACGCGGCGGAGGTATTTCCATGGCGATCAACGGTAACGATCACCCGATTCATATTCATATCCAACTTTTTCGCGGTCGCGTTGATGATTCGTATATTGGCCTGGTGGGGTATGAGCCAATCTATGTCGGATTTTTCAAGTGAGTTCGCCAGCAGGGTTTCATCAACGATGTCGCCGAGTGCCTTCACCGCCCATTTGAACACTTCACTGCCGCGCATCTGGGTGTAGGCTTCGCCCTTCAGCACCTGTTCGTAGTTCGCCGATACGCCCATGGGAACGCTCAGAAGCTCGTGGTATTTACCATCTGCATGCAGATGCGTCGACATGATGCCGGGTTCATCCGACGCCTCCAGCACGACGGCGCCGGCGCCATCTCCAAACAGAATGCAGGTGTTCCGGTCCGTCCAGTCGATGATGCGGCTGAAGGTTTCCGCACCCACCACCAGGGCCTTCTTCGAGGCGCCGGTCAGAAAAAAACGGTTCACCACGTCCAGCGCATATACAAATCCGGTACAAACCGCCTGAATGTCGAATGCCGGTCCGCCATTATGGATTCCCAGGCGGTCCTGAAGGAGACAGGCCACACTGGGAAAGACGTGATCCGGTGTCGTTGTGGCGACGACGATCAGGTCGAGTTCCTGCGGAGATATACCGGCTTCGTCGAGCGCTGCCCGGGATGCGTGCTCGGCCAGATCGCTGGTGCGCTCATGGGCGGCAGCGATTCGCCTTTCACGGACTCCGGTGCGCGAGATGATCCACTGCTCGGTCGTGTCCACCATCTTTTCCAGCTCCGCACTGGTCAGCACTTTCTCCGGCAAATAGCCACCGGTGCCGATGACTCGTGCGAAGCTCAATGGGATACTGCCTGCAGGGTCCGGGAAAGTTCATCCGACAAATGGCCGATGACCTTTTCCCTGACTGCTGTAGCGGCCACCAGCAGCGACTGCCTGAAAGCCAGGGCATCCGCGCCGCCATGGCTCTTGATCACGATCCCGTTCAGGCCGACCAGGGTGGCGCCGTTGTACCTTCGGTGGTCGATTTTTTTTCTGAAGGCATTGACGATGGGCAATGCAAACATACCCGCAAATTTTCTGAACGCGCTCCTGCTGAATTCTTCCCTCATTATGCTGGAAATCATCGTGGCCAGGCCCTCGCTGGCCTTGAGCGCAACATTGCCGTCGAATCCGTCGCACACGATCACGTCGACGTCACCCGTATAGATGGCATCGCCCTCCACGTATCCGCAATAGTTCAGCCCGCTCTGCTGAATCAGTTCAGCAGCCCGCTTGACAATACCATTACCCTTGATGTCCTCGACGCCGATGTTCAGCAAGCCTATGCTTGGCCTGGGCTTGTGCTCGACCCGTTTTACCAGCACCGAACCCATTATGGCGAATTGGAGCAGCAGCTCCGGCGGACTGTCGACATTTGCGCCAAGATCGAGCACGTGGACATGTCCCCGGAGCGATGGCAGTGCCGCAACGATTGCAGGCCTATCGATGCCTGGCAGCGTTTTGAGAACGAAACGCGAAGTCGCCATCAGGGCACCCGTATTCCCCGCGCTCAGACAGGCATCCGCCTCACCGGATTTTACCAGATTGATTGCGACCCGCATGGAAGAATCCTTTTTGCCGCGTAGGGCCCGTGCCGGGTCTTCGCTCATCTCCACGGTCTCCGAAGCGGGTTGAACCTTGATGCTGCTCGGCCCTGGGCCCGACTTGGCGAGTTGCGCTTCGATATGGTCCGGTTTTCCGACCAGGATCAGGTTCAGATCATGTTCGTGCGCGAGTGCCGCCAGTGACCCGGGGACCGTTACTTGCGGGCCATGGTCTCCACCCATTGCATCGACGGCAATGGTAATGCTCACGATAAGCCTGGATTTTTCACCTAACGACTATACGCCAAAAGGCTATTCGTCGTCCTCGGACTTGATTTGTACCACCTGCTTGCCCCGGTAGTACCCCGTGGAAGTGGTGTGATGCCGGCGGTGCAGCTCCCCGGTTACCGGGTCGGTGGATAACGTGGGTTTACCCAGGGCGTCGTGGGAGCGCCGCATACCCCGCTTGGACGGTGTTTTTCGGTTCTGTTGTACGGCCATGTTGGTCCTTGCTTACAAATGATTAATCAAAACAATGACATAACGCAATCGGGCCGGCGTTACATCGTGTATGGTCGGCGCATCATATAGATGGCCGGTGGACCTGTCAAAACCTAGCAAAAATCACGCGAACGCGCGGTCAGCTCGCCCAGCCAGCCGCTCAGATCCCACAGCTTCCCGGCTACCAGGTGCAATACGCCGTCTTCTTTTTGCACCCGTCCGGTCACGGCGAGCAGCCTCGAACACAGCAGAGCCTGACGCTGGGTTTCGGCGATCCCGGGCCAGACCACGACATTGACGTATCCGGTCTCGTCCTCCAGGGTCATGAAAATCACCCCGGACGCCGAGCCGGGGCGTTGACGGTTGATGACCAGCCCTGCGGCAGTCGCCGTCGAGCCGTCACGCAACGCCCACAAGTGCTGTGCAGGGCATACGCTCTCCCGGTCCAGGCGTTCCCGCAGCAAGGCGACAGGATGGCGCCGGAGACTGAGGCCGACATGGGCATAGTCGGCAACAATGTTCTCACCTTCGGTGGGGTGCCGCAGAAGAGGGTCTGCTTCGGCAAATCGAGGCGAGGGCAGTACAGGCATGGATCTTTCGACTCCACTGACCGACCAGAAAGCCCGGTGCCTGTGCCCGCTCAGGCTGATCAGCGCGTCCGCCGAAGCCAGACACTCCAGGTCGTGTCGATTCAGTTCGGCACGGTCACCGAGATCCTGAACGTCGATGAAGGGACCATATTCGCGGGCACGGACAATGCGCGCCATGCCTGACTCCGAAAGGCCCTTGACGCGTCTCAGGCCCAGTCGGAGGGTCGATGCGCCTTCCACGGTGGAATCCACGATACTGTACTGAACATCGACGGGCAGCACATCGACGCCGTGCCGGACTGCGTCCGCCACCAATTGGGCAGGCGCGTAAAAACCCATCGGCAGGCTGTTAAGCAAAGCGCAGGTGAATATGGCCGGGTGGTGCCGTTTGAGCCATGCCGATACATAGGCCAGCAGGGCAAAACTCGCCGAGTGGGACTCGGGAAAACCGTACTCACCGAATCCCTGTATCTGTTGACATATCTGGTCGGCAAACTGGCTGCCGTAGCCGCGTTCGCGCATGCCCTGCTTTAGCTTCTCCTGGAACTTCTGCAGCCCGCCCCGCCGCTTCCAGGCTGCCATACTGCGCCGCAGCTGATCCGCTTCCCCCGGGGTGAAACCAGCGGCGACAATGGACAGTTGCATGACCTGCTCCTGGAATATGGGCACGCCCAGAGTACGCTCCAGTACACTCCTGACCTCGTGGCTGGGGTACGCCACCGGCTCCGTGCCGTTCCGGCGCCGCAGATACGGATGGACCATTTCGCCCTGTATAGGCCCGGGCCGGACAATGGCGATCTCGATGACCAGATCGTAGTAAGAGCGAGGCCTCAGCCTGGGCAGCATCGACATCTGGGCGCGCGACTCGATCTGGAATACACCGATAGTGTCGGCTTTCTGCAGCATGCGGTAGACCTCCGGATCCTCCGCGGGCACATCCGCCATGGACCAGCGGCGGCCCGTTTGCTTTGACAGATAGGACAGTGCCTTGCGAATAGCAGTGAGCATACCCAGGCCCAGGACATCGACCTTGAGCAGCCCCAGCGCCTCGAGATCATCTTTTTCCCACTGGATTACCGTGCGTTCGGGCATGGCTGCGTTTTCGATGGGTACGAGCCGCGACACCCTGCTTCCAGCGATGATGAACCCGCCGACGTGCTGTGACAGGTGCCGTGGGAAGCCGATCAATTCGCTGACCAGTGCGGCGAGCAGATTCAACCGCGGGCTGTCGGGATCGAAACCCAGTCTCCGCACCGCTTCCGACTGCAGCACATCCCGGTCCCACCACTGTATCGATTTGGCCAGCCGATCCAACTGATCGAGGTCCAGCCCCAGTGCCTTGCCGACATCACGAATGGCACTTCGGGGCCGGTAGGTGATGACCGTAGCGGCCAACGCCGCACGCTCCCTGCCGTATTTGTCATAGATGTACTGAATGACCTCCTCCCGCCGCTCATGCTCGAAATCGACGTCGATATCCGGAGGTTCATTGCGTTCACGCGAGATAAAGCGCTCGAACAGCAGGTCCATGCGGGCGGGATCGACCTCGGTAATCCCCAGGCAGTAACAAATGGCCGAGTTGGCCGCGGATCCCCGGCCCTGGCACAAAATGCCCTGCTCGCGGGCAAAGCAGACGATGTCGTAAACCGTAAGAAAATAGGACTCGTAGTGCAGCTCCCGAATGAGCGCGAGTTCGTGGGTGACCAACTTTTTCACCTTGTCCGGTACTTTGTCCGGCCACCTGCGCCGCATGCCCTGCTTCGTCAGGTGGGTGAGCCACCCGATTGGCGAATAGCCGTCCCGGACCAGCTCCCTGGGGTATTCGTAGCGCAGCTCATCCAGGGAAAAATGGCACCGGGACGCGATCTCGCAAGTTGCCGCCAGCAATCCCCGCGGGTAGATCCGGTTCAGGCGATGAAGCGGCCTCAAGTGGCGTTCTCCATTCGGGAACAGATCGAGGCCAACCCGATTCAAGGGCCGTTTCAGGCGGATCGCGGTCAGGGTATCCTGCAGGGATCGCCGGTAACGTCTGTGCATGTGCACATCGCCGCTGGCACACAGAGGCAACTTCATCCGTGAGCCAAGCCCGCCGGCTCTCTGCAGCCACCGGCGGTCATCTTGCTGCAGCAACAACTCCACGGAAATCCAGAGCCGGTCCGGAAAAAAGTGCTTCAGACAGCGGCCTAGTTCCAAATGAACAGCGTCGTCGATTTGCGGGACCGGGCACCAAAGGCAAATACACTCATCGAGGCGGTGATCCAGCAACATCTCCTGGTCCAGGTAGTAGCCGCCTTTCTCCGCCGCCCGCCGGGCCGTGGTGATCAGCTCGCATAATTGGCCGTAGCCGTTGCGGCTCGTGGCCAGCAAGACGACCTTCACCCCTTCGGTCAACACGAATTCACTGCCGATGATCAGCTTCAGAGGCCCGGCCGTGGGTTTCCGTTCGCCGTTCCCCGGATACAATTCCCTGCTCCTGATGTGTGCCCGGACCACGCCGGATACCGAACATTCATCGGTAATCGCTAGTGCCGAGTATTTCAGTTGCCACGCGCGTTGGATCAGCTCTTCCGGGTGAGATGCCCCGCGAAGGAAACTAAAATTGGTCAAACAGTGGAGTTCGGCATAATCCGGCGACATGCTGTATATTTATACAGTATGTCGCACGATAGCGCCATGACTTGGCCGGCCCATCGCGCCAAGGCTCGTGCGGGTGCGATATGTGAGCTGAGAAACGCGGGCAGGCCTGCTACATTGATACTAGGTGCATCAGGAAAGCGAACCAAAAATAATTCAATAAACCACTTCTATGACATTGTTGGTAATAGATAATAACCCATAACCCATAACAGAAATCTGTACCCGGTATTTTGAAGTCCAAACATTCATCACGCGGGGGGCAACGCCTATTGGCGCTGGTGATCTCCGCTTTTTCCTTGATGCTAACCATTCCGGCCGAGGCAGCAGAATCGGTGTCTGCAGGTCGCTCGAATGTCGAGTTTTCAGCCTCTTTCACGGCATTCCACCAACCGAAAAGCAATATCGACGGTGGCGGAGAATTCAGCCTGTCGAGCGCATTATTCCGATTCAAGGCAACCAGACCGATTTCTCCGAATACCATTGTCGGGTTGAGCGTCAAGTACGATGTCGATGACTACGACTTCAAGGGTCTGACGGAATTCGGCGGATTGGAACCCTGGAACGACGTCAGACGTTTCGGCCTGGGTATTCCGATCTTCATGCGGTTCGAGTCAGCCTGGACGGTGGGGCTGTCGCCGTCCGTCGACTGGCTGCAGGAGTACGGTGCTGACAGCAGCGATTCGATGACCTTCGGAACTCCCCTGATGGCGTTCAGGAATTTTTCACGGGAAAAGCGACTAGGACTCGGCGCGGGGGTGTTCAGGAATGTCGAGGACGAGTGGAAGGTATTTCCGTTTATCGCGGTCGACTGGCGCTTCAACGAAAAGTGGCGCGTAGCGAATCCTTTCGAAGCAGATGTGCTGGGTCCGGCAGGCCTCGAACTCAGCTATACGATCAACCAAAACTGGTACATGGGTGCCGGCGGCGTTTACCGTAAATTCCGCTTCAGACTGGATGATGAGGGCCTGGCCCCTAACGGCATCGGCAAGAATGAAGGAATATTGACCTTCGTTCGATTGCATCGATCGGGTAAAAACGGTTTGGATCTGGATATCTATGTTGGGGCAACGTTAGACGGGAAACTGGAGCTTAAAAACTCCGACGGCGAAAAACTGTCCTCCGGCGATTATGACACCGCTCCGTTCGTGGCGATTACCTTAAGCGGACAGTTTTAAAACACCTCACCCGGCCTTATTTCAGTAACCTAGTCAGACGCGGAATCCCTCGGGATACGGGTCGTCATCGTTGACGAAGATCGTGTTCAGGCTGGTGATCCACGCGCTGCCTTCGACGGTCGGAACAACGGCATTCAGATCGCCCACCCGGACTTCGTTCACGGCGCAGCCGGTAAACTGACTGCCGATCACGCTCTCGTGCACATACGGTTGACCCACTTCGAGAAGGCCGCGTGCGACGCGTTGCGCTATGCGCGCACTGGTGCCGGTGCCGCAGGGTGAGCGATCCACCAGGCTTTCACCGGCGATCACCACGCTGCGTCCGTCCGAACCTGGCCGGGAGGGCCTGCCCGTCCACATGCAGTGCTTCACTCCGCGGATGCTCTCATCCAGCGGATGCACGATATCGTTGGTGTCGTTGATCAGGCACTGCAACTCCCAGCCCATCCGGCGCAGCTCCGATACGGAAAAATCCGACGCGTCCGAATAATTCTGCTGGGGTTCGACAATGGCGTAGAAGTTGCCTCCGTAGGCAATATCCATGGTCAGTCTGCCGAGCGGTTTGAATTCGACAACCAGGTCTTCGATCAGCAGAAAGGAAGGGACGTTGGTCAGCCTGACGGAACGCACCTTGTTTCCCACTTTCTCGTATTCCGCCACCACCAGACCCGCGGGCGTCTCGATCCTGACGACGCCCGGCCGGCCGGGTTCGACGAGGCCGCGTTCCAGTGCAAAGGTGACGGAACCGATGGTGCCGTGGCCGCACATCGGCAAAGAACCCGAGGTCTCGATGAATACGAGCCCCATATCGAATTCATCGCGGGCGGGCGGATACAGCAGTGCGCCTGACATGACATCGTGGCCACGTGGCTCCAGCATGAGCGATTTCCTGATCCAGTCGTACTCCCGCAGGAAGTGCTGACGTCGCTCGCTCTGGGTATCTCCTAGCAGAAGTGGCACGCCGTCCGTGACCAGCCTGACGGGCATACCGGCCGTGTGCCCATCGACACAGTGAAAGACGTGATCTGCCATCGTTTTATTGAAATGCGGGCTGATTTCGAAGCGGTTCCAACGACTCGGACAACTCGTCCAACGCCGCCTCTTCCAGCGGCATGACGGGCAGTCGGCACTGCCCCACGTCGTGGCCCATCATGTTACAGGCAGCCTTGACCGATGGATTGAAGGCGTGAGACCAGAAGAACATATTGGACAACCGCATGCGGTGCCACAATTCGAGCGCGCCGTCATAGTTGCCCTGAAGAAAATGCCGGTACAGTGCCACGGCTTCGTTCGGCATGGCGTTGGATCCGCCCCAGAACAATCCGGCGCAGCCGGCCAACAGTCCATAGAAACTGAGATAGTCGCAACCGTTGAATACAGCGCCACCGCTGGTTACCAGCTGTTCGATCCTGAGCATATCTCCGGTGCTGTCCTTGATATAGCGAATATTATCTATCTCTCGCAGCCGATTGAATAGATCGGGCGTGATGTCGATACCCGAGTGTACGGGAATGTTGTAGGCCATGATGGGGATGCCAACGGATTGTGCTATCCGCTCGTAGTGCAGGATGACGCCGCGCTCGTCCGGACCTTCGAAATAGGGCGGCAAAACAAGCAGTGCATCCGCTCCCACTGCCTCGGCGTGCCTGGAAAACTCTATGGCCTCGTCGGTGAGTATCGCGGAGGTCTGAACGATCAGTTTTGCCCGGCCATCGATATGCTTCGCAGACAACTCTGCAATGCGCCGCTTTTCCTCCGCGGTTAGAAAGGCAAACTCGCCCGTGCCGCCGCATATGGCAATGATGTGAATTCCGGCGTCGAGCAGCGTGTCCATATGGCTCAGGAATCCGGCCTCGTCGAATTTCTGGTCGCGCTCCGAAAAAACCGTGCAGATTGGTGTACAAACCCCTTTCAAATCGTCCATAACTGCTCCGTATATCCAGGCTAGTTGAATCTTTGTGGTGAGAACGGTTGCGTATCGATTATCGATTGACGGCCCAGCAGCATGTCGGTAATCAATCGCGCTGTCCCGGGCGCCTGCGTCAGACCAGTATGACCGTGCCCGAAAGCATACAGCACATTCGGTGTTTTTGCGCAAGGTCCGATAACGGGGCGGCTGTCCGGCATGCTCGGCCGGCATCCCATCCATCGGGTTGAATGTTCTGTTCGCAATCCAGGCAGGAACCGCACGGCCTTGTGCAACATGGCGTCGGCCCGGTCATAGCGGGGCGCGCCAAGCAGTCCTGCAAACTCGGCCGCTCCACCGATTCGTAGGCCGCTATCCAACTGGGTTGCCACGAATCCGTGTTCGCCGAATATCAGCTCCGAATTGATCCGGACATTGGGTTCGACAATGGTGGTATTGTAGCCTCGTTCCGCCTCGACGGGGATATTGTCGCCGAGCCGGTCCACCAGGATTCTCGACCAGGCGCCCGCCGTGATCAACACCTTGCCTACACGTATGGCAGGCGCCCCGCCCTCGAACGACAGACCCACGCCTTCTCCGGAAGGGTTTATATCCAACACCGACTCACGGACAAATTCAACGCCTGACTCTCTCGCCAGGCGGAACAGCGCATCGAGCACATCTTTGGGGTCGGACACGAGGTGCCAGTCTTCGATCAATGTGGCGCCGCAAAACACGGCAGCCAGGGCTGGCTCCCGCACCCTGAGTTCCGACTGATCGATGTGCTCGAACCGGATTCCGTTGCGTTCCCGTATGCGCCAGCCCGGCATCGCACGCGAACGTTCCCGCTCGCTCTCGTACAGATGCAGGGCTCCGGCCCGTTTTATCGCGTCCGATATATCGGCAGCCTCGTATAGCGAACCGCACAGTTCCCTGGAGAGCAGATTGAGGGCGGCCAGAGCTTTGGCCGTCGCCCGTACTTGTTTTTCGTTGCTAGCCAACACGAAGCGCGTCAGCCAGGGGATGATTTTGTGCAAATATCCTGCCCTGATGGACAAGGGGCCCCGGGGATCGGCGAGCCATTTGGGGACCTTGTATAGTACGCTTCCGCTGGCGATCGGCAGGATCTCGGAATAGGCCAGGGCGCCGGCGTTTTTTAGCGAAGGCGCCGCCTCATTGTCCTGCGGATCGATGAGGACAACATCGAACCCGTTGTGTCGAAGCTCGTATGCACAGGTGACGCCGATAATCCCGGCGCCGATGACGGCTATTTTTTCAGTCGGCATGTTTTCCCTGTTTCAGTCACACTGCTTCTTGGAGTTGAATCGGGCTTGTCTTTGAGAGACCTTCGCCAGCAGGGATGCTGGCGCAGAGCCTACAGGGAGGTATTTACGGCGTGTCTCGCAAAGACAAGCCGGATTCAATTCCTTGATATCTGATTCTGTTTCAACCAAACAACCCATGAAGATACCATTCGGATTTTTTCTTCAGATCCTGGAAAACCCATAGACGGCGGCCTTGCGAGCAGACCACCGTATAGTAGTCCCGGCAATATTCATTGTCATCCCACCACCCTGATTCAATCCGCTCCGGGCCATCGATGATATTGAACGAACCCGAGCCTGAGACATCATTTGCCTGACAATTCAGACGCCGGGGTTCATCGAGCAGCCACAACGGACGGTGTGGTGGACACGAGACATCGGCTTGATCCACTGCCGGCGGGGACCGCTTCCAGGCGTGCTCGGGGCGATGGTCGGCCAACACTTTCGGCATCCACAGGTTTTTTTTACCCAAACGGGCTTCCAGTTCATCCAGGGCACGTGCCCAGTCTCCGACTGCGTCCGGGGTTTCAAACAGATCACCGCTGGCCGGGTTGATGCTCCGTAAACCGGAACCTGACAGACGGATACCCCGCACCGGCGCACACAGTTCACGGCGCTGAATGTGTTCCCTCAGCAGCCTCTCCCACTGTCCGGCATCACGCATTGGCAGACGAGTTCCCACATCGATCCGGGTGGCGGGTTTGCCCGCGTGTTTCAGCCAAACCTGAACTTCACTGGCAACAGCGCTTCTGGCAGTCAGAAAATCGGAGAATTGCTTCAGCAAAAAACGCGCGGCCTGCAGGATGAAACCCGCCTCAACGGTTTCCGCTTCCAGCTCACGATGACGCTCGAAGCAGTCAGGTATGGCGTCGATCCGGCGCGGATCGGGACGCATGCCCAGTGCCTGGTCCAGTTTGCGCACCACATCCGGTCCAAACCGGCGGGCCAGGTCGTGCCGTGGCAGGCGCCACAATTCTTCGAGGGATGAAACTCCCGCGGCCCTGAGCCTGCGAAGCGTCTCTCCTGCCAACCCCAGCGAATGTATGGGCAATGCCTGCATTGACATCCTGAGGTCAGCCCTATCAGTGATCAGCGTTTCCCGTCCGGCTGCCGCCAGCATCGAACTCGCGCCGGGCGTTGGCGTCAGCGCCAGATAACAGCGATGCCCGGTCTGATCCAGTTCCCGGCGCAACCTGTCGTATAAGGCCTCGACTCCGTCGAACAGCTTCAGACTGGCCGCGACTTCGAAAAGCAGTGTGGTTGGCGGCTCCGTACTGACGGTTGGTGTGAAGCGGCCGGCCCAGTGATGAAATTCATGCAAATAACGACGTTCCGCATCAGGATCGCGAGGGCAGACCTGGAGACTGGCCCATATCGCCAGGGCCGCATTGACATTCATTCCAGGCTTGATGCCAACCGAACGGGCATTTTCAGAGGCCTGATGGACGATTTCGCCTCGGCGCGAGGGCTCGGTGACAACGGCATACTCGTTTACGCCGATGTGCAGCGCCTCCAGGGCCAGAAAGGGCAAATCAACGGCAGCCCACAGGAACGAAGACGGTGCGCGGGCGACGCCCGAGGCTGTCCCCCTGTCCAGCGAAACAGCATGTTGCGCCGCGTGCTGCATCAGGCGGGCTAAAGGGACACCGCAACCCGGGGTCGATGGCTGCCGCCGCGGGCTTTCAGGATATTGATCGCGATCTCCCCGTCGAGCGGCTCTATTTTCAGGCGCAGCGCCGCCGAAGACGCCCGCCACCTCGTATCCTCCGCACGCAGAACGATCCCGATGCCCCCGCCGGTTTCTGCGGCCAGTTGCAGGCGGCGAGCCTCCACCTCCGACAGGCGCATCGGCCACGCCAGAACCATGCCACAGGATCTGAAGGATGACAGCCTCTCCATGGCCCAGGAAACGTTACCGGACTGGGTGTCAACGACCATGACGTACTGCAAATCTAAACCGGCCCGGGCCAGCGCCGGGGCATAGGGTAGGTAAGGCGGTGCAATCCACACGATTCGGCGCTTTTGCCGATTCAGATGCACCATGGCCGGGAGCAGCAGGCGCAGTTCTCCCAGCCCCCAGTACGGAACGGCTATCTCGGTCAGGGCAGCTTCCGGCCAGCCCCGAGTAGGCAATGCCTGGTCCAGTTCGGCAAAACCGGTGCTCACACCGCTTCCCTTACCGTCCGCCGTGTTGCCTTGCCACACCAGGTGATGTTTACTTAACAGTCCGCGCAGGTCGGGTTTCATGACTGGTTATACGAATACTGTTTTTATAACCAGTATATTAACCTCGATTAAGGCAATAACAAAAACGGAATTCGACTGGAAATCACTTTTAATTTTTTTATTGTTGTTTTTCAATTTGTTATGTATTTTTTTTAATGTTTTACTTTAATGATACGAACCATTAACAGATTTGTGCAGGTTAACGTCTCCCCGACCCGAAAGATCGTTGCCCTTGTCCTGGCCCTGCTGGCTTTCGCCGTCAGCGAGCGCTTCATTGGCTATGACATTCTGTCGCGCGTGGATCGTTTCGAAATGGTGCTGACCGGTGAAGGCCCCGCCGACATCCGAATCTACTTCCAGCGCCCTCCCGCCAGCCGTACCTTTGACGCCGGCCGCCTGGTTCAAAATTCAACCGTGCTGGACGAGAATGAGCGCGTACTCACCAAACTGGACGATCGGCTTGCCGTATTGTTCAAAATCGAGTTCGAGACCGGTGGCCGAGCGCTGCTCTTGCGCGAGATCTTGGTTCACAGCCACTACGCTCCCTCGTTTCGGCTACAGGGGCAAGCGTTAAGGGACTACTTCGAGTCTGGGAATAGCCTTACCCGCATAGAAGTAACCAAGGAAGGCTTGAAAGTTCATGCCACGGAAGGCGCATCCGCGATTGTCAGCAGCCGTAAAATCGAGGTTCAAAATCCATATCTTCGATTCGGCATTCCCGGCGTCATCGGAGTCCTGGTGTTTTTTCTAGTGCAGAGTCTCAACGCCGGTCGCATACCGTCGCTTGCGCAGCTCGATCCCGTTGACGACGCCGGTATCAAACCGCATACCCTCGAGCTGGACGGTCTTCGCGGGCTTGCGGCGTTGAGCGTGGTCGCCGACCACTCCTGGGGGATATTCAGCGGATCGGGGCTGGTTGGCGTGTGGATATTTTTTGCACTGAGTGGCTATCTACTGGCTATTCCCTTCGTTCGCGGTCCAGAATTGATATTCGACGGGCCCAGGCTGCAAAACTACTTTTTCCGCCGCCTCGCGCGCATCGTTCCCATGTACTACACCATCATTTTTATCTATTTCCTTGCGTCCGGCAGCGTGCAATGGGCCCTGCCCCATTTTCTTTTTCTGCAGGGCGACGGTCATTTCTGGACCATCCCGCAGGAGATGTTTTTCTACCTGCTGCTGCCGTTCATCATGGTCGGAATGGCATTGTTGCTGCGCCTGCGATTCGCTCTTGCTCTGTTGGTTCTGGCCGGGCTTGCTCTCTGGTTGCTATGGTACACCTCAGCCATTCCGATCAAGATGAACAGCCGGCCCAATGTAAGGCCGCTCATGCTCGGCTGGTTCCTGGTGGGTATATTCGTCAGTTACGTCCTCAATAACGAGGGATCGGCCAATCTGATAAACCGCTATCGGGAAAGCGTGGAAAAAACGCTGGGCTGGATTGCTTCCTTGGTTCTCGCCGCCGTGTTCGTTATGGGAAGCGCGACGATCCTCAGCGGTTGGCTGGGGTACAGCGTGTTCCCGGCTTTTGAGCATCGACCCTGGTTCGGTATTGCCGCCGGGTTTCTTGTGTTCTCGGCGGTGTACGCCCGTAACTCGATTTACGGGACAATTCTTCGCAACCGGCCCCTGCGCTCATTCGGAATCATCGGGTACAGCGCTTATCTTGTGCACCCCCTGTTGATCGACATACTCAGACGATTGTCATCGTTTTATCTGGGAGTGGATGCCACCGGGTTCCCGCTGTTCGTCGCCGCGACGCTGGTCACCTGGTTGGTGGCGAGCTTTACCTACAACCTCATCGAGTATCCGTTCTTGAAGAGAGCGGGTACACGGCAAACTGCGGGCTAGCCCGCATATTGCACCAGTATCCCGAGCGATGACGCAGGACAGGTTTGGCTGAGCGCCGGTCTGGTGCAATGTGCGGGCTTAGATTAACCCCGCCTGACCAGGATTTCCTGTGCCTGCTGGATCCACTGCTCCCTCTCGATTCGGCCCTTGAAGTTGAGCACCCCGTTGATCCTCTCGATGTCGGTTTGATTCAACCCGGCTATCTGCTCATAGCTGGTGATGTCCAGCGTGCGCAGTTTGGCTGATATTACCGCACCAATACCCCTGATCTGTGTCAGATCATCCGACCCATGCGGAGTTTCCGGTTCCGCGCCGTCGTGATGAACCTCATGAACATGATCGCCGTGGCCGACATCCAGTTTTTTTGCTCCCCTCAACGCCCACCAGATTATATAGACGGAAACAGCCACATATATGAGCACAAACAGTATCGTCATTGCCTACTCCCCACGGTTTGATGTTTACGGGGTGCTAAGTATAAAACTTTTTGTTCTGCATGATCAGAGAGGCGGGAGAGAAACGCTCACCTTGGGAGGCTTCCAACCGCTCCAAACGAGCCCGAATCGAAGAACATCCCCGGGAATCCAGGTACCTGAACGGACCGCCTAGAAATGGAGGAAATCCCAGTCCCATTACCGCGCCAAGAACGACCTCGCGCGCGATGTTTGGTGCAGTTGGTGCCGGGATGACCTGATCGGCAGCGAGCCAAGCATCGTCGCCTGTTTCATGAACGGGGTACACTAGCAACTTTTCTTTCAACGGTAATCGTATGGCAGCGCAACAACTGATTCTTGCATCTTCCTCCCCTTTTCGTCGTGAGCTGCTTGAAAGGCTTATGATACCGTTTGACGTCGTCTCTCCGGATATAGACGAAACGACCCGGCCCGGCGAGCAGGCCACTGATCTGGTGCTGCGGCTTTCGGTCGAGAAAGCCGCAGCCGTGGCGAAGACGGCGGCGGGTGCCCTGATCATCGGCAGCGACCAGGTCGCGGTACACGAGGACAACAAGATTGTCGGCAAGCCCGTTGATCACGCCGATGCGGTGCGGCAGCTTGCAGCATCATCCGGAAAGACGGTCACTCTGTTTACCGGCATTGCATTGATCAATAGCGACAGCGGAGCGGTTCAAAAAGACGTTGTCCGCTACACCGTACAGTTCAAGACAATCACCGATCGGGAAATCGAGAGCTATCTCGACAAGGAGAAACCCTATGGCTGCAGTGGCAGCCTCCGGGCCGACGGATTGGGCATCGCCCTGCTTCAGAAATTCATCGGGGACGACCCCACCGCACTCATCGGTCTGCCGCTGATAAGGCTGGTATCGATGCTGCAGAATGAAGGAATGCCCCCAGTCTGAAAGCTATAGAATAATCACCACCGCACTGGTGCAATAATCGGGCTATTTCAGTTCAGGTAAGCGGTAGCTCGTATGCAGTCGCAGCGTTTGCGCGACGCCGACGCCCATCTGCTTGGCCAGTCTGTCGAGCAGATTCTCCTGGTGGGTGTAGTCGATGATTTTCTCCGCTTCAAACACTTCCCGGGCAACGAAACCGGCGCTGCCGAACTCATCGATCAATCCCAGTTTCCTGGCTGTTTCGCCGGTCCAGAAAAGCCCGCTGAACAGATCAGGGTAATCGCTCAATCGACCGCCACGGCCCTGTTTGACGATATCGATGAACTGTTGGTGGACCTCGCCAAGGATTTCACCGGCGTGGTCCCTGCTCTTGTCGTCCAGCGGCGAAAACGGGTCCAGCAGACCTTTGTATTTTCCGGCAGTCATCAATCGCCTTTCGACCCCCAGTTTTTCCATGGCATCGACGAATCCAAAGCCGTCCATGAGCACACCAATCGATCCAACAATGCTGGCCTTGTCGGCGTAGATTTTCTCCGCGGCGGCCGCGATATAGTATCCGCCGGATGCGCATATGTCGGAAATCACGGCATGCAGCGGTATATGGGGATTTTCCCTGCGTAGACGCATGATTTCGGCATTGATATAGCCCGCCTGCACGGGGCTGCCGCCCGGGCTGTTGATCCTTACGATAACGCCCTTGACGCCGTCCGCCTCGAAAGCGGCGCGAAGCCCGGCGGCGACGTCATCGGCGGTGACATCCCCGTTGGCGGCGATGACACCGTCTATTTCTAGGAGCGCGGTGTGCTTACCGCCGCTGCTTGGGACGTTGGTATCGAAATAGACAAACACGAAGAATAATAAATACGCCGCGATAAACAGCTTGAAAGCGATGTTCCATCGTCGCGTCCTTTTTTTCTCCTTTAGATTTTCCCAGATCAACTCCTTGAGCAGGTTATTCTCGGCATCTGGTGTACGGGTTATGCCGCTCGATGGCGGGCCCACGGAATCTGTCATTGCTGCTCCTCGTTTCGTAACACTACGGCCCCTTGCTCCGCCAGATTCACTTTACCCGCCGTCTCCCTGACGTTGAGTGGCAGCAAACCCAGGCCGTTGCACGGTCCGCTTCTGCATTGACCGGTTTCGGGGTCATAGAGAGCACCGTGTGTGGAGCAGATCAGGTAGTTCTTTTCCAGGTCATAGAAGTAACTGTGCAAAAAATTCAATCTGAGGTCCATATGGCTGCATCGGTTGATATAAGCATAGACGACGCCCCGGTACCGTATCGCGAATGCAGGGAGTACCTCGTCATTTTTCAAAACTTCGAACTCAACGCCGTCACCGCCGTCTACCAGCGCGCCGGTGGGGCATATCTCGCGGCCCATCAATCCGGATTATCCACATCTGCAAGGCCGTCTTCCAGTTTGCGTAAGACACCCTCGAGATCCGGCGGCAGGGCGCATTCCACTTCCACCCGCTCCCGGGTGACCGGATGAACGAACCCCAGTTCCGAAGCATGCAAAAACAGCCTTCTCAGGCCGAGATTGCGGGACCAGGAGTTGGCTTCCCTGTCACCGTATTTGTCGTCTCCAAGAACGGGATGGCCCCGGGCCGCCGCGTGAACGCGAACTTGATGGGTTCGACCGGTCACCAAAGTGACCTCCATCAACGTACATTGCTCGAAATAGTCAAGCGCAGTGAACCTGGATTTCGCGTACCTGCCTGCTTCATCAGGGATCACCATCCTTTCCCCTCCCCGTTGCGCGTTTTTTCGCAAAGGAATCTCAACGACGCTGCCGTGGGCGTCCCAGACCCCCAGCACGAGCGCCAGATACGTTTTCTTGAAATGGTTCCGACCACTCGTACCGAGCCGCAGGTCTTCGTGGAGACGGCGCAGGGCGCTGCGGCGCCTGGCAAGGACAAGGCAGCCCGAGGTGTCGCGATCCAAGCGGTGTACCAGGTCCAAAAACCTGTCATTCGGCCGTTGATGCCGCAACATCTCAATCAGCCCGACCTTGATCCCGCTGCCCGCGTGTACAGCCAGGCCCGCGGGCTTGTTGACGACAATCAGGTAGTCATCCTCATACAAGGTTTCGACTTCGACGGCGAGTCCCTCAGCGGGAGGCGGGAGCGACCGGTTCGAGGTTCGCAGGGGTGGGATTCGCACCCGGTCGCCGGCACACAGGCGCGTACTCGCCCTGGTCCGGCCTTCATTGACCCTGACTTCGCCCCGCCGAACGATCCTGTATACCAGGCTTCGCGGTACGCCCTTGAGCTCACGCAGCAGAAAATTATCCAGCCTTTGTCCGCTGAATTCGTCTTCGACGGTAATGTAGCGGACTTTGGGCTGGGTCTGGGCCATAACAGGCGCAAATCATAACAAATTGATGCGAACATGCGGGCTTGCTATATTAAGGCTGATAGCTGGGATCAGGCGGATAGAATGAGACAACCCGACGGGTTGAAAAACGATCACCGCCAGTCTACGACGACCAACTGTAACGGGGTCCCACACTGTCTTGCTTTACAGAAATCAGTATTGAAAAGGTTTATTGCAGATCCCGGCGGATGATATCCGCGGGAGCGCAGTGGTCGCCAATGTTCCGGCTTGGCCGTTTGAACGCGACGCATAAGGGTTAATGCGCCTCTCCCCTGCCTGAACTGCAGAGGCACAAACGAATATCGGTTCCATTTCGCGCCAGTAAGGTGCACCGGCTTGGGTTGTACGGCCTGACAACGGTGGTATGTACTGGGGTTGCCGGGTGGAAACCAGGGAAACGCAGCAAATGAAACGAATGTTGTTCAACGCAACTCACCCTGAGGAGTTGCGGGTCGCCATCGTCGATGGACAGAAATTGCTCGATCTGGATATCGAGTCATCAACCCACCATCAAAAGAAGGGAAACATCTACAAGGGTTGTATCACGCGAGTCGAACCCAGCCTGGAAGCGGCCTTTGTGGACTACGGTTCGGAGCGCCAGGGATTTCTCCCGCTCAAGGAAATCTCGAGGAGCTATTTCCAGGATTACTCGTCCAAAACACCCATGGCCCAGGTCCGCATCCAGGATGTGATCAAAGAGGGCCAGGAACTGCTCGTCCAGGTCGAAAAAGACGAACGCGGCAACAAAGGTGCCGCACTCACCACGTTCATCAGTCTCGCCGGACGATTTCTCGTCCTCATGCCGTGCAATCCAAAGGGCGGGGGGATATCCAGGCGCATCGAGGGAGATAACCGTTCTGAACTGCGTGATGCCATGCATCAGCTGAAACTGCCGACGGAACACGCATTGATCGCCCGCACCGCGGGTATTGGTAAGTCCGTCGAGGAGCTTCAGTGGGATCTGGACTTTTTGCTTCAGTTATGGGAAGCCATACGCAGCGCAGCGGACGAGAGGCCGGGGCCATTTCTGGTATACCAGGAAACAAATATCGTCGTCCGGGCAATTCGCGACTATCTGAGGAACGACACCAGCGAAATCATAATCGATGACAAGGAAATTTTCGATAGGGCCATGCGTTTCATGGAACAGGTAATGCCGCACCACAGTTCGAAACTGAAACACTATAAAGACACCATACCCCTGTTCTCTCGGTTTCAGATCGAACACCAGATCGAATCTGCTTTTTCCAGGGAAGTCAAACTACCGTCAGGCGGTGCCCTGATCATCGACCATACGGAAGCGCTAGTTACCATCGACGTCAACTCCGCTCGGGCGACGAAAGGCGCTGACATCGAAGAAACCGCTTTGCACACCAATCTCGAAGCGGCTGATGAAGTGGCGCGCCAGCTCAGAATTCGTGATCTTGGCGGGCTGATCGTAATCGATTTTATCGATATGACGATCAACCGGAATCAACGAACCGTAGAGAACAGGCTCCAGGAAGCCCTCAAAGTGGACCGGGCCCGGGTCCAGGTAGGCCGTATTTCCCGCTTTGGTATGCTTGAAATGTCGAGACAGCGCCTGCGTGCGTCGTTAGGCGAATCCAATTATATTGCGTGTCCTCGGTGTGCGGGGACCGGTCACATCCGCGGTATCGCCTCTTCTGCGCTTCACATTCTGCGAATCATCGAGGAAGAAGCCCTGAAGGAGAATACGGAGGCCATACATGCGCACCTGCCTACGGACACCGCGACATATCTGTTGAATGAAAAGCGATCCGAGGTCTCGCTGGTAGAAAACCGCCTCGGGACCCGGCTTTTCATCATCCCGACCCCGGATTTGGAAACGCCAAATTTCCAGATCAGGCGGCTGAGGGCGGAAGAAGTTGCGGAAATACAGCAGGTCCCAAGCTATAAGATCGTACGTCAGGAACCCGAGCCACAGCAGGACTACTCCACGCCGGAAAGATTGAAGGAAGTTGCCGCGGTTGGTCTCGAGCAAATGCAAACCATTGCTCCGCCTGAGGTCAGGAAAACGGAGGAACCCGGACTTTTCAAGACATTTCTTGGAAAACTTTTCGGTGCTGAGCAAGAAGTGGTAGTCGAAGAGAAAGAGAAACCATCCCCTTCGGCACAAATCCGAAAACAGCCTTCGTCGGGCAGCCGCGGCAACCGTTCACGTCGGGGCGGCCAGACCAGGAGGTCGAACCGGCCTCAGTCTGCCCAACGGCAGCAGCCGAAGAAATCAGAGTCAACCGTGGGCCAGACGGGTGGCGAGGCCGATGGCCGGAAACCGCGTGGACAGGGACGCGCGAAACAATCCTCGGCAAACCGCCCGAGTCGCGGTAGCCGATCCGGTGGATCGTCTTCAGGCGGGGCCCGCCAGTCGAGCCGCGGCAGGTCATCCGGCGCGAGAGGCAGGCAATCGAATCCTGGGGACGAAGCAACCGCCGATACCGCCCAACGCAGCGAGCAAGTGGCTGATAGTCGTCCCGATAACCCCGAAAAAACAGTGAATACGAAAACAGCTGTAAACGAAAAACCGGAAAGCACCAAGCCGGGAAACGATGTGCCTCAGCAGCAGGTTGAATCGCCTGGTGCAGCCGCTGTGGTCGAGGGTTCGGTTAAATCAGGCTGACTGCGCGCCTCAAAATGCGTCTTGCCCGTCCAGCACGTTTGATGCGGGGCAGCCTGCAGGCGCAGCACGGTCGAACACGGCGATAGATTCGACGTGGTTGGTGTGTGGGAACATGTTGATCACGCCCGCTTTACTCAGAGTGAAACCCAGTTTGTGAACCATGACCTCGGCATCACGGGCCAAAGTGGCGGGATTGCATGATATATAAACCACGCGGCGCGGCGCGAGGCGATCGAGGTGCTTGACTAAGTCTATCGCACCGGTTCGCGGTGGATCCAGCAATATCTTTTCGTAGTTGCGCCGCAGCCAGTCACCATCCGGGTTTTCACGGTACAAGTCTGCAACGGTGAATTCGACGTTGTCTAGACCGTTTTCACGAGCGTTGCCTCGCGCCCGGTCGACGAGACCTCGATCCCCTTCGACGCCAATCACGCTCTCAGCAGCGCGGGCGATGGGCAAGGTAAAATTGCCCACGCCGCAAAACAGATCGAGGACATGTTCGTGTGGTTCGGGATCCAGACAACTTACTGCAAGATCGACCAGCATGTTGTTGATGCCGGCGTTGACCTGCACGAAATCGGTCGGCCCGAATCTGATCCGCACACCGTGGGCGGGCAGCGTATAGGACAGCATTTCGGGCAACATCGGAGACAATGGGTAGATGGAATCCAGCCCCCGTGGCTGGAGATAGACCTGGGCATCGTGATCGACGGCAAAATGACGTAACTCGTCCAGATCCGCATCAGAGAAATCATTGAGGTGGCGAAACACCAGGCTGAGCGCCTCCTGCCCCACCGCTACCTCGATCTGGGGAATTCTGTCGTGGCAACTCAGCCCTCCAACGAGGGAGTGCAGATCCGGCAGCAGGTCAGATATTCGATAGTCCAGCACGCGGCACCGCTGAAGGGAGGTAATGTAACTCTTGTTTCGTTCCCGGAACCCGACAAGAGTGCCTCCCTTTTTCGGGACGAAACGTATGCCCAGGCGGGCCTTACGCCTGTAGTTCCAGACCGGCCCGGCGAGCGCATCCAGCCAAACTACCGGCTTGGTCTTGGCTATTTTTTGAAGATTTTCCGCGAGTTGCCGCTGCTTCCAATCAATTTGTGCATGTTCCGCAAGGTGCTGCAGCGAACAGCCACCGCAAACCCCAAAATATTCGCACGGTGGCTCAACTCTGTCGTGGGACCGGAGGAGTAATTCAACCGTCTTGCCCGTCTCATAGGAGCGCCTGCGGCGGCCCCGCCTGAAACGTACAAGTTCACCGGGGAGGGCATCTTCGATAAAAAAAACTTTGCCATCGATTCTTGCGACACCGCGCCCGTCGTGGCTTAGTGATTCAATTTCCGCTTCGAGAACCTGGTGCGTCAAATCGAGCTGCGTTCCCACGCTTGCAGGAAACGATTGAAATGTTCCTTATCCTGTTTTTCGAGTTCTTCCCGCACCATCTCGCATTCCTCACTGAGCTGCGCCTGCGTGAAGGCGCCTCGCATGAACTCCCACCGCAAATACAACAGGTATGTGTTCAGCGAATCCGTCTCACAGTAATCCCGGATATCCGCGAAGTGTCCCTGTTGATAAGCGTCCCAGACACGCGATCCGTCCATACCAAGTTTGCCGGGCAAGCCGCACAACATGGAGATTTGATCGAGCGGCGCGCTGGCTCTGGGTTGATATCCCGCCAGTACGTCCATGAGATCGGTATGCCGGTAGTGGAAGCGGTTGATATAGTTGTTCCATTTGAATTCTCTGTCACCCTCGCCTACCTCCCAGTAGCGCGTGGCGTTCACGCTCAGAATGATTGAACGGTAGTTCAATACCGGCAGGTCGAATCCACCCCCGTTCCATGACACCAGCACGGGTGAATAGCGTTCAATCCCATCGAAAAAACGCGTAATAGTCTCCTTCTCGTTCAGTTCTTTGTCGCCCAGGGACCACACCCGAAAGCCGGTATCGCTGCGAAGGGCGATGGATATTACGAGCACTCGATGCAAATGCAGTGGTAAGAACTCGGTGTCCCTGCTTTCCCGCTGCTTGGCAAACATGACTTGTGCGACCTCGCCGTCGTCGAGACCTTCCAGGCCATACAGCTTCCTGCCGCCATCGACGTCCGGAATGGTTTCGATATCAAATGCGAGGATGTTAGCCATGCCTATTTCGACTCATCTTGAGCAGGTAAAAGGTGTCGAACGATGAGTTGTGGTTTTCTCACACCCCGATACTCGTTGATGTCGAGCGTATAGACCATTCGTACGCCATTCTCCATTTTCTTGCTATCGACCACACCATCGTGATTGAACGCGATTGCGTCAATGACAGTTGCACTCCCTTTTTTGCGGACACGCAGCTTCAAATGACCATTCCCCACAGTTTTGCTATCCAGCACGTTGAACTCATCGTCGAACATGGGCTCAGGAAAATGCTGTCCCCACGGCCCCGAACAGCGCAATACTCCGGCAAAATCCAACGTAAGTTCCTCGTCCCCGAGGCTTCCATCGCTATACACGATGCCATCTCCACCCTCATCGCTTGAATGGGACTCGACTTCCTGCGAGAACGCATCGCTGAACCGTTTCAGGTCATTCTTCCTGAGAGAAAGCCCCGCCGCCGCCGCATGACCCCCGAAACGCACGATAAGCCCAGGATGGTGCGTGCTAATATCACTGAGAATGTCACGAATATGCAGCCCGCTCACGGACCTCGCCGATCCCTTTAGCTCGTCGTCTCCGGCATCGGCAAAAGCGATCACCGGTTTACCCGTTCTATCCTTGATACGACTGGCGACGAGACCCACGATGCCCTGGTGCCAGCGTTCGTCGTACAGGCATATTCCGTACCCGGCAACACCGGACAGATGCATAGCGTCGACTAATTCGATCGCCTGATTTTTCATTTTGGATTCGATTTCCCGCCTTTCCTTGTTCAATCGATCGAGCTCTCCCGCCATGTCGGACGCCCGCAGTGAATCGTCAGACAAGAGACATTCAATACCTAGGGACATGTCTTTCAGCCTGCCGGCGGCATTCAGTCTTGGAGCCACCGCG
>Ga0209567_10000034_pt1 | contig 58261 bp, 51 predicted proteins | sample COG_12_FD_184756 | JGI IMG/M metagenome (GOLD analysis project Ga0209567, IMG submission 184756) | Pelagic marine sediment microbial communities from the LTER site Helgoland, North Sea, for post-phytoplankton bloom and carbon turnover... | ecosystem: Environmental > Aquatic > Marine > Neritic... | reverse complement strand
CATGGGATTCGGGCAATTGTTTCATGGAGGTTCTCCTGGGTGAGGGTCGCCTTCTGGTCTAAGGCCCGCCCGGCTCGTGTCCACTACGTCAGCATCACTCGAGCGAGATGATGATGGTCGAGGTCTCCGAGCCGCTGCCTTCGAAGGTCCCCGAATCGGTGACCACGACGATGTCGACCGTCCGCTCCGGGCGCTCACGGTCGCCTTCCTCCGATGCGATGCGGATCTCGACCGTATCGCCCACCTGTTCGGCAGAGTAGGTCGTCAGCAAGTAATCACCATCCTGGTAGCCGTAGCCTTCACCGGTGTCTTCATAGAGGACGCCCTGTGCACGTCCGTCGGCGTCCAGCGACACCACCAGCGTGAGCGGTTCGAGCAACGCTTCGGTCGTGCTCTGAACCACTCGGCCTAGAGGCACGATGGCGCCACCTCGGATTCTCAGCACAGGAAGCTCGGGGGTCTGCGACGGGTCTTCGCCGACCATCGTGAACTCGCGCCAGATCCCCAACGGGGCTTGGAACACGTGCGGATCGCCCTCGGTCAGGACGGGCTCGACCAACACGTCGGCGCCGATCAAGAAGGCATGGTCCTCGGCACGCAGTGACGGGTCCGCAGGGTCCGCGAAGAACACAGGACGCCAGACCGGCAACCCGTTGAGCGAGGATTCTCGAAACAAGGTGTAGATGTACGGCAGCATTCGATAGCGCCGTTCGATAGCGGCGCGAGAGATCGCTTCGACCTCCGGCCCGAAGGACCACGGCTCTTGGTCGTCCGAAAGCTGGACCGTGTGCGTGCGGCTGAAGGGAAAGAATGCTCCAACTCCGATCCAATGTGCGTAGAGCGAGGGGCTTGGGGTTCGAAAGAAGCCACCGATGTCTGGGCCTGCGAACGGCTGTCCGGAGAGGCCCATGGTGAGCGTCATCGTCACCGACCAGTAGAGGTGATCCCAACTCGCTGAGTTGTCTCCGGTCCACATGGCGGCGTAGCGCTGGCCTCCGATGTAGTTGGAACGCGAAAGCAGGAACGGGCGGCGTTCGGGGCGCGCCAACTTCATGCCTTCATGCGTCGCTTGCGACATCAGCAGGCCGTAGCCGTTGTGGTAGCGCGCGTGCGTGTCCGGCTGCAGATCGCCGCCCCCGACATGCAGGAGGTCCTCAGGAAACGGAACACCGAGAGGAAAGACGACCGAAGGCTCGTTCACGTCGATCCAAATGCCGTCGACTCCGTTGTCCAAGAAGTCAGGGATGTAACTCTGCCACCATGCCTGGGTTTCCGGGTTGGTGTAGTCCGGCCAGACGGAGTTGCCTGGCCAGCTCCTGGCCACGAACGGATCGCCATTGGGCTGGCGAATGAAGTGGTCCCCTTGCAGGCCCTCGTCGTAGACGAAAAAGCCGTCCTCGACTTTGACGCCCGGGTCGAGAATCCATACCGACTTGAACCCGTTGTCGTGCAGGTAGTCGTTCAAGCCAACCGTGTCCGGAAACTTCTCTTCATCGAAGGTGAAGATCCGGAACCCGTCCATGTAGTCGATGTCGACCCAGATGACGTCGCACGGAATCGAGCGTGCACGAAACTCGTCGGCGATTTCCCGAACGCGCGAGTCCGGGACGTACGACCAACGCGCTTGCTGGTAGCCGAGCGACCAAAGAGGTGGGAGCTCGAGGGTGCCGGTGAGCTCGCCGAGCTTGGTGAGCACCTCTTGTGGCGATTGTCCCTCGATGATGATCACCGGAAACGCGGCCTCGGCGGAAAACTCGATGCCGTCCGTCAGATCGATGGTGGTGCGGTGCGTCGTGTCGGCCAGAGCGCCAAACGAGGAGCCGTCCGCGCGCACGGCTAGAACCCACGGATGCGATTGGAAGAGGCGAGGGGACGCGTCGTCATACTCCTGAGGATTCAGGCCTGGGGGAGGCATTTCCCGGAAGGGCTGCTCGCCCCAGGTTTCGGTGACGAAGCCGTTGCGCACGATTGGCCCAGCGATCTCCCCGGTTCCATACAAGTGGGTGCCTTCCTCGATTCCAATTGCGGCCCGATGCGTCTCGCCTTCTGTCGTCAAGGTCGGTCGCGTCGGCCAAGCCGCCGGGATGCCGCCTTGCACGAGGCGAGGCTCGAGCAGCGCCATCGAGGTCGGGATCGCGTCACAGGCGACATCCTGCGGGCTGAATCGTGCGATGCCGTCGCCGATCAGCCCTTCTGCTTGTGGACAAGTGTTGGATTTCTCGGTGCACGCGGACCCGGTCAGCAGGAGCACGGCGACTGCGAGAATGCTGCGCGGAATCGGAATCATCCGGGGAGCATGCCCGAAGCCGCTCCCTGAGGGCCAGCGCAAAGACCTCATGGAAGAACGATGTTGAAGGTTCCGTCCGGCTTGTCGAAGAGGCGGAAGAATCCGACCAGGTCCAGCCGGCTCCCCTCGATCTTCAAGTCGTCGCTGAACACCGTATCCTTGATGCCGACTCTGCCGGTCACCATCCGAAGATACATGTCGTGGGTGATCTTCAACGTCACGTTGGCGTTCGGGTCCGGGTCCCGCTTGTAGTGACGCAAAACCGAATTCTTCAGCTCGAGCACGTGTGTCACATCGAGGTCCGTGAAGGTGAGGTTCACGATCATTTCCTTCCCCTCGGCCTTGGGGGCGTTCAAGCGAGCAGCCATGGCGTCGAGGAAGCGCTCCAAGGGCGCGTGCTTGATCATGTCTACCGCGGTCGAAAGATCGACGCCTGTTTCAGGCCCTCCATGCCGGAGCTCGAAGGCGCCGGTCAGGTAGACGTCGCGCCATGGCCCGGACTCGGCTTGGTATCCGAGCTGGTCGTAGGCCTGCGCTAGGAGCTTCCGGGCCTCTTGATTGTCCGGGTCGGCAAACACGAGGTGGTTCACCACTTCTGCGGCCCATCGATACTCGCCGTTGTCGTACGCAGCCTGCGCGGTCTTCAGCAAGTTGGCAGCGCCTCCTGCGAGCTCCACATACTTCGTACCCGCCTCTTCCGGTGGAAGTGGGTCGAGATTGGCGGGGTTGCCGTCGTACCAACCAAAGTACCGCTGATAGACGGCCTTGGCGTTGTGCTTCAGCGTGCCGTAGTAGCCGCGATTCGGAAACGACGTTCGCAACGATTCGGGAAGCTCGAGCTGTTCCGCGATTTCGCGCGGCGTGTAGCCGTGCAGGGCGAGTCGGAGCGTCTGGTCGTTGATGTACTTGTATGTGTCGCGTTGCTTTTCGAGAAAGTCGATGATCCGCTGGTTGCCCCAGATCGGCCAATGGTGACTTCCGAAGTAGACATCGGCATCGCCGAACAGAGCAATGATCTCGTCGATGTAGCCACTCCACCTGATGGCGTCACGGACCTTGGCGCCGCGGAGTGTGTAGAGGTTGTGCATGTTGTGCGACACGACTTCAGCGCCACAAAACGTTTTCAGGTCCGGCAGATAGAAAGTCAGCTCGGACGGTGCCTCGGACCCTGGCGCGTTTTGGAATACGAACTTCACGCCATCGATCGTCAGCTCAGTCGGCGTCTCGACGATCGTTTGGGTCGGCTGAAGGATGCTGATCGTACCGTACGCGGGTCCCTTTCCGAGCCCCGAACCGACGTGACCTCGCTCTCCTCGGGGCAAGCGCGGCCCAAACATGAAAAGAGATCGTCTCGCCATCGTGACACCGGCGATGATGTTTTCGCTGGTCGCCTCCTCGATAAAGGACTCCGGCGCAATGATCGGGACCTTCCTGTCCTCAGCATCCTCCGGCGAAAGAATCCCGAGCACACCGCCAAAGTGATCCACGTGGCTATGGGTGAAGATCACCGCCGAGACAGGCTTGTTGCCAAGATGCTCCCGCGCGAATGCCAGCCCGGCCCGCGCCGTTTCTTTGGCGGTAAGCGGGTCGACCACGATCCAGCCGGTCTCCCCTTCGATCAACGACATGTTGGCTAGGTCGTAGCCGCGCAACTGATAAACACCTTTGGTAACTTCGAACAAGCCGTGCATGTTGTTCAGCCGGGCTTGCCGCCAAAGGCTTGGGTTCACACTGGGGGGCGGATCGCCATCGATGAAATCATACGCGGGCATGTCCCAAATCGGAGCGCCAGCCGGCCCGGCGATCCGAAGCTCCGCTTCACTGGCGATCAAGCCTCGTTTGGCGTCTTCGAAGTCCTGCGGATCGGACAACGGTAGACCTTCGGCGACGCGCGCATTGAGAGCTGCCGTGTGGGCAGACGGCGCGGTATTCCCCGCCACGTCCGGAGGAAGGCCCGAGCCAGCGAACGAGGGTGCTTCTTTCTTCGTGGAGCACCCACTCAACGCCAAAGCGAGAACGATCGTCACAGGGATGAACTGCCGCATTGTCCTTGCCCTCCTGAAGCACCCAAGCCTACGAGAACCGAGCGCGAAAAGGAACAGCTAAGGGCTCGGTTCGACCAGCACGTATTGCCCGATGTCGTCGCCTAGGATTTCCCAGCGGCTCGAGTCACGACTTCGATTGGGGCCGAACGAGTAAACGAAAACGACTCTGCGCCCCTCGTTCTCATCGCAACGGTCGCGAATCCAGTACGGGGAGTTCCAAGGGTCCAAGAAGAACTCTGCGCGTGCTTCGGGGAGACCCCGGTCCACAAGACCGGCGAACGACATCTCTTGGAGAGATCGTGCGTAGTCCTTCTCTTGGACGAGCGTGTAGACCCGCTTGTGCAGACCGCACTTCGTGATCGCAGCCTCGCCCTTTGCTTGGGCAAGGGCTTGGAGGTCGCTTTTCAGAGCTTCGGTTTCTACTCCCGCCAGGGCGGGGTTCGCAGGGTCGCCGCTTTGGCGATTCTGGGACCACCAGGTGGTGGCGAAAGCGAGCGCCGCCACGATCGCTACCAGGCCTGCCGCCCGTGCGAGCGACGCGCGTGGGCGCGTTCCTCCCAGCTCCGCGGCATTGGCCACGGCGACGAAGAGAAAACCAAACCCCAATGCACACTCGATGACCTCACCCGTGAACTTCCACGGGTACCAGAGATGGATCCAATACATCGCCAACATCGACGGCGTCAGCTCGATTGGCGGAGGCACGATGGCGAGTCGGCGGAGCAGGCGGCTGACGAAAGGAACCAACGCGATCAGTGGCAGCAAGACCCCGTAGCCGAGCACGATGCTGCGAAACACGAGCAGGCGAATGTCCGTGCTTGCGATGTTGTGCAGGTTGAGCTCTTGCTGGTAGTTCTGTGCCAAGAAGTAGTCTGGGGGCCGGTGTCCGAAGACACGTTGCCCCCACGAGATCTCTTCCATTCCAACGAACACACAGAAGAGCGCAAGCCCCACGAGAAACCAGGGCAGGGCGCCCGTTGCCCGACGCTGGCGCCACGCCGCAACGCCAAACACACCGCTTGCCACGAGAAAGCTCCAGAACGAAGCCCACTCGAGAGCCTGGTCTTCCTGGACGCTCCGGTAGTAGATGTCCGGATAGCTCGCTTCGAGGAATGCGAACGCGCCGAGGAACCCCAAGAGCACCAGATTGGCAAGGAGCGCGTGCCTTCTCGGCATGTCCGAGACTACTGACATCAAGGCTCCATGGTACAACACGGAGAACGCACCGGCGTCCGTGAAGTCCTAGGAAAAACCTGATACACCTCGGGGAGATGGGTCTGTACGATCGCTACGTCCTCCCTCGGGTGATCAGCCTGGCTTGCTCATCCAAGCCAAACAGGAAGCAGCGCGAGAAGGTGGTTCCGCTCGCCGAGGGCGAGGTCCTCGAAATCGGCGTGGGCAGCGGCCTGAATTTTCCTCACTACGACACCAACAAGGTGCGGAAAGTGTGGGGTCTCGAGCCTTCGAAGGGCATGCGTCAGCTAGCGCGCAAGAACCTCGGAGACTCGACGCTCGAGGTGGAGATGATCGACCTGCCGGGGGAGGAAATCCCGCTAGACGCCAACAGCGTCGACACCGTGTTGGTGACCTACACGCTCTGCACGATTCCGGATGCGCAGACGGCGCTTCGAGGCATGGGGCGCGTCCTTCGGCCTGGCGGCAAGCTCTTGTTCTGCGAGCACGGCCTTGCCCCCGACCCTGGCGTTCAGAAATGGCAGCACCGAATCAACCCAACCTGGCGCAGGCTCGGGGGCGGCTGCAATGTCAACCGAGACATCCCAGGGCTGCTGGAATCGTCTGGCTTCCGCGTCATCGTGGACGAGCGAATGTACATCCCGGGCATCAAGATGCTCTCGTACAACTACTGGGGCACCGCCGTCGCCGACTGAACGTGGAACGCGGCAAAGCCCGACGAATTGTCCAAACGTTCCCTGGTTGTGAACGATCGGCTATGCTGATTGTCGTGGGAAAGGCAATCGCGTTGTTGTGCTTGGCTGGCGGTGTCGCAGTCTGCGCCGCTTCGCTCGGCCTCTTGCCTCAGGATTACCTCGTGTTCGAGGCGCCTCGTTGGGCCGTCTTCGGCGCCGGTGTGCTGTCTGTTCTCGTCGGCTTCATGCTGTTGGCCCGAGATCATCGGGCCAGCGACGCCCTGGCGTCGATTCTTCTCTTGGCCCTCGCCGCGATTGCCGGCTGGATCACCTTCTATGCGCCCGAAGGAACGATTCAGCGCTTCCTTCCCTTCATTCCGGCCGACGTCAACGACGCGCTCGGGCGGCTCCTGTTTGGTCTTGGCGCCGTCGCGTGCGTCGGCATGGCGATTTGGGCGCTGCGCCGCTTGTTCCGGTAACGAGTGAGCACGCTTGCTCGGGTTTTCGCGGTGTGCCTCGCAAGTACTTGAAAAGAAAGCTTTTGCGAGATAGGAGCGTGTCCCTATGAAGGCTATTGGGGGATTTTTGCTGGTGCTTGCGGTAGCGAGCCCGGCGTTGGCGGGGCCGGTGAACTCTACGATTGGGGGGAAGCGGTTGCAGAACGAGAACGTCCACAACGTGGGCGTCGGGTATCCGAGCATGTTCTACGAATGGTGGAACAAGGGACCGAGAAAGCTCGATTGGGCCTTGAAGGGTGCTCTCGTGTATGGGGACTGGGCTGCGGCGTATTCCCGCGGCCGCTTCATTCGGGTCGGGCTCGGGGTTAGCGCCCCGCTCCGTTGGCACCTTTCAAGCAAGCATCGACCCAAGGTCACCAACGATGTGGCGTTTCGGTTCACGCCGGGAATCCTTCTCGCAGGAAACCGCTTCGACTCGTTCACGTTCGGCATCAAGGCCGAAGCCGCTGCGCCTGTTTCGATCGACGTCCACGATCGCGTCAGCGTGATCACCGGTGGCACGATTCCGTTTGCGGTCTACATCAGCAACAACAGCGTCGGCACTTTCGGAGTGATCCCGTTGCTCGTGCGCATGGGCGTCGAAATCAAGGCTGCCAACCACGTCTCGCCCTTCTTCCTATTCGAGCTTGGGCCAGGCATCTCAATCGGCGGCGGGACCGCCGACGTTTCGTTTGCTTGGCGCCTATGGGTAGGCACCTCTTTCTGGGGCGTGATCGGAAAATAGCCTACGAGCTGAACGCTTGGATGCCCGTCTGCGCTCTGCCTAGGATCAGTGCGTGAATGTCGTGCGTGCCTTCGTAGGTGTTGACGGTCTCGAGATTCATGACGTGACGGATGACGTGGAACTCGTCGGAAATGCCGTTGCCGCCATGAATGTCTCGCGACGAGCGCGCGATTTCGAGCGCTTTGCCACACGAGTTCCGCTTCAGCATCGACACGAGCTCGGGCGCACAGCGGCCCTCGTCCATCAACCGGCCAGCCCGTAAGCAGCTCTGCAGGCCGATCGTGATCTCGGTTTGCATGTCGGCGAGCTTCTTTTGGACCAGCTGGGTGGCGGCCAGGGGGCGGCCAAACTGATGTCGATCCAAAGCGTACTGCCGGGCCGCGTACCAACAGAACTCCGCGGCACCGAGTGCGCCCCAGGCGATCCCGTATCGCGCTTTCGTCAGACAACCAAAGGGCCCACCGAGCCCCTTGGCCCGAGGAAGGAGCCGATCTTCGGGGACGACGACGTCATCCATGACGATCTGCCCAGTCACCGACGCGCGCATGCTCATCTTGCCTTCGATCTTGGGCGTGCTGAGCCCGTCGGCGCCTCTTTCGAGAATGAAGCCGCGTATGGTCCCCTCGAGTTTCGCCCACACCACGAACACGTCGGCGATGCAGGAGTTGGTGATCCATGTCTTGGTGCCGTTGAGCCTGAATCCGTCGGTCGTCTGGACGGCTTTCGTCTGCATGCTCCCAGGATCGGATCCGGAATTGGGTTCGGTCAGGCCGAAACAGCCGACCCACTCACCGGTGGCCAGGCGAGGAAGATATCGCTGTCGATGCTCCTCGGTTCCGTACGTGAATATTGGGTACATCACGAGGGATGACTGCACGCTCATGGCCGAACGGTAGGCGCTGTCGACGCGGTCGAGCTCTCGTGCGACCAGCCCGTACGCCACGTGGTTGGCCCCGGCGCCCCCATAGGCCTCGGGAAGCGTCGAGCCGAGAAGGCCGCGCGCCCCGAGCGCGTTCATGATGTTGCGGTCGAAGCGCTCGTGTCGGTTTGCTTCGATGACCCCAGGCATGAGCTCTCCCTGCGCGTAGTCGCGTGCGGTGCTCCGAATCAGCCGCTCGTCGTTGGTCAGCTGGTCTTCCAGCAGCAGGGGGTCTTCCCAACGAAACGTGGGCTTCTTGCTCATGAGGCTCGGGGAGCGGCGTCGGCTCCGAGGTTCGGCAGTATGCATCACACCATGCACTGCCGTCACCTACAAAGTCGGTTGTTGCTGAGAGGCCGCCGCGAAAGTAGGGTGGCGCGACGACCATGCGAGGGCTCGAAAACCAGGTGGCAGTCGTGACCGGCGGGGGTGGAGGCATCGGGCGCGAGATTTGCGCGCGGTTCGCGGAGGAGGGGGCGCGCGTGGCCGTGCTCGATATCGACGCGGAGACGGCGAGACACACCGTAGAGGCGATTGGCGACACCGCGCGTGCGTTTGCGGTAGACATCACCGATCCGCGCTCGGTCAAGCAAGCAGTTGCAGATGTCGTCGGCGCTCTTGGCACGATCGACACCCTAGTCAACAATGCAGGCTGGGATCGTGGAGCTCCGTTTCTCGAAACCGAGCCGGACCTTTGGGCGAAGATCATCGCTATCAACTACCAGGGGCCGCTCAACATGCATCACGAGGTGCTCCCGATCATGGTCGAACGCAAGCGCGGCAAGATCATCAACGTGGCTTCCGACGCAGGCAGGGTGGGCTCGTCCGGCGAAGCCGTCTACGCAGGCTGCAAGGCGGCAGTGATCGCGTTTGGGAAAAGCGTCGCCCGAGAGATGGCGCGTAGTGGGATCTGCATCAACATGGTTTGCCCCGGTCCCACCGACACCGCCTTCTTCCGCGATTTTGCCGGGGAAGGCGAGTACGGCGAGAAGCTTCGCGAAGGGCTGAAACGCGCCATTCCGATGCGGCGACTCGGCCAAGCAAACGACATTCCCGGTATCGTCGCGTTTCTGTCGAGCGATGATGCCGACTTCATCACCGGCCAGGTCATCAGTGTCTCTGGCGGTCTGACGATGCATGGCTGAGGACATCATGAACTACGAAGACATCTTGTACGCGGCGAAGGACGGCGTCGCGACAGTCACAATCAACCGCCCTGACAAATACAACGCCTTTCGCGGGCAAACGTGCGAGGAGCTGATCCAAGCCTTGAACCGTGCCGGATGGGACAAGGAGATTGGCGTCATCGTGCTTACTGGCGCCGGGGACAAGGCGTTTTGCACCGGGGGTGATCAGTCCGCCCACGCTGGCGCCTACGATGGCCGGGGCACGATCGGGCTACCGATCGAAGAGGTGCAGACCGTGATCCGCGACGTGCCCAAGCCTGTGATCGCGCGGGTGCAGGGATATGCGATCGGTGGGGGGAACGTGCTCGCCACGCTTTGCGACCTCACGATCGCCTCCGAACAAGCCCAGTTCGGGCAAGTCGGTCCGAAGGTTGGCTCCGTCGACCCCGGTTTTGGGACCGCGTTCCTCGCGCAAGTCGTGGGCGAGAAGCGCGCCCGAGAGATGTGGTACTTGTGCCGGCGCTACACTGCGCACCAGGCGTACGAGATGGGATTGGTCAACGTGGTCGTGCCGCACGACAAGCTCGATGACGAAGTGGCGGCGTGGTGCGCGGAGCTCATGGAGCGCAGCCCCACCGCGCTGGCCATCGCCAAGCGGTCATTCAATGCCGCGACCGAGAGCTTTCGGGGCCTAGGTTCCCTCGGTATGCAGTCCCTCGCACTCTACTATGCCACGGAGGAATCGAAAGAAGGCGTTCGTGCGTTTCACGAAAAGCGCAAGCCCGACTTTCGCAAGTACCAACCCTGAGGTGGAGACATGGATTTCTCACTGACCGATGAGCAAGAGTCGATCGTCGCGACCGCCACGGCCTTTGCGCGAGATGAGCTCGCGCCTCGGTATCGGCAGCGCGAGGCGGAAGGTGTGCTCGACCGTTCATTGGTTCGCCGGATGGGTGAGCTCGGTCTGATCGGCGCCGAGCTTCCCGAACGCTTCGGAGGGCTTGGATTGGACTACCTGACCTCGGGTCTGATCATGGAAGCGATCGCGCGAGGCGACTTCAATGTGGCCTATGTCCAGCTGATGGGCTCGCTCAACGCGCAGATTCTCGCGAACAACATGGACCCCGAGATTGCCGCCGAATGGATCCCACGCATCTGTAGCGGCGAGCACCTCTTTGCGCTTGCCTTGACCGAGCCCGATCACGGTTCAGACGCCGCCGCAATCGAGCTCTCCGCGAAGCGCGACGGCGACCACTACGTCCTGTCGGGCGAGAAGACATCCATCTCGTTCGCTGATCAGGCCAACGTGGCCGTCGTGTTCGCCCGAACCGGGACCGTGGAGCAGCGCGCACACGGTGTCTCGGCTTTCTTAGTGCCGATGGACACGCCGGGAATCACTACGACGCGGTTTGACGACGTCGGCGAGCACGCGATAGGGCGAGGCTCGATCTTCTTCGATGGCGTGAAGGTGCCGTCGCGTCAGCTCATCGCCCAAGAGGGCAAGGGGTTCACGCAGGTCATGCAGGGGTTCGACTTCAGTCGCGCGCTGATCGGCCTGCAATGTCTCGGCGTTGCCGACGAATCACTTCGTGAAACCTGGGACTACATCGAGCAGCGGCGGGCTTTTGGTCGTCCTCTTGCGGACTTCCAGGGACTGGCTTTTCCACTTGCCGAGCTCGAGACCTATGTCGAGGCGGCCCGCCAGCTTTGCTATAAAGCGCTCTGGCTCAAATCAGCGGGCAAACCGCACACCAAGGAAGCCGCGATGTGCAAGTGGTGGGCGCCTAGGGTTGCATTCGACACCGTCCACAAGTGCCTGCTCGCGCACGGCCACGCCGGCTACAGCCGTGAGCTCCCCTTCGAACAACGCCTTCGCGATGTCCTCGGGCTTCAAATTGGCGACGGGACCGCTGAAATCATGAAGCTGATCATCGTCCGTCAGAAGAGAGCAGGGCACTAAGAGCCAGGTTACTTCGTGAGGTCGAAGCTAATTGTCTTGCGTTGACCTGGGCCCAGGCGCACGGTTTGGGTCTTGGTGGGAGTGGCTTGACCGGCGTCGATCTGGTAGCGGCCTGGTTTCAAGGTGTGGTCCTTCAAAGGCGCGGCGCCCTGGGGCTTGCCGTTGATCCACACGTTGCCCCAAGGAAAGACAACCACGGTCACGCGTGCGGGCTTGGGTAGGGCGGGGGCCGGTCGCGTGGCCTTCACGGTCTCGCCACTGGTCTCAGCCGTACCCGCCTCCTCGGCAGTTGCCTCGGGTGTTGGCGCCGACGTTGGCGTCGGCACGGCCGTCGGCGTACGCGGCGGGGTCGGTGTGGGTGCGGTCGTTGGTGCTGGCACCACCGTCGGTGGCGGAACAGCCGCGGGCAAGAACAGGAACGCAGCTCCTACGCTCGCTCCGACTGCGAGGACCAACATGATCAACCATAGAGCTCGTTTCCGTCCCGGTCTACCGGATCGGAGGACTGCGCTCGCTCTTGCGGTCGGTCCCGAGACTTTGATTCCGGTTTCGTCGCGCGGGGCGTCGGATTGAAAACCCGCGCTGTCGTACCCGAGTGCCCCCGGTCCCGAGGTAGGTAGACGTGGCTGCTCCTTGCGATATTGCTCGACCATTCTTCCGAGTTGCCGACGCACGCGAGGCGAAGGCACGAACTCATCGAGTAATTCGATCAAGTGCCCGGCCGTTTCGGGCCGTTGATCGCGGTCCGACTCGATCAGGCTTTCGATCACCTTGCAGAATTCTGGTGGCGCATCGGGACACAGCTCCTGCAGGGAAGGGTGGTCACCTTCGAGCGTCAACATGATGGTCGCAGGATCGTGCGGGCCCTCATAGGGACGCCGCCCCGATAGAGCTTCGAAAAGCACCACCCCAAGCGCAAACAGGTCGGCCCGCCCATCGAGTGGCTGGGCCCGCAGCTGTTCGGGCGACATGTAGGGCACCTTCCCCTTGACTGCGCTTTGTTTGTGAGAGGTTCCGGTGACTGCTTTAGCGACCCCAAAGTCGGTGAGGAGGATCTCGCCGTTCTTGCTGGTCAGCACATTCGATGGAGAGATATCTCGGTGGATGATTGCAGCGACATCGGAAGCGTCTATCTCGCTGCTCGTCGGCGGGTTGTGTGCGTGCTCGAGCGCGGAGGCAAGCGAGTGCCCGAGGAGCACCACAAACTCGTACGGCAGTCGCTTTCCTGGCTGCGCATCGAGCAAGACCTGCAAGTCCACGCCATCGACGATCTCGAGCGCCATGTAAGACGTGCCGTCGATCTCGCCAAAATCGATGACGCCGACGATATTGCTGTGTCGCAGCCTGGCGGCGAGCCGCGCCTCCTGCTGGAAGAGCTCGATGAAGTCTGGACTGTCGCGGAAGAATGGGAGCACGAGCTTGAGGCACACCCGTTGCGAAAACCCACTCGGCCCTGTGCGAATAGCCTCGAACGTTTCGGCCATGCCGCCTACACCCAGCCGCCGTACGAGCCTATACGGCCCGAAGCTCTGCCCGAGCGGGTCACTCGGAGATCTCTGGAAACCTTCCTCAGCCATAGGATCGCATCGCGTACTCCACCATGAGACGCGCCGCCCACCATAACACGGCAGCAGCGCCTCGCTATTCTACGGGAGACCTCGGAGGTTGGACAGGACGCGAGACCAAGCGTTTTGGCGGGGGAAAGCCCTTCTAGCCCTTCGATCGTTCCTTGAATTGTTCGGGGTCGATCTCGAGAGTGGCCATGCGACTGATCAACCCCGTGCGGGGCACCGCTAGCACGCGGGCCGTCCTGGCCACGATTCCACCGCAGGCTGCGAGAGCATCTTCGATGACGGTCTTCTCGAGCGTATCCAAGTCCGCTTTTTGCTCAGCCAGTTGTTGCCACCGAGCCTGGATTCCGTCTTGCGTGAGGGGATCGGCCGGCAACGATGCTGGCGGCGGCCTAGACCCATTCGCTATTGCGCCCCCGAGGTCCAGGTGTCTGGCTCCGATCACGGGGTCTTTCGATTCGCTCGAACGCGCGCGATTTCTCGCACGCTCCAGCACTGCCTCGAGCTCGCGGATGTTGCCGGCCCATTGGAGGTGGGGCGAGGTGAGCAGCTCGAGGGCCTCGCCGTCTAGCTCCCAATCCGTCTGCGCATCGGCGCGGTTGAGGTAGCGCTCGGCGATTTTGGGAATGTCTTCGCGCCTTTCACGAAGGGGAGACAGAATGATGGGAACGGTGCCGAGGCGGTAGTAGAGATCCTCGCGGAAGCGCTTGTCCGCGATGGCTTGTTGCACGTCTCCGTTCGTGACCGAGATGAGGCGGAGACTTGCGCGCTTGGGCTCGCGGCCCTGGTAGCCAAGAGGCCGGTAGGAGCCGAACTGGGTGAAGTCGAGCAAGAGCTGCTGCGCGTTCGAGGGCAGGTTGAGCACCTCGTCGAGGATCAAGGTCCCTTTGTTTGCGTACTCGACCAAACCTTTCCGCTTGGAGATCGCGCCTGAGAAAGAGCCGCGCTCGTGTCCGAAAAGTTCCGACGTGATCGTGTTCAGATCGTCCGCCATGCCTAGCGTGGCACGGACGATGGGTTCCTGATTGCTCGCTCGTGCAAAGGCGGTAGCAAGCTGCGTCTTGCCTGTGCCCGACTCGCCCAGAAGCATGATCGAAGCGTTGCTGCCGATCGCGCCCCGCAGCTCGTCGCGAATCGTTGCCATACTACCAGGGGCGAGCAGCTCCTCCAGGCTCAGGTAGTGCTCGTTGCGATCCTTGGCGCGCTCCGCGCGGAGGTCTTCCCGGGTCGCCTCGATCAATGTCTGTTGGGCAATGACCCCGCCGAGAAGCGAGCCCACACACTCGATGAATTCGAGCACCGCGGGGCTCGTTCCCTGGGCGCCAGGAAACTCCAGATACATGGCCCCGATCAACTTCCGGCCCCGGCCGGAAGCAGTCGGGTGCGACCAAAGCGGAACAGCGGCGAACGAGCCTTCCGAGGCATACGGGACCGGGCCGGCGACCGTCTTGAGCTCGGTCTGCACCCGCCCGAGCACGTCGGTCACGTGTAGCGCGAGCACCGCCGGCGACACGCCGCGGAAGCCAGCCGTGCGGGAGCGGTGCATCGGGCCGCCGCGACCTTTGGTCTCCAGGGTGCTCCATGCCGACGACGCTCCGACTTGGACACACAGAGATTCGAGGGTTTCCTCGATGAATCGCCCGCTGCGAAGCCCGGTCACGACAGCCGTCACGACATCCTGCATGCGGGGCCACGGATCTGTAGTATCCACAGAAGACATCGGGTCGCTCAAGATTACATGCTCCTCGCGTTCCCGACTACGTGGAACTCCAATCTCGAGAACATTAATTGCCTACAACACGCGCAACCGAGATAGTACGCACCATGCGGGCGGTCTTGCTCACTTTAGTGTTCTGTGTGTCTTTCGCGCCCCGGGCTGCGGCCCAGGTGGAGGACCCCTGGCTGATCATCCCGACGACATCGACGAGTGACGACGCTTGGATCGAGCCCACGGCAGTCAAGGTTCGGACCGAGCTCGTAGAGCGTGGTGTGGAAGTGTGGTCCTTCCCGAGCGCTGCAACGCGCTTCGAGGCCGGCGGTTCGGCTCCGTCCGCTCAGGTCACCGAGGGCGACATTCAAGAGTGGGTCGACCGGTCCACCTCCGCGATACGCAATTTGGCAGCGGGTGACTACACGACCGCACTCGAGCAGCTCAATGAAGCTCAAGAGCTCTCTCAATCGGCGGCTGAGGAGCTCAACCGCGAGTCCGAACGGTCCCAAAGGGTGCTCGACACTTGTCTCTACATCGTGAGAGCGTTGCTGGAAACAGGATCGGAGTCGCGTGCAAAGGCCATGGCTCGCGAATGCCGTAAGCTCGTTCCGCTCGGCGATCCAACGTCGCTGATGCATCCGCCAGTCGTCATGGAGGTGCTCGAGCAAGTCGATGCGTCCCGGGTTGACCAAACGGGATCGATCCGAGTCGCTAGCCAGCCCTCGGCCTGCACCGTGCGTGTCAACGGGGTGATGGTGGGCGACACCCCGTTGGAGATGCGAGACTTGTTTCCCGGGCGGTATCGCGTGCAGGTCGAATGCGACTCGGAACAGCGCGGCCGGGTTCACACGGCCAACGTCATCGCCGGACCGACCGATGTGTTTGTGGACGTGCGCTTCGACCGCACCGTCGAGACCGAGCCGCTACTGCATCTGAGATACCAGAGCGAAACGGAGCGGCAGCAGGATCAGATCCGCGACGCGGAAGAAATCTCGAAAGTGGTGCCTGCCGGTGCGCGATTGCTCGTGTCTGCACCGGTTGCCGATGTCCTCCAGCTCGATCTCTATCGGGGCACTCCTTTGGCGCTGAGCGCCGCGGCGCGAATCCCGATGGGCCCCCTGGGGCCTAGCCGCGGTGATATCGCCCTGGCCGTGCGCGCACTCTTCCAAGGCGAATGCACCGACTTCACCGGCGCGCAGCCGGCGGCATTCCTCTGCGAGAAGCAGGAAATCGACGTTGGCGAAGAGGCGCCCGTCGTCGAGGATGGGGCTAGCAAGTCCAGGCCGCGCGGCCAGTTCATTGCCGGGCTGACGCTCGCCAGCGTCGGGACGGTGTCGCTGATGACAGGCTACATTCTGCTCGTACCGCGCGCGAGCTTAGCCGAGGATTGGGTGAACGAGGCCGACAACGGGGACGACAGCGCGACGCAGCAGAAGTGGCTGAACATGGGGACCGCGATCATCTTGACCTCGTCCGTCGGTGCGGCCTCGCTCGTAGCCGCGATGCCCCTGGCACTTCCAAACCGGGCAAAGACTCCTTGGTGGGCGTGGCTTGCCGGTGGGCTCGGCATCGGTGCCGCAGCGGCTTCGGGCTATCTCGCATCCACCGTCAACGACGAACCGGAACCGACCACGTCGTGCTCGAGCACCCAGGTAACCGCAACGGACGCCCGACGGTGCGTAAGGCGAGCTGAGATGACTGCACTTGCCATTCTCACCGGCGTCACCGCGGCGCCGCTGCTGACCATCCCGTTGGTCTATTTGATCAGGCCCAAGGAAGCGAAAGTCTCAGTCTCACCCAACATCCGAGTGCTTCGCGCGGGGGGCTTCGTGAGCTTTCGCGGACAGTTCTGAGGAAAGGTGGGGTGGCTCAGCGCTGAGCGAGGCGAGTCACCGACGCGGGTACGAACGCTTGGTGGTTGAATTGAACGCTTCGGCTGATGAAGAGCACGCGTGCGGTCATGACGAAACGGCCGGAGTCGGGAATGCCGATCGCGATCTTGTACTCTTTACCATTGCTTATCCGATAAACTCGACCACGCCAGACGCCATCCTCGGCATCGTATCGCAACGACTTCAAGATCTCCGTGCCGATGGTCTCGGGCTGCCGCTCGCTGGCAACGATGACGCCGCGGTAGCCATCCTTGTGGCGGCGAACTTCGAGAATGGCCTCGCCTTCGCCCCGCTGCCAATAGCCCATAATCTGATCCGCTGGGGCACCAGCGGCGTCTCCCCGATCCTGCGACGCCAGATCGGAGGCCTGAGCGACCGATTGGAATGCGCTGAAGAAGACCGCCGTCGCGACCATTGCCATCGTGATTTGCTGGAACCTGAGCATGTTCCGTTGCTTGTGCATGGTGCGTGCCAACCAGAAACCTCAATGATTTCAAGCGAAAATTTGGCCGAAGACGCTGAAATGACGGCGGCCGTCATCAGATTTACGACGGCCTTCGTCATTTCGACGGCTGTCACCGAAGCTACTGCGCTGGCTGCTTTGGGGCGTTGCCGGCCGACGAGTCGTGAATGCGCACCTGTGTGATCGTGAGTCGCGGAGGGATGAAGGTCGGCCGGTCCTTTACGTGAGCACCGATGTAGGTCTCTCCGCGCGCCAGCATGTCCTCCATGATCATGTAGCAACATGGAACGATCAGCAGCATGATGAACGTCGCGCCGAGGACGCCGAAGCCGAGCGACACTGCCATCGGAACCAGGAAGAGCGCCTGCACCGATGTCTCCATGATCATCGGCGTGAGGCCGAAGAACGTGGTGAGCGAGGTCAAGAGGACCGGACGGAACCTGCGCGCGCAACCCTGGATGACCGAGCTCACCAATGGCATCCCTGCTTCGCGATTGATATTGATCGCGTCGATTAGGATGAGCGAGTCGTTGCAAACGACACCCGAGAGCGCAACGACCCCCATCAAGCTTATCATGCTGATGTCGAGGCCCATCACGGCGTGGCCCCAGATCGCTCCGATCAGGCCGAAGGGAATCGCCGACATCACGAGAAGCGGCTGCAGGTAGCTTCGGAAAGCCACGGCCAGAATCGAGAGCATGACGATCAGTGCCACCACGAATCCAACCACGAGAGCGCCCATGGCGTCCGCCTGGCGCTGGAGCTCACCACCGAGGCGGTACTCGAGCCCCGGGACATCTGCGAGGAGCCCTACGAGCTCGTTCTTTTGGATGCTCGCCATGATCGTGCCCGCATTGGCGCTTTTGTCTGCGAGGCCAGCCGTGACCCCAATGCTTCGTCGGCCATTCGAGCGGTGGATCACCGTGTAGGCGTGCCCGCGATTCACGGTCGCCGCCTGTTCGACGGGGATCTCTCCGCCGGTTGGCGTGCGGACGACGAGCTGCTCGACGTTGTAGAGGGACCGCCTTTCCTCGAGTGGAAGCCGCACATAGGCACGCACTTCGTCCCGGCCCCGCTGTTGACGCACTGCCTCTGCGCCAAAGAAGGCGCCCCGCACCTGGCGAGCGAGCTCGAGCTCGGTCAAGCCCTGAGCGAGCCCCGCGTCTGTCAGGTGGAAGTCGAGTTGTTCTTTGCCGCGCATGACGCCGCTTTCGATGTCACCCAGCCCGCTATACGAGCCAAGCTCATCAGCCAGCCGCTCCGCCGCGGCGTGGAGGGTTTCGATATCGTCGTGCATGAGCTCGACGTGGATCGGTTGTCCCGCGTTAATCCCGTCCCCGTAGGCGAATACCATCGACTCGATGCCCGGGATCTCCGCGACTGCCTTGCGCCACTTGCGAACGAACTCGACGGTTGTGATGTCGCGATCCTCCGAGTCCACCAGATACGCCTGGACCATGGCCAGGTGACCTCCCTCCTTGCGGGTCATGTCGGGTCCTGTCGAAACCGTGAAGCCAGTTTGGGTGAAGAGGCCGCGCGAAACGCCCTTCATGTCCTTGCTGTTCGGGCGTTCCGCTTCGAGAATCGCGCTCGCGGCGGTGGCGACTTGCCTCGTGATGCGGTCGGTCTCCAACGCTGGCGTGCCGGAGTGCATCCGCAACTCGACCGCGATGAGGTCTCCCTCGATCTCTGGGAGAAACTTGAACGGGATGCGTCCGAGCGCAAATCCGACGGTCAGAACGAGGAAAGCAACAGCCGCGGCAACCGTGAAGTACCTCCAAGTGAGCGCCTTCGCGAGAATCGGCGAATAGAAGTGTCGGATGTGCCGCTCGAGCCGACGCGGGATGTTGAGCTTCAGGAGCCGTTCCATCAGCCACAGGTAGGGAGCCAAGATGAAGCGCAGCCACCACGGCATCGTGTGGGACAGGTGAGCGGGGAGAATGAGGAGTGATTCCACCAGGGACATGAGCAAGACTGCGATGACCACTACTGGGAGCACTCGGAAGAACTTCCCCGCCACCCCTGGCACGAAGAGCATGGGCATGAAGGCTACGCAGGTCGTGAGGACCGAGAAGATCACCGGCTTCGCGACCTCTGTCACGCCCCCGATCGCCGCATCGAGACGAGGTTTGCCATCCGCGCGTTGTTTGTAGATCGCTTCGCCCACGACGATGGCGTCATCGACCACCATCCCGAGCGCCAAGATGAAGCCGAACAAGGAGATCATGTTGATCGACACGTTCGCCATCGGGAAGAGCAGGAGTGAGCCTGCGAACGAGATCGGGATGCCGAGCGTGACCCAGAACGCGAGGCGCGCTTGGAGAAAAAGGCCGAGTATCAACAGGACCAGCAGAAGGCCGACCGCCGCGTTGTCGAGCAGAAGGTCGATGCGACCCTCGTACATCTCGGAGCGGTCAACCCACTTTGCGACGCTCAGGGCCTTGGGTAAACGTTGCTCTAACCTCGCGGCGTGCTCCTTGACTGCCGCGGCCATCTCGAGCGGGGTCTGATCGCCAACGCGGAAGACGTGGATCATCGCCGCAGGCTTGCCGTTGAAAGTGGCCTTCTGATAGTTCTCGCGAAACCCGTCCCTGACTTGCGCGATGTCCCGAACTCGCACGCGTGAGCCATCGGGCCGACTCAATACGACGATGTCGGCAAATGCTTGCCCGGTGTCCCGCCTCTCGCTGGTGCGGAGCAACACCTCACCGGCTTCTGTCTGCAGGGCACCGCCGCCCAGCTCGACCGAAGCCGCTCGGATACGTCCAGCAATGTCCGAGAGGGTAAGACCATATTTACGCAGATTCGCCTGGGGGACCTCGATGCTGATCTCAAGGGGACGGACGCCGGCCAGCTCGACGCTGGTGATACGGTCGTCCAGAAGCAGGTCGCGGCGAGCACTCTCGGCGACGGCGCGCAGCACGCCTTCCTCGACGTCTCCGAAGACCACCAGCGACATCACCTGTTGCCGGTTGGACATGAGGCTGACGGTCGGACGCTCGGCGTCGGCGGGAAACGACGTGATTCGGTCGACCTCGCTCTTGATGTCGCTGAGCACTCGCCTCTCCTCGGTACCGAGCAGAAGCTTGATTTTTACCTGGGCGGCGCCTTCGGTTGCCTCCGAAAGCACCTCCTTGACGCCATCGACGCCCTGGACCGCTTCCTCCACGGCCAACACGATCCCTTGCTCCACCTCCGCAGGGCTCGCACCGGGGTAGGGCACGATCACCATGATTTCGTCGAGATCAACCTCGGGGAAGACCTCTTGCTTGATGCTTGACGAAAGCGTGACGAGGCCGCCGACGACGAGAATCAGCATCATCGTGTTGGCCGCGATGCCGTTCTTGGCCATCCACGCTAAGGGGCCGTGTGCCTTGCTGACTACCATCCTACTTCCTCTGCCAGCGGGCCATTTTGCAATGCCGCTCGCACCAAGGGCCCATGCTCGCCCCGTGCCGAGCAAGAATACAAGGATTTTCGGCTTTGCTGCCCCCGCTTTTCACCGATTTCGATTGAAAAATGACATTTGAGGTGCGAGTTGGCGCGGCGCGGTCTTGGGCTCTTGGCGAAGCGTCCCGCCCGGCGCAAGCTTCGCGCGAGGTTGTGTGAGCAGCGGTGTAGGCCAGACCACCAATAGTCGGGAGTTTCTGCAGCGCCGCGTGGGGACCTTCGGCCTGGTCGTCGCGGTGATCATCCTGCTCTCTTTGATCAGCCGGATGATACTGGGAGCCGCTTTTGGCTACCTGGGGCGGGAGCTCGCACATCCGTCGTTTTGGGCGCAGGTGGCTGCTTGGGTTCCTGCCGCTTCGGTGTGGGCGATCTGTCGCTCGCGGACGTTGAACACGCGAACCATTCAAATCATCGAAGCCATCGGATTGGTGGCTGCGAGTGTGGGTTTCGTTGTAATGGGCGCGAACCTTCCCGCGGCCGCAGGCGCCGCGACGACTACCGCCTACTCGCTGTCTTTCGTGCTCTTCGCTCGAGCGATCTTCGTGCCGAGCACGGCGAGGCATACAGCGTGGCTTGGGCTGGCGATTGGAGTCCCGCTCGTCGTCGCTGTGTATCAGAATTTCTTGACTGTCGACTTGGAGGTCTGGAACAGCCACGGGTTCTTTCGCACGATTGAAGACACACGCACGTTGGCGCGGAGCCAGTCGATTCAGATCGGCTTTGCGTGGTCACTGACGACACTGCTCGCGGCCTGGGCGACGCGCGTCATCTACGGGCTGCGCGAAGACGTCCGCGACGCGAAGAAGCTGGGCGAATACATCATCGAAGAAAAACTCGGCGAGGGCGGGATGGGCACGGTCTATCGCGCGCAGCACGGGCTGCTCAAGCGCCCTACGGCAATCAAGCTCCTCAGCCCGGACCGGAACGCGCCTGAGGACCTCGAGCAATTTCGACGCGAAGTGCAAATGACCGCGAAACTGAAGCATCCCAACACCGTCACGATCTATGACTACGGACGGTCCGAAGATGGGACGTTCTACTACGCGATGGAACTGCTTCAAGGCGTCACGCTGGGCGAAATCATGCAGGTCGACGGCCGGATTCCGGAGCCGAGAGTGATTCACGTCCTGCGACAGTGCGCGATGGCGTTGGACGAGGCGCATACGATGGGTTTGGTGCATCGCGACGTCAAGCCCAACAACATCATGCTGACTCAACAGGGCGGTGCTCACGACGTGACGAAGGTGCTCGACTTCGGGTTGGTCAAGAACGTCGGCTCTGCGGTCGACGCCAGCAAGACGATGTCCGAAGCGATCAAGGGAACGCCTCCCTTCATGAGCCCCGAGCAGATCTTCGAGCCTCGGTCAATCGACGCGCGCTCGGATCTCTATGCGTTGGGAGCCGTCGGGTACTACTTGCTCACCGGGTGTTTCGTGTTTGACGGCGACAACGTGATGCAGATCTGCATGCAACACTTGAACGAGGCACCTCAGCCGCCGTCATTGGTCGCGGGGCGTGACCTGAACTCCGACCTTGAGTGCCTCATCCTGCAGTGTCTGGAGAAGAAACGTGACGACCGCCCGGCGTCAGGCGCCGAAATTTCCGAACGGCTTCAAGCGTTGCCCATTGAGCGATGGTCTCAGGAACATGCGGCCCAATGGTGGGATTGGTCGGGAAAGCAAATCGTGGCGCGCCGCGAAGAGGAAACCGAGATCGGCGACCTAGGGACCGTCCGAGTCGAGCTAGCCGGTGGCTCCTAGGCTCGCTCGGCCGCCCGGACCGGCCATGAAGATGAGTGTGGTGCCGGGGGCGAGCCGGGCCTCGTCTCCGGGGTTGAACACCCACGAGCCGTCCCGCTGCCGTAGGGCCACGATGAGCACGTTCGGAAGCCGGCGCTGACGCAGCGCACCCACTGTGGTGTCCGCCAGCGCGTCGGTCTCCGCGATTCGGAGCTCCTCTACGCGCAGCCCCTCCTCCTTGTCACGCAACATGATGTCGAGAAAAGAAACCACCGTCGGCCGTACCAATTCCGAAACGATGCGTAGCCCGCCGATCGTGTTCGGCGAGACGATGGCATTGGCGCCGGCCTGTCGAATCTTCGCGCCAATGCGGTCATCGATGCAGCGGGAGATGATGCGTAGATTCGCGTTCAGCAACCGCGCCGAAACGGTCACGATCAAGTTGTCCTTGTCTGCGGCGATGCATGCGGCCAATCCGGCGGCCCGCTCGATGCCCGCGGCGCGCAGGGCGTCATCGTCCGTGGCGTCCCCCGTGACCGAGGGGAACTCCATCTTCAGGTCTTCCTCCAGATGTCGTAGTCGCGCCTCATCCCAGTCGACGGCGACGAACGGGCGCCGCGTGGCCGCCAGCTCGCGAACGATGTGCTCGCCGGTCGTGCCGATGCCACAGACGATGTAGTGCTCCTTGAGGTTGCTGATCTTCTTGTTCATTCTTCGGCCTCGAAGCAGGGCGGCCAGATGGCCTTCTACGATGAACGCCGTGAGGCTGGAGAACAAGTACAAGAGGCTCCCCACGCCAGCAACGAGCAAACCAATGGTGAAGGCCCGCCCAGCCGGATTGTTGGACAGGTCGATGGTTTCGCCGTAGCCGACCGTCGTCAGCGTGATGACGGTCATATAGACAGCGTCTAGCAAGCCATACCCGGGCCCGCTGAGTATCAGGTAGCCGGCCACGCCGATGGCGAAGACGAGCGCGAGCAACCCAGAGGTCCGCAGCAGGACACGCACACCCTCCCGGACCTCGCGATCGGTCGGTGTCATCATGGTTCACCCGCGAGGTTCGTGGGCGGGATTGGCCACTCGAGCGCCTCGAGGTTAGGGCGACGGATCCGCAGAACGTCCATCACCAGGCCCGCTGCGAGGACCAGCAGCAGCCCGACCGATACGTGGTGGCACTGCACCAATAGGAAGTTGTTCAAGTGCTCCAGAGTGAAGCCGTAGATCATCACCGCCATCAGTCCGATGATTTTGAGCACGTCGAAGAGGTGAGCACGACCGTAGGCGAATGGTGCGAGGAAGAACACGACGAGAAAGGAGTAGTAGTAGTTGGAAGCCGCGGCAAAGCAGAAGATCATCACTGCGCCATACTGCATCACCTCCATCGGCTTGCGATAAAGGGTGGAGTACAGCATCAGCGCCAGCGCGAAAAGCCCCACGATGAACGGCATCGGGGTACGGCGCTCGTGCACCGCGCGCTTGAAGTGCTCGAATGGGTATGGCCCCGGGCCAAGCTGCCCGAAGTTGAGCTCGCCGCGGTAGTAGTCGATCACGGCCAAGCCCACCCGATTGGTGGATGGGTGGGAGCCGTGCAGGGTCATCCGGTCGGCATACTGCGCCCAGGTGCCCGGCTCTGGGTAGACGGCCACCGTGATCACACCACCCACCACCAGGAAGACGGCGAAGGCCTTCAGGCATTTCTCGAGCATCGCGTCGGGGGTCTTGCGCAGCCGCTCATATACCGCCTTCACCACCAGGAAGAAGACGAAGGCGGCGGGGAAGATGCGGGAAACCACCGAGTAGCCAAAGAGCACGCCCGCCGATTTTGGCCAGCCCCGCTTGTAGCACGCTAACCCCGCTAGAAGCGCGCAGATCCAATCGTAGCGAAGCAGTGATCCGGCCTGGAAGTCGAACTTGGCAAGCTGGTTGCAAAAGAAGAACACGACTGCCAAGAGCGCCACCCGAACATCGAACGTAACGAGCAGGAAGAAGAGAGTGGCGGCGATCAAGAAGAAGTCGATCTGAGCCAAGAACCAGAGGTAGCCTTCGGACAGCGACGCTACTTGGAACAGCGGCAGGGTGATCACGGTGCGAGTGGGTGGCGAATTATAGCCGTGGTCGAGAAGCAGGTCTTTCCAGCGATCGATCCGGCCGACAAAGAACCTGACATCCTGCTTGTACTCCGCCCACCGTTCCGGGCTGAAGCGCTCACGCGCGGCGGGCAAGTCGAGACTCGACACTGGAACGATCTCATAGTTGCTCAGGTCGAGAACGTTCTCGACTTCCAGCAGCTCCCCCTGCTCGACGGCCGCGGCCACAGTGGCCTCGTAGAGGTGCAGGTAGCCGAGCTCGTCGAAGTACTTCGCGCCCATGAAGTAGTGGAAGCTGTCCCAATGGTGAACGTGAGAGCCAAGCGGCATGTGGGACGGGTTGAAGTTGAAGAACGCCGCGCAGCCTACAATCGCAAGGACACCGCCGAAGATCTTCATCGGTAGCCGGAACTCCCGCCGCATCACGGGAAGAAAAGCAAGAACCGCGAATACGATCGCGCCTTCGAGGACGAAGCTCTTGATGATCCCGATGACGTAGGAGGTCATGTCATGGCCCGGTCGATGCCCAGTTGGGCGCCGCAGAGCAAGTCGCCTACAGATTGTACCAGGACATGTGTTATGCAACGTGGAGATAGGCGATGACTAGGTTAGTGAGGATTTCCCGCGCGGCGCCCGAGCCCGAGGACCGTGTTGCGTTGTTGCGCTCTCTGGAGCTTCTGAGCGCGCTCGATGATGAGACGCTGGCGGGTCTGGTGGAGGAGGTTGAATGGGTTCACGTCGCGGCCGGTGAGTTGGTGCTCAGGGAGGGCGACGCGAGCGAATGCATGTACTTCGTGGCGCACGGCAGGCTTGGCATCCTCCAGCGGCAGTCTTCGGGGGTGGATCGTCTCGTTCGCGAAGTGGGCGCGGGGCAACCGATTGGCGAGCTCGGGCTACTGCTCGATCAACCACGCTCGGCTAGCGCAACCGCGCTACGTGACTCGCTCCTGGTGCAGCTGGATCGCGCGGTCTTCGATCGCCTGATCGAGCGCGAGCCCTCGGTGCTCCTCCCGCTGAGCAAGCGTATCGCCGAGCGCCTCGCCGCCATGCGACCGGACTCCCCACTCGGTGTGCCCGCGGGAACGCTCGTCGTGGCAGCGTCGCCCAGCGCGGAGTTGGCGGCGCTCTGGAGCCAACTGGTGCCCTTGCTAACGCAATACGGCGCGCGATGTGTGAGCATCGCAGAGCTCATGCGCGCATCCGGAAGCTCTGAGGAGCTCGAACCGTGGCGCGCGACCCGCTGGGTCGAAGCGGAGGCGCGCGCCGGACGGCCCGTGTTCGTGTTGGGAGATGACCGGGCGGCTGCCGAGATCCTGGCGCCTGACATCGATCGTGCGCTGATCATCGCTGACGCCAATGCTGGGATCGGAATCGGGCCGCTCGAGGGCCACTTCGCGCGGCTCCGCGAGCAAGGAGTACCCGTTGCGCTCGACCTCGCGCTCGTCCATCCCCCGGGCTGCAAGCAGCCGCAAGGCACCGCTGCCTGGCTCGAGAAGATCCAGCCTGCGAGACATCTTCACCTGAGGGCGGGCAACCGGGCCGACCTCGAGCGTTTAGCTCGTATCGTGACCGGCAAGGCGACGGGCCTCGCGCTTGGAGGAGGAGGTGCGCGCGCCTTCGCTCACATCGGCGCCGTCCGGGCTCTCCGGGAGGCTCAGGTGCCGATCGACCTCGTTGCGGGAACGAACATCGGGGCCGTCGTGGGCGCACAGCTCGCTCTTGGCTGGGACCCGGATCGAATGCTGGAGGAGAACCGAAAAGCCTGGCCCAGGATGAGCCGAGATCTCTCGCTTCCGTTCGTGTCGCTGCTAGGCGGTCGCCGTCTCCGCGGCAGTATGCGGCGAATGTTCGGTGACATCGCGATCGAGGATCTGTGGCTTGGTTTCCAATGTGCGACCGTCGACCTCTCGTGGTGTCATCTCGTTTCCAAGAACAGTGGACCGCTTCGGCGCTGGGTCCGGGCGTCGGCTTCGATTCCCGGCATCCATCCGCCGGTCGTCAGCGGCGGGCGACTCTATGTGGACGGCGGTTTGCTCGAGAACGTTCCCATCAGACTCCTGCGCGAGGCTGGGGCGGGCACGGTGATCGCGATCGACCCCTCGCCCTTCCGGCGTCGGACGGTCGACGAACAGATTGAGGAAGCCCCAGGAGGCCTCGACTTCCTGCTGCAGCGCGTACCGATCATCGGCGGCGGGTTCCCGGGCATCCTCTCTCTCATCTATCGGGCGCTCTCCGTATCCCAGCAGTCGCAACGCCAAGAGCGCCGGGCGCTCTCCGACCTCTACATCGAACCTCCGGTGGACCGCTTCGGCGTCACCGACTACCACGCCATCAAACGCATCACCGAGTTCGGTTATGAAGAGACGAAACGACGCCTCGAGCTCGACGGCCTCCCAACCGTTGTCTGAGGAACCTGAGGAGGTAGCGCCGGGGCGGCTCATCGAGCTGCCCGGGCGAGGGACGACGTTCGTGCGCGAAATCTCCGGCCCACCCGGGGCGCCCGCGGTGATCCTGCTCCACGCGCTCGCTGCGACCGGCGGCATGAATTGGCTGACCACGATGGGACGGCTCGGGCAACGGTTCCGCGTGATTGCGCTCGATCTTCGTGGACATGGGCGGGGGCTGCGTCCGCGCGCCCGCTTCCAGTTCGTCGACTGCGCGGACGACGTCGCGGCGGTGGCATCGGAGCTGGGGATCTCCCACGCGATCGTCGGCGGATACTCGATGGGCGGCCCAATTGCCCAGCTCGTGTGGCGGCGACATCGCGAGCTGGTCGATGGGCTCGTCCTCGCCTCCACGTCGTACCAGATCATCCAGGGCTCACACGCTCGTGTCCTGCTGGCATCGGGGATGGGATGGGTAGCTCAGGCGACGCGGTTTGCTGAGCGCGTTCCTCTTCGGGGCGCGCGTGGTCTCATGCCAACACTGGTCCCCACGTCCGGCTCGCTCGGGCTCTGGGCCGCCGACGAGACTCGCCGTCACCACCCCCGCTCCATCATCGAGGCCATTGTCGAGCTCGGCAAGTACGACGCCTCGGAATGGATCGGCGAGATCGACGTGCCGACCGCCGTCGTGCTCACGACTCGCGACAGCACCGTCGACCCACTCATGCAGCTACGCCTCGCGCGCTCAATTCCGGGCGCCAAGGTACATGCGCTCGCCGATGGTCACCTGGCGTGCACGCACACCCTATTTGGAACCGTGTTCACCGAGGCGTGCAAGGGTGTCGCGGACCGGGTGGCAGCGCGCGCTGCCTCGAGTCCCACCGGGTCGTTCTAGACGGACACTCCGAAGAGCCACGCATGCCCATAGAAGAAGGCGAGGTAGACCACGCATCCCACGACGACCACCAGAAGGTCCCGCCAGTACGGGACGGCGGTCGACGACAATTCCGCCCCGCGCCGGTTCGAGGACCCCATGTCGAAGAGTGAGAACACCCCGAAGCTTCCAAAAAGGATGAGAGAGGCGAGATCCCCGTTCGTCAGAAGGTGCGCGGCGGCCCATATCGTCACACCCCAGAGCATGGGATGCCGGGTGAAGCGTTTCAGGTTCGTGGGCATGAATGCAGCAACCAGGAGCACCAGCGCGACAGGCATGATCCACACGGCGACTCGATCAGCCCATGCAGGCGGGTTCCACACCGGCACGAATGGGGCCCGCCCCATTCCGACGACGAGCAATACGAAACCAAACAACGAAACGAGAGAGAAGAGACCCCGGTACCGGTTGCGGCCGACGCGTGCCTGAAGACTGCTGTGCAGCGACGGAACCGAAGGGACGAGATGCGCCCCGATGAATACAACTACGCCCAGGATCAGAAGGGTCATGTGGGTTCGCCTTCTCCGCGAATGCCCAGGTCGTGCAGCGCCTCTGGGGTGTCCACGTCGATGTTGACGCTCGCGCTCTCGACGTCGACGTAACATATCGCGGCGGCATGCCGGTGGAAGAGCGCCTTGCCGCCGACGTCGCCCGTCAGTGCGAGGAGCTCCGCAAAGTGCTGCGACCCCCACAGGACGGGATTGCCGCGTTTCCTTCCAAACATCGGGATGAAAATGCTGAGCTCACCGTCGGAAGTGAACGCATCGACGAGGCGCTTGATCACTTCGGCGCTCACCCAGGGCATGTCGCCAAGCGCCACGAGCGCTCCGCTCACTTCATCCCCCAGGGCCGCGATGCCCGTTCGCACCGACGTGCCGATTCCCTCAGCGTAGCCCGGGTTGTGCACGAGCTCCACGTTGCGACCCGACAAGGCTTCTTGGATTTGCTCCGGTTCATGACCCGTGACGACGATGACTCGTTGGGCGCCGCTCTCCTGCAGGGCGTCCACCACCCGCGCCACCATCGGGATCCCGTCCACCCGCATGGTGAGCTTGTTCTGCTTCCCCATCCGCCGCGATTCTCCCGCGGCCAGTACGACGGCAGCGATGTGTTGCTCCGATCGGGTGTGGCTGGCGAGGTTCCGGGGCATGGGCCGTTCTGGAATCTCCTTCAAAAGGCCGCCGACGCCAAGCCCACTGATCAACCTCGAGTCGACATGCTCCCCGATGAAGTACCGCCGCAAGACGTGGTCGAAACCGCTCGGGTTCAAAGAACGGGCGCAGCCGGGCAGGCCAAATACGGTCTTGTCCCCCAGCTTTCCGACCATCAATAGGTTCCCGGGATCGACGGGCATGCCCAAATGCGCAACCTCGCCGCCGGCCTCGAGCAGCCCCGACGGGATGACGTCGCCGCGATCGACGATCGCGGATGCGCCCAGCAGTAGAATCGGGTCGCAGCCCTCATCCCGCAGCGTTTCGAGCGCCCGCGCTACTGCCTCAGGTGAGTGTTCGCAGCGAATCTCGCGCCGCACACGGGAACCCAAGGTGCCGAGGCGAGCGCGCTGTGCCCGACTCGCACGCTCGAGCAAGGCTTGGCTCACACCAGGGAGCTCGGTGAGGACGAGCCCGGCCTCGAAACGCTTCAAGGGGGCCACTCGCAAGGCGGGCTCCCCGTGGAAGACCGCCACCCATTTCTCGAGGTCGGTGTCGGGCACCGCGAATGGGATGACCTTGACCGTTGCGATCATCGTCTTTGGGCGCGCCAGCGAATACTCGGGTAGCGTCGCGATAGTGATCGATTCCGACACGCGGTTTGCCGCATCGATCCGATCGCGATCGATCAGTAGCAGGCCAAGGTGAGATGCATGGAGGTTGCATCGCCCGGTGCGCGCCTCGGAAGCGGTCACCGAAGGATGGGCCAAGCTCGACGCCAGAGTCTGCGCGGCATCGTCTTCGTGCACGTCGCCTGCGCCGAGCTGTGCGACAGTGACTTGCGTGTACCCGCTCTCTGCGAGGCGTGCGATGTCTTTTGCCGTCAAGACGGCACCCTTTTTCACGGCACCGGCCCCGTTCCGATGCCTCAGGGTGTGGGCCAGAATCGAGCCTTCGAGGCCAGGAGCGTCGATGTCGACCGCGCCGAACTTCATCGGACAACCCTACTCGATCCTCTTCGTCGATCACCCTACCGATTTCTCGGTAAGGGCATTAGAGTCGGGCTGAAGGGACTTCGTGACAGCGGTTTCACAAAGTATTTGGGCAAGCATCGACTCTCTCGAGGAGGTCACGCAAACCCTCCGTGGCGAAGAATACGTCTCGGACGATGCGGTCTCGATGAGCCTCTTCCTCGCCTTCAAGATGCGCCGCCCACTGTTCCTCGAGGGCGCTCCCGGCGTCGGCAAAACCGAAATCGCGCGCGTCCTCAGCCGCGCCTTCGAGACCGAGCTCATTCGGCTCCAATGTTACGAAGGGCTCGACATCCACCACGCTCTCTACGAGTGGAACTACCCACGCCAACTACTGCGGTTGCAGGCTGGCCAAAAAGAAGACTTGGGCGAGATCTACTCGGACGAATATCTTCTGAAGCGACCACTACTGCAGGCGATCGATCCGAAGCGCGAGAGCTCTGCAGTCTTGCTCATCGACGAAATCGATCGGGCCGACGAGGAGTTCGAGAGTTTCCTGCTCGAGCTTCTCAGCGACTTCCAAGTCACGATCCCCGAGCTCGGTAGCGTCAAGGCGACCCATCGTCCGATTGTGATTCTCACCTCGAACCGAACGCGCGAGATCCATGATGCTCTCAAGCGGCGATGCATCTACTGCTGGATCGACTATCCGAGCTTCGACAAAGAACTGGCGATCATCTCGATGAAGGTCCCCGGTTTGTCCGAACATTTGCGCACGCAAGTCGTCGAGTTCGTTCAGAAGCTGCGCGGCGAAGATCTCCTCAAACCGCCCGGCGTCGCCGAAACTCTCGATTGGGCCGAGGCGCTGCTGCATCTCGGGATTGCCGAGCTCGATACGGAAACGGTTCGGCGGACTCTGGGCGTGGTGCTGAAGAATCAGGAAGACATCTCGGTAGTCGAGCGACTTCTCGACGACCAGGCTTGGGCAGCCCAGGCGGGATAATCGATGGCTCGGTTGCCTCGGCCGGAGAGCGAAACCGACATCCCTTCGATGGAGTCGCGACTGGTCGAGTTCGTCCAGCGTCTCCGGCATCTCGGCCTTCCGATTGGTGTGGATCAGGCCGTGAGCTTTGCGGAGTCGTTTGCCTGGATACAGCCGTTCAGCCGCCCCCAGGTGTACCACGCCGCGCGCGCCACCTTGGTCAATCGCCACGAGTACACGGACCTCTTCGACCGGGCGTTCGCGGAATTCTGGGAGGCGCAACGCGCCAGCCCACGGCCCCAGAAAACGCCGCAGGCACCCCGACACAGGCCTGAAGATTTCCAGCGCCCAAGCCTCGTCTCGTTCATGGCGGAGAAGGCGAAGCGGCAGAGTAAGGAGATCGAAATCACCGATCGCACGGAGACTGCGACCGAGGTCGAGTGGCTACAGCGGAAGGACTTCGCGAAGCTCACCGAAGACGAGCTCCGGGCAGTTCGCCATTTGATAGCCGGCCTTCGGTGGGACTTCACGCAGCGTCTCACCCACCGCCTCGTGAAGAGCCGACGTGGCCGCATGCCCGACCACCGGGAAACCTTGCGACGCGCCGCAAAGTTGGGCGGCGTCGTCGTCGAGCTTCGTCATCGAGAGCGCAAAGATAAGGCGCGGCCTGTCGTTCTCATCGCGGATATCAGCGGCTCGATGGAGCTCTACAGCCGAATCGTTCTGCAGTTCTTTCACGGCCTGAGCCAACAGCTTGGCGGCACCGAAGCGTTTGTGTTTGGTACTCGCCTGACCCGTGTAACGGACGCCTTCCGGCTTCGAGACATCGATGTCGCGCTTGATGCAGTGTCCAGTGAGGTGGCCGATTTTGCCGGTGGTACCCGTATAGCGGAGAGCCTCCATGCATTTCGCAAACAATGGAGCTCGAGAGTCCTTCGTCGGGGCGCAGTGGTCATCGTCATCTCCGACGGTTGCGAGACGGGGGACGTCAAACAGCTCGAGCGAGAGGTGCAGGCTCTTCGACGTGGGTGCTACCGGCTGATTTGGCTCAACCCGCGTCTGGGGCAACGCCGCTACGAGCCACGCGTTCGCGGGATGGCCGCGGTCCTGCCCCACGTCGACGATTTTCTACCGATTCACAACTTCGAGTCACTCCGGCAGCTCAGAGATCATCTGGCCCGGTTACCCAAGCGAAAAGGAGGTCCCAGTGAAGTTAGCAGGAGACTATAAGTTCGACGCGCCGGTTGCCGATGTCTGGAAGGCGTTGCTCGATCCTGTCGTCCTGGCCGCCGTCATGCCGGGTTGTGAGAAGCTCGAGCTCGTGGACGGCGCCTACGTCGGAGAGCTCAACATCAAAGTCGGGCCCGTTCAGGGGAAGTTTCAAGGCAAGGTAGTCCTTTCGGATGTCGAGGAGGAGAAGGGCTACACGATGACCGTCGACGGGCGCGGGCAACCCGGGTTCGTCAAGGCCAAGGCCGGCGTCCAACTCACCCGCGCGGGCGAGGAAACGACGATGCAATACGATGCGGACGCCCAGGTAGGCGGTCGAATCGCGAGTGTGGGCCAGCGCCTGATCGATTCCTCAGCAAAGGCCATCATCAAGGAGAGCCTCGAAGGCTTGAACGCCAACGTCAAAGCCCGAGCGAACGTGGCCGAAGGACAAGAGGCGGAGGTCATCAAGGCCAGCCAAGCCGAATTCGCGACGAAGGTAGCGAAGGAAGTCGCCAAGGACCTAGTGCCCCCGCCGGTGCGTGTCGCCCTCGTCGTGTTGGCCCTAGTCGGGATTGGCGCACTGATATACCTTCTGGCTCGTTAACCCAACAACGCCATCGAGGGAGAAGCACAGTGATTCCAGGAGCGTTTGATTATCACTCTCCGCAGTCGTTGGACGAAGCGCTCTCGCTGCTCAAGCAGCACGCGGGTGACGCGAAAATCCTCGCCGGCGGACAGAGCCTCATCCCCGCGATGCGGTTCCGTCTCGCTGTTCCGTCGATTTTGATCGACATCAACCGATTGAACGACCTTCGCTACGTCGAAGAAAGAGGCGACCACCTCGCGATCGGGGCGATGACGCTCGAGCGTTCGCTCGAGGATGCGACGGTCGTCCGGAGCTCCTATTCGTTGCTCCACGATACCGCAGGAGTGATCGCCGATCCGTTGGTACGGAACATGGCCACGGTGGGCGGCAACATTGCGCACGCTGATCCGGCCAACGATCATCCGGCAACGATGCTCGCCTACGATGCTACCGTCGTGGCGAAAGGTCCGGGTGGCGAACGCACAATCGCGATCGACGAGTTCTTCACGGGCTTGTTCGAAAACGCGTTGTCCGACGATGAAATTCTCACCGAGATTCGCATCCCCAAGCCCGGCGCCGGCAGCGGCGGTGCGTACACCAAGCTCGAACGAAAAGTCGGGGACTACGCGATTTCCGCGGCGGCGGTGCAGCTTCGGCTAGACGGCGGGGCCATTGTCGAGGCGCGGATCGGCCTCACGAACGTGAGCGCCGTGCCCATGCGGGCAAGAGCTGCGGAAGCCGAGTTGGCCGGCAAGTCTCCGAGCGACGACGTCATCGAGGCAGCTGGCAAGGCGGCCGCTGCTGAATGCGATCCGTCACCCGATCTTCGAGGGCCGGTCGAATACAAACGGGACGTCACCAGAGTCATGGTGAAGCGCTCCATCGCCACAGCCATTGCACGCGCCAAGGGAGGCAACTGATGAGTGAGCACGAGGTAACTTTGACGATCAATGGCGAGAGCGTCACGCGGTCGGTGGAGGCGCGCACATTGCTCGTACATTTTATCCGCGAGGATTTGTCTCTCACCGGAACTCACATCGGGTGCGACACGACGAGCTGCGGGGCCTGCACCGTGCTGGTCTGCGGAAAGCCTGTGAAGAGCTGCACGATGTTTGCAGTGCAAGCCAATGGCGCCGACATCGAGACCATCGAGGGTGTGGCAGCCGGCGGCGAGCTCCATCCGCTCCAAGAGGGGTTCTGGGAAAAGCATGGTCTTCAGTGCGGGTATTGCACGCCGGGGATGATCATGACCGCCAAGGACTTCTTGGCGAACAACCCAAACCCCACCGAGGATGAGATTCGTCACGGCATCTCCGGAAACCTTTGCCGGTGCACCGGCTACAACAAGATCGTCGAAGCGATTCAATACGCGGCCGAGAAACTTCAAGCCGACGCGGGAGGTGAGTGATGCCTCAGCTCGACGACCGCAAGGAACACCATAGCGAGCTCGGGGACGGCGTTTCGGCGCAGGTGCCGACGACAGACGAAGTTCAGATCAAAACCCCGGAAAAGATCTGCGGCATGGGCCACCGCAAGAAGCGCAAGGAAGACCCACGCTTCCTCCAGGGCAAGGGCAACTACGTCGATGACGTGAAGCTGCCTGGGATGCTCTACATGGACATCGTGCGAAGCCCCTACGCGCACGCCAAGATCAAGAGCATCGACGCAAGTGCGGCGCTCGAGATGGACGGGGTTCTCGCGGTCATCACCGGCGAAGACCTCAAGGCAGCGGGCGATCTCCACTGGATGCCCACGTTGATGTCGGACACGCAGATGGTGTTGCCGATCGATAAAGTCGTCTACTACGCACAAGAGATATGCGCCGTCATCGCGACGAGCCGCTACATCGCGGCGGATGCAATCGAACAGGTCTTCGTCGATTACGAGCCGCTCGAGGCAGTCGTCGACCCGTTCGAGGCGCTGAAGGACAACGTCATCGTTCGCGATGACAAAGAAGAGAAGACCAACCACATCTGGCACTGGGAAGCGGGCGACAAGGCGGCCACCGACGCCGTATTCAACGACGCGGCGACAGTCGTCAAAGAGAAATTCTACATTCCACGCATCCACGTCTCGTCGATCGAGACCTGCGGCATGGTCGCGAACTACAACAAGGCTCGCGAGCACATGCAGATCTACATGACGTCGCAAGCGCCGCACGCGCATCGGACCGTCTTTGCGCTCGTGAGCGGGATCCCCGAGCACAAAATTCAAATCATCTCGCCGGACATTGGCGGTGGGTTCGGCGGGAAGGTGCCCGTGTACCCTGGCTATGTGATCTGCGCCGTCGCCAGCTTGGTGACTGGCAAGCCCGTGAAGTGGATCGAAGACCGCAGCGAGAACCTTCAGGCAGACAGCTTCGCGCGCGACTACCATATCGAAGCGGAGATGGCGGCCGACAAGGACGGCAGGATCACGGGCCTTCGTGTGAAGACCTTGTCGGACTGCGGCGCAGCCGATGCGGCGGCGAACCCATCGAAGTTCCCCGCCGGTCTCTACAGTATCTGCACCGGCTCATACGACATGAAGGCCGCGCACGTCGAGGTCGATGGCGTCTACACGACGAAGCCGCCTGGTGGCGTCGCCTACCGCTGCTCGTTTCGCGTGACCGAGGCCGTGCACATGGTCGAGCGCATGGCCGATATCATGGCGCACGAGCTCGGCGAAGACCCTGCCGATTACCGGCTCCGGAACTTCATTCGCCCAGACCAGTTCCCATACAAGTCGCCTACCGGCTGGGAGTACGACAGCGGCAACTATGAAGCGGCGCTCAACAAGGCAATGGACATCCTCGACTACCGGGCCCTTCGCAAAGAACAAGCGGAGAAGCGGGCGAAGGGCGAGCTGATGGGCATCGGCATCTCGAGCTTCACCGAGGTGGTCGGCGCAGGCCCATCGAAGGACTACGACATCTTGGGCATCAAGATGTTCGACTCCGCCGAAATTCGGATTCATCCGACGGGCAAAGCGATGGCGCGATTTGGGACCAAATCGCAAGGGCAGGGCCACGAGACCACCTATGCCCAAATCATCGCAGAGGAACTCGGGCTTCCCTCTGACGATATCGAGGTCGAGGAGGGCGACACCGACACCGCGCCCTATGGCCTTGGGACCTATGCGAGCCGCTCCACCCCTACGGCCGGTGCTGCCGCGGTGATGGCTGCGCGGAAGATCAAAGCCAAGGCGAAGAAGATCGCCGCGCATTTGCTCGAGGTCGGCGACGACGACCTCGAGTGGAACATCGATCGCTTTCAAGTGAAGGGGTCACCCGACCAGGCGAAGACGATTCAAGAGATCGCGTTCGCGGCGTACACCAACCATCCGCAGGGGATGGAGGCTGGCCTCGAGGCGGTCGACTACTACGACCCGCCCAATCTCACGTTCCCGTTTGGCAGCTACATCTGTGTCGTCGACATCGACAAGGGCACCGGTGAGGTCAAAGTCCGGCGCTTCGTTGCGGTGGATGACTGCGGGCACATCATCAACCCGCTGATCGTGGAAGGTCAGATTCACGGTGGGCTCACCATGGGTCTCGCGCCCTCTTTGTATGAAGAAATCGTCTACGACGAGCACGGACAGAACCTGACGGGCACCCTGGCCGACTATCTCGTGCCGACCGCCGTCGAATCACCCAAGTGGGAGCTCGGCAAGACCATCACACCGTCGCCTCACCATCCCATCGGCGCCAAGGGCGTCGGGGAATCCCCCACCGTCGGCGCGCCGCCGGCCATCGCCAATGCGGTGGTCGACGCGTTGTGGCATTTGGGCGTCCGGAACATCGACATTCCCATCACCCCGCCCAAAGTATGGAAACTGCTGCGGGAAAATGGGGTTACGGACTGACGCATCACCCCTATATTGAAGTGATGGACAGCTGGTACCAAACCGCGAAGGAGCTAGAGGCCAAGGGCGAGAGCTACGTCCTGGCCACAGTCATCCGCGCCGTCGCTCCCACTTCCGCGAAGCCTGGCGACAAAGCCGTGGTGACAGCCGAGGGAGTGGTGCACGGGTGGATCGGTGGCAGCTGCGCCGAGCCGACGGTCAAGAAGGAAGCCGAGCTGGCCCTCGCCGATGGTGCGTGTCGCGTCGTGCTGATCACTCCAGAGCCAAACCTTCCGAACAATCGAGAGGGTCTGGTCGTCGTGCCGATGACTTGTTACAGCGGCGGCGAGCTGGAGATCTACCTCGAGCCGCATCGCGCCAAGCGAGAGTTGGTGGTTTTCGGAAACTCACCTGTCGCCCAAGCCCTCGTCGAGCTCGGCGTGGCCGTGGGCTACAAGGTCACCATTGCGGATACGACCGAACGCCCTCCGCTCGAAGGGGCAACGATCATCACCTCCCTCGATGAGGTGGAGCTCAACCGTCCGGACGAAGCAGCCATCGTCGTCGCCACGCACGGGGTGTTCGACGAAGACGCGATCGCCCGCTCCGTCGAGCTTGCCCCAAGCTACCTAGGCGTAGTCGCAAGCCCCAAGCGTTTCTCCTCTCTCGGAGGTTCGATGCAGCGCCGAGGCGTATCGCGAGAAGCCTGGGTTCAGGTAGACGGCCCCGCAGGCATCGACATCGGCGCCAACACCCCCCAAGAAATCGCGATCAGCATCATCGCCGCCATCACCGCCCACCGCGAATCGATCACGATAGCGACCCAACGCCCTTCCGAGGCCCCTCACCAAGAAGCAGCTGAGCCTCCCCCCAGTGTCGAAGAACCAACCGGCACCGAAACCAAAGGCCACTGCTGCCACTAGGCGCTCGCGTGGGGGCTTCCTACGGCTTTCTGAGAGTTTGTGTGACTTGAGCGAGGACTGAGACGGCGATTTCTGCGGGGGAGCGGGAGCCGATCGGTAGGCCGACTGGGCCGTTCACTCGCGCCAGATCGGTTTCCGTGAACCCTGCCTTGCCCAGCCTGCGCAGGCGCGATGCATGGGTCTTCTTGCTGCCGAGGCAGCCGATGAAGAACGCATCGCTTCGAAGGGCGACCTGGAGAGCCGGGTCGTCGAGTTTCGGATCATGGGTCAGCGTCACGACCGCGCACCTCGCGTCGAGGGCGAGCGACTCCAAAGCCGCATCGGGCCACTCGAGGCTCAACGTCACGCCCGGAAAGCGCTCGGCGGCGGCAAACGATTCCCGCGGATCGACAATCGTGACTTCATAGCCCGCAAGCGTGGCCATCACGGACAAGGGTTGGGCGATGTGCACTGCGCCTACCACGATCATGCGAAGCGGAGGATTGAACGGCTGGTAGAAGATCTGTGGCCCAGAATCCCCTTCGGTGGTCACACAAGCATCGACCCGTAGAGCACGCTCGACATCGGTGCGCTCCGGCTCCGTGTCACCATCACCTCGACGCAGAAGACGCTGTTCGCCTGAATCGAGGTTCGTCGCAAGCACGATGGGGCGCTTGCCCTCGATGGCGGCGAGCACAGCCTCTAGCGTCTCTGCCTTCACCGGAGCGGCTCCACGAAGATGCGGACGGTACCGCCGCAGGCGAGGCCCACCTCCCATGCCTGCTGGTTAGTGACACCGAATTCGAGAACCTTGGGGACGCCGGCCTTCATCACTCCGAGGGCCTCCTCGACAACCGCGCCTTCGACGCAGCCGCCCGATACCGATCCTAAGAAGGAGCCGTCATCACGCACGACGAGATGGCTCCCGGCTGGGCGTGGTGATGACCCCCAAGTCTTCACGACGGTAGCAAGCGCAACGCCGTGACCGGCTGCTTTCCAGTCACGCGCCGCGACGAGCACTTCCATCTCCGATTGGTCTGGCATCGGAGCGATACTAGCCCTGAGGCCTATGGGAGGCGAGGACTACGAGATCGACGCTTCAGAAGATGCATTCCGAGGCCGTTCAGATTGTGTGCTCTACGGTGCGCGTTTGGTGAAGTTGACGATTTCGATCGGGGCGTCGTCGTGAACGTCGTCGTTCAGGCATTCGAGGACGAGATCGCCGCGACCGTGGCCGAGGGAGCTCGTGGATTCCACCACGGGGAAGGCGCGACGGCCGTTCGAGGGTGTGGCGACGAAGGGTGTTGCTGAGTCGATGGTTCCGGATTGGAAAGCGACGCCCTGCTGGGGATGACGAAGCTCGCAGCGCACGGTGATGGGGCTGCTCAGCTGTGCTCCGAGTCGAAAGAAGACGTCCACCGGGCCCGTGCCGAGCGCTGAAACGCGAAAGTGGGTCGGGGCCGTCTCGTTGGGATCGCCAGCGACGTAGTCGACAAAGCGCTCGTCGCTAGGATTCGACCCCGACGTGGAGCTCACCGTCGGGATCGGCGACTCCCAGCCATAGCCGAGCGACTCGTCGAACGCCGTAGCTTCCGTTACCTGTCGATAGTCCGGCCGGATCGGGCTCGTCAGGGTGCCCATGTCGAAAAAGCGGCGCGCAGGAGAGCCGCCCGTATCGACCGAGAGCTTCATCGTGAGGTCCATCTGCGCGAGTGATCCTTCGCTGAACGTGGGATATCCGACCGCGTCGAGGCCATTCAGGTTGTCTCGCCACGGATCGATGTTCGAGCTTGGATTGCCGAGTTGGCTGCTGAGCGCCATCACGTTGAAGGCGTCGATCCCGCCGCCCGATCCCTCTTCGGTGCACCCGAGTGCGTGACCGATCTCGTGAATCAAAGTCTTTGCAATCAGCTGATCCTCGGTAATGCCTACGTTTGAAAAAGCCGTTGCGAACGCGCTGTAGTCGTTCGAGATGGTGTCGATGAAGACAAAGGACCCGGCGTAGCGCGGATCGGGGTCGGTGCCGTGACTGCCTTCGGAGGGATTGTTGGAGGCGGCGTGATGCGTCGTTCCATGCCGGGTGGTGTTGTCACCGGGAACGACGATCACGTGCAGGTACGCTGCATCAGTGTCTTGGGCTTGATCATCGGAGCTCACCAAGAGCTGCTCCAAATCGGACGTTGTCCAAGGCGCGGTACCGATAGGCAAGGCGGTGGCCGGGATGGGCGATCCGTCGTCGATCATGAAACGGATATCCATTCCCGCGTGCGCGAACGCATTCTCCGCCGTCTGGAAAACTATTGCGTTGGGACGAAAGCCGCCCGCGTAGTCGAGCTCGACCAAGACGGTAGGGGTGGTTGGATCGGTCCGGGTCACGGCGGTCGTCGTCGTACCATCGAGGTTGTAGGGGCGATCGACGTCCACCTCGACCCCATCCTCGATGCCATCACGATCGCTGTCCGGGTCCATTGGGTCGGTGCCAAGTGTCGCTTCCTCGCCGTCCGTGAGGCCATCGCCGTCGGCGTCGCCCGAGCCGGACATCTCCATGCCATCGCTTCCGCAACCAAGCGCAAGGACGGCGAGCATCAACACAAAACCAATTGTCCTGCAGAGCATGCAGGTACCCACCTGCATCAATAATAACTCAGATACCCAGGTTGGCGAGGCTTTCGGACACGCTGCCGAGGATTTCAGCGAATTTCGGATGCGAGGTTTCGAAGTTCTCGATCAGCGCCGTGATGCGCCGGCTCAGCGGACCTCCCTCCGGCCTCTCGTCCCCGGTGTCAGCTCGGCCGAGCGCTTCCTGGATGTCACGCATGGCCTGCAGCAGTGCCTCCCGGTCGTCCGTCTCGATTTGCTCAGTAGACTCGAGCTCCTGACGGAGGGTGCCTAGCGCTTCTTGCAACTGCTGACGGGGCATGTTTGCCATACTGCCGCGATCCGCGCCCAAGGGGAAGGGGTCGCAGAGAGGAAGTGCTGGCACTAAGATGTAGTCATGTCTCGTCTGTTCATGACATGTGCCGTCGCCTTGCTGGTTTGCGGCTGCAAGGGCGAAGAAGAGTCTGTGGAGCCGGACGACCTCGTCGAAATATTGCCGAGTGAACCGGCAGAGGAGATCGCCGACCCCGCGATCCCGGAAGCACCGCCCGAACCTGCGGCTCCTGCGGCGGCAGAGCCCGCGACAACAGCCCAGCCCCAACCCGCTCCACCCCCACGCGACCTTGCGGCCGAGCTTCGCGCCGCCATCGGAAGCCCCGCGGAGTGTCTCCAGGACTATCGACCGAGCACAGCCAGGACGATTCGGATTAACATCAGCGCGGTCGTTCGTCCAACCGGGATGATCATCGAGCCCGGCGCGAGCGGAAGCGGGCTTTCGGCCAACGATCGGCGATGTGTCGAAGAGCGGGTGGGGAACGTGACGTTGCCGCCGCTCGGACGAGAGGTATCCGAACCGGTCTCGACCTATGTCGACATCCAGTACCAACCTCCCGTCGTCGACGAGTCGGACGTTGGCGTGCCCGACCCGAAGCTCGAGGATGTCGTCAAGTCGCTGCCGAAGAAGGAGCCGATCGCTCCGAGCGGCGTTCCCATCGAGGGCGGTGACGCGGATCCGATCGAAGGGCCGAGTGGCGTTCCGATCGAGGGGCCGAAGGGCGTCCCTGTCGAGGGGCCCAAACCCAAGCCGATCGAGGGATACTAGGTCGACGAGGATGCCGAGCGTTGCATCGATCGATCCGCGCGCCCCGTCACCAGCGGAAGGTCTAGATAGGTCTTGATCCCCGGCTCTGCGCGGCACACGTAGGGGATTGCGCTGACGCAGTGAATCGCGGTGGACACGATCCCGGGGTTTCGTTCTAGGCCCGCCTCGATCGACTCCGGGTGGAACCCGTGAAAGGTCGTCTTGATGGTCGGATCGCCGGTCACCTCGACTTCGAAGCGCTCACCGTCGGGGCCGAAGCTCCACGCGGGATCGAGGTTCTCCTGTCCCATGAACCAGTTCGTGCGGGCGGTCACCACCGGCTCTCCCCGCACGAGACCCTCCCAGGTAAAGCGCTGCGCAGCGACGTGACCCACCCCGATCGCGCCTATCGGCGATTCGATCGGTGCAGTGGCGACCGAAACCTCGTGCGTGCTCCGAATCTCCGGGTCCAGGTCGAAGCCGAGCGCGTCCGCAATCATCTCAATTGATTGCGAGAACCCTTCGGTGAGCAGCATGAGCATCGGGCTCATGTTGGCTTGCTCCGGAGTCTTTCCGAACAACATGATGTTGCTGATGACGTCGGTCGCCGCGTAACTCCGAATGTCCGAGAACTCTTCGGCACGCACGTGCGTGACCGCCCGAGAAAGGGCTGAGACTGTAAGTGGTATGCGCTCCGTGATGCCGCCTGGATGGATGCCGGTCCCATGCAAGGTGACACCACCCTTCTCGCAAGCGGCTTCGAGATCGGCGACATTGCGTTTGCCAGGATAGAACCAATTGAGCGGTGTCACCACGTTGATCCCTGCCTCGAGCAGTTGAACGACTTCCTGCCGATTCGGAAGGAGCGGCGCGTAGAGCACGCAGTCCGGGTGGAGGCTCACGATCTCCTCGATGTCGTTGCACGCCGTCACACCCAGAGGCCCGAGGCCGCAAAGCTCCCCGACATCACGGCCGACTTTGTCTTTGCTGTGAACCCAAGCGCCCACGAGCTCCAGCTCGGGGTGAGAGACGATCCCTTCCACTGCTGCGCGACCTACGTTACCCGTCGCCCACTGGACTACCTTCAGCGTCATCGAACCTCCGCGGAGTCGTATCACAAGAGCCCAGGTTGATGAAGCGCCCAGCCACTTGCACGCCCGGCCAACCAGGCCACGCTCTCACCGGGTGAGGCGCACCTATAATATGAAGATTCGAATCGGCCTAGTGGGCGCGCTGGCTCTGTGCTCGGTTGCCCTGCCCAATCGGTCATCGGCCAATACGGAACCTTTGGCGTATGACACGCGGAGCATCTCGATGGGGCAGACCGGGGTGTCTTTCCTCGAGCGGCCGGCGGCGATCGCGATCAACCCGGCGCTGCTTACGGGCATCGAGAAGTTCTCCTTCTCGGTCACGTTCACCCCGATCGTGCCCAACACTTGCGCTCCAGTCCAAGGACCCAACACCAACATGTGCACGGGCCCCAGCTTCGGGCCGGTCATGTCGACATTCTTCGCCTGGCGCATCGCAAAGCGGTTGCTTTGGGGAGCAGGCGGTTACGTGGAGACTGGCTATGTCGCGGACTACGAGAACGTGCGGAACGTCGATGGCGAGCCCGACGAGGTCGTGGGAACCGAGCCGCAGGGCCAATCGGTGAGGTTGTTCGTTGCGGAGCTCGCCACTGGTCCGTCGATCGAGATCAGCAAGAAATGGAGTGTCGGCATCATGCTCCGGCTCCCGATCGCGGCCCAGAACGCAGACCTCTTCCAGAACGTCGGGCCGGTGAGCGCGGTTCTTCCGAACCCGACGTACGCCCGTGTCCGCAACCAGCTGGGTGGCGTCGGCGTGCCAAGCGTGCGGATTGGGTTGTCGTTCAAGCCCAACGACATGTGGACGATCGGCGCAGCCTGGCGTGCTTACACCAAGGTCAAAATGTCCGGGACCACTCAAATCAACCTCGGAATTCCGGGACTGGAGACTCTCAACGTCAACGCCAGGTCGGACTGGGTTATCCCAAACGCCCTCCAGTTTGGTGCCAGTGTGAAGCTCGTCGACAAGAAGCTGCTATTGGCGACTGAGTTCCGTATTCAGTTTCACGAGGCCAAGAGGCAAGGCAACCAGACCCAAACCGTCACTGTGTCGTTGCCGCCGGGCTCCAACCCGGACCTCGAGGCGTTTCTACCGGAACCGACCGTAGCGCCGCTCTACTGGAAGAACGTGTACAGCCTAAAGCTCGGCCTCGAGTACCAAATCATCGATCTCGTCGCGATTCGCTTTGGCTTCATCGTTGGCAATCGGACTACGCGTGAGCAGTTTGCGCAGATCTTCACGTCCCCACCGGGCGTTACTCCCAGCGGCCAAGCAGGCATCGGATTCAGTTGGGACAAGGTAGACTTTGACCTTGGAGCCCTATATGCCCAGTACAAGGCTACGATCGGCCCGGAAGTCGCGCAGGATCCCGTCGAGATCAACGGCGAGCTCATCAACCTATGCTCGCGCGACCAGGTGGTTCGCACCGGATGCGCTGGCGACTACAAGGTACGAACTTACTTCCTTTCCATGCAGTTGACGTACCACTACTAGTGTGTCGCAGGGACCTTCCCTGAATAACTGCATTTGAAGGGCGCAGAATTCCACGTTGTGAGGTGGCGAGCGTGACGGTATCGTCTGCATCCACATGCTCACGCTTTACGGAAACGCGTTCAGTCCCTTTTCGCGCAAGGTACAGATCGTGCTCGAGCACAAAGGCATCGACTACGAGATCGTCGATGGCCTCTCGCCCGCGAGCCACGACAGGCTTGCCGCGGTGAACAAGCGGCTCGAGGTTCCGGCAATTGATGACGACGGTCTCGTCGTCGTCAATTCCGCCGACATCGTGGCCTACCTCGAGCGCGTCTTTCCGGATCGGCCCGTTTATCCGAGCGACCACGAGAGCTGGGTGAAGGCGCGCGCCTGGGAGCGCTGTGCCGACAGCGTCATCGACCCGATTCTGGTCGACATCAGCTATTGGGTGTGGGCCATCCGAGTAGACGAGATGCCCGACGGTCTGCTCGAAGCTGCGCGTGCCGACCTCGGGACCATCTACGACGCGCTCGACCGAGAGCTCGAAGGTCGGGACTGGGTCTGCGGCGAACTCTCGATTGCCGACATCGCACTCTTCCCCCACCTCAGCGGCACTCGATTGCTGCAGGTTCCCTTCCAGGAGTCGCGCCATCCAAACCTACTCGAGTGGTACAAACGCTGCCGCGGGCTGAAGATATTCGCGGACGATGTAGCGCGTACGAAAGCGTACGTCGCAGAGCCCGGAGCCATGGACATCGAGCGCGAGAAGATTTTCTGGCGAGGCGATCGAATCGAATGGATCCTCGCACGCGGCTACCACAAATGGTTCGTCAAGGAGATCGAAGAGGGCCGCGTCCTGTGGCCTCAGCTCGGTATCCCGGCGCAGGTTTGACCGCACAGACTCGCTGGCGCACAGCCGCCTTCGGCTCCCGGTCGGTGCCCTGTTCATGAGCCACGATCAGCAATCGGGGCGCGAAGGCGTCGAGCAACTCGCCCGGATCGAGAAGGAATGCCGGATTGCGCGGTCGGCCGTATTTCTCGTTGCCTTTGGCGAAGGTCTCGTAGATCAGCACGCCGCCGGGCGCGAGGGCATCCGGCAGGAGGGGAAGGAGAGGGCGGTGTAGGTAGTTCGTGACCACGATGCCGTCGAACTGGCGCTCATCGAAGGGCCAACCGCTGGCTTCCAAGTCCGCTTCGATGATCTCGACTGTTTCGCTGCTGGCCAAATCGTCCAAGCCGGAAGTATCGATGTCGACCGCAACCACTCGGTGCCCGAGGGCGCTCAAGTAGCGCGTATGGCGCCCGCCTCCACAGGCGAGGTCTAGCACTGTTCCATCATCGCGAATCAGCGGCGCAAAACGTTCCACCCAGGGGGAGGGGCGTGTGTCATCTCGATTGAAGCTCACCCGAAGCTCTAACTCACTCCCGGCATCTGGCCCTGCAGGTACGCGCGCAGCATGGAGAGGAAGACCTCTCGCTCCCCATCATTGGGATCACGGTCGTTGAAGAGTTGTTGGTGAATGCGGGGGGCTCCGTGGTAACCGATGACGTGGAGCGCGGCCCACAGGAGAAAGCGGCGCGGGTCGAAGCTCCCGAGCTCGCCTCGGCGCTGCGCCTCCTCGATGAAGGTGACTGCGAGCTCGATCACGGTCCCCGCGTGCTCCTGTAGCAGGGCGCCGTCGCGCGCTTCCTTCTGGAAGGATTCGTGCAGGAGCATGGCGGCTAGCTCGGGTTTGGTGGCTAGGAAGTCCCAGAACCTCTCGGCCCGGCGCACGATCAGGTCCTCCGGAGACAGTCCTTCTCTCCCGCCATCGCTCATCATAGCGAGAGCGGTGACCTCTTCGACCACGTGCCGGACGGTCGCCTCGTAGAGCCCCTGCTTACCGTCAGGAAAATGATGGAAGACGGTCGCGGGTCCGATGCCGGCGCGGGCCGCAACTCCGCGGAGGCTCAGGCCTCGATATCCCCCCCGAGCTAGCTCGTCCGCGGTGATCCGGATCAGCCGCTCCCGGGTGTCGGGGTTGTCCATCGCGGCACACGGTCCCGCGATGCCCGGGGGAGGTCAAGTCCGAGAAAACAAAGATACTTGCGGACCGAACATCTGTTCGGTTATACCCGAACAGATGTTCGGTAAGAAGTCCTTCGAAAGAGAGATGATGAAGCCACACCACAAGCACACGAACCCTCGCCCGCAGCGGCTTCACTCCTGGTTCAACCTCATCCCAGTGAATGAGCTCGAGAACAACAAGCCGGACAAGATCCTCTTCCTCGACTCCTTCGTCACCATCGAGGAGCAGCGCGACGGCACCGAGTCGGCGTACACCGTGCTGTTCGAGGGCAAGCACGAGATGACCGTGGTCGTGGAGATCGGCATCCTCTTCGTCTGGTACGGCAAAGACCTTCAGAAGCCGGACCGCCCCTTCCCGAAGCTCTACGAGAAACTCTACGACTCCGAATACGTGTCGAGCGCGGCGACCCTCTTCGAAGACACCCACATCATGGACTTCGTGGAGAACGGCTCGGACAACCTCCACTTCAAGGCCGTGCACCTCTGGGAGTATTCGAGGATCTACGATCACGAGGTCTCCGAAGACACCATCACGCTGAAGCAGGACACCAGGTTCCGCTACGGCTCCTGCTCTACGCGGCGCACGGTGCGAATCATGTCCACGCTCCTCCCCAAGCTCGTCCTCACGCACGACTACGTGTATCACGGTCCCGGCTTGGCCGTTGTAGGCGCCCGGGGCTCCGGGAGCCCGAACATGCACGCTCTCGTGAGCCTTACTCCCGAGGGCGCGTACCGAACACGCGTCTACGTCACGATGGCCATTCACCCCGAGACCTTTCCGGCGTGGGCAGAGCGAGCTTTTCGGCTCGTCTCTTCCAAGCGAGCCCTCTGCGACCTGCTCGCCAGCGCCATGGCGAACTACATTAAGAACGAGTTCGATGTCGACGCGATGATCTGGGCCAACAGGAAGCACCTCAAGAATCCCTCCCTTCTTCCCTCCGAGAAGCCCCTTCGCGACGTGATTCGCTGGGGAGAGTCCTTCTACCCTGAAGACTTTCGGCCTGCCGAGGAGCGAGAAAAGCCACTACAGCACAAACGCTGGCAGGATCTGGACGCGCTGAAGAACATCATGCCTGAAAAGGTCCATCGCTACAGTGTCGGTGACGAAGAGCTCATCGCTCGACGGAATGCCAGCGGGGAGATCCGAGTGTTTGATGCATTCTGCCCGCACCAGGGAGCACACCTCGGGCACGGCGGGAGGTTGGACGACGACTGTCTGCGCTGCCCCTTCCACGGCTTCTACTTCGACGCGGAAGGGAGGTCGATTGGGCCGAACGTCAACAACAAGAGCAAGTTCATCAAGACGCTCAACCTCACCGCAATAGAGCACCGAATCAACGAAGGCCGGGTCGAGGTTCTGGTGTAGTCGATGGGTAGCCATTGAGAGCAGTCTATGGGAAGCAACCAATTCTAGTCGGCGAGAGGTCGCGTCGTGAGCAGCTTTGTCTGGATGAAGTTCCTCGAATCAGCCCCCGAGCGCTACGACCGGGGCATACAGCTCTTGTCGCGAGGACGCATCGCAGACGTCTATGAGCAAATCGCTGCTTTGGCGGCATCGCCAGGGAAGCGCGTTCTCGACCTTGGCTGCGGCACGGGCGGTGTCGCGCTCGCGTGCGCGGCAAGCGGTGCGCACGTGGTCGCGGTCGACTCGAACGCCGGGATGCTCGAGATCGCGCGTGCGAAGCCAGTGCCCCATGTTCTCGGTGGTGACATCGAATGGCTGGAGCTAGGCATCGCCGAAGTCGAAGATCGATTCGGCGAGGCGGCCTTCGACGCCATCGTATCCTGTCTGGTGTTCAGCGAGCTCTCGCCTGACGAACAGGACTACGCGCTCCACATCGCACGATCTCGATTGGTGTCGGGCGGGCTTCTCGTGATCGCCGACGAGACGCTACCGTCCTCCAAGCCTCAGCGCACTTGGTACCGCTTACGCCGGCTTCCCCTGCTTGCGGCCACCTATCTGCTGGCCCAAGCGACGACGCGGCCGATCGAGCACCTGGCCGATCGGATTCGTGACGCAGGCTTCGCGCAGGTTGAAGAGACGCGCCTTTGGGGGGATACGTTTGTCATCGCGCATGCCGTGCGCGACGAGGCACGCCCATGAGCCTTCTTGATTTCCCGCATTGGCTACGAGACACGGCGCTTCGGATGTTTCCGCATCGCGCGCCGACGGGCCTCGTACGGGTCGGGAAGCCCGGTCGTGGTTCACCCGTCCTCCTCACCGGCAACTTCACGCTGACGGTACGACGCCTCGTGAAGGTGTTGAAAGGTCACGATGTTTGGTTGTTGTGCGCGAACAGTAAGGGCATCAATGTCTGGTGCGCAGCAAGCGGCGGGCACCTCACGCACCACGATGTCATCTCGGTGCTGCGAACATCACGGATCGGCGAGCAGGTCGATGGCCGCGAGCTCATCTTGCCCCAGCTCTGTGCCACCGGCGTAGAACGAGGCAAGATCGTCGAAGTCACAGGCTGGTCTCCCCGGTGGGGGCCGGCACGCCTGGAGGATCTCCCAACCTTCCTCGAGCGAGGTCAGCATCTCACGAAAAAGGAGCGGTTCATGCGTTTCCCCCTATGGGAGCGTTTGGAGATGGCCCTCATGTGGGCGTGGGCTCTCATCGTGATCGCGGCCCTGCTGGCGTGGGGCGTTGGTAGCTGGGCGTTGGCTGTCTCGTTGGTCGCGGTCATCGTTTTGATCGTCGGAGGGATATTCGCCGCGCTGCCATGGCTCACCGTCACGGGGACGAAGCGATGGCTGACCTTTGGCGCTTTCACCGCAATCGGCTTCGGGGCCGGAGTTGGTATTCTTGCGGCGCTTGGGTCTGCCACATCGCCGCATCTGTGGGTCGCCGCTGCCACGGCAGTCGTCGCGATGGGTGTGCTTTCGGTCGACCTCGCTGGAACCACCCCTTGGTACGGCAGCTACATCAACACCTTTCACAACGAGGCCCACATCGATCTCGTAGAAGAACGGTGCACGGGCACAGCCGTGTGCGTGCAGGTTTGCCCCCGCGACGTCTTACACATGGATGGTCGCCGCAGGAAGGTCGAGATCAAACGAGCCGACGATTGTATTCAGTGCGGCGCGTGCATCGTACAGTGCCCCGAAGATGCACTCCGCTTCCGTTACGATGATGACCGGGTTGTCGAGGCGGCGACGATTCGCCAAACCCGAATGAACATGTTGGGCCGACGAACCGTCGAGTTGCCTGATTCAGTCTAGAGCGATCGATACCTTTTTGGTCTTGTTGGCTTCGACCACGACGTACACGGTCTTCGGCTTGTCGGTGCCAAAGGGCTTCAGCACCAACTTGTGCCGTCCCGATGGCAGAGTCAGCCGCCGTGGCGTGCTCCCAAGTAACTTCCTGCCCTCGTAGACCTCGGCCCAGCCGCCTCGCGTGACGAGGTTGATCGTGCCGGGCTGCGCCTTGGCTCGTTGCTTTGACCGCGTGCGCTTCTGAACCTGCGGCTTGGGCTCGACCTGCGGCTTCTCAGTGGAGGGATCTTCCGTTTGATCGGCTCGCAACTTGGGAGCATCGCCGGCCACCGCTTCAGCTTCGGGCAGTGTATCGAGCTGCGCTGGCGGTGCCGAGTTCATGGCCGCGGGTGCATCGTCACTCACCACCTCAGTTTCCGCTCCGTCGATCCCAAAGGCGATCGCCGCCACGACCGCCACGGCACCCAACGACAAGGCCGCCAGGAGCTTACGCCGCCGAGAGCGAGGCTCTACGATCTCCGTCGCTCCGGCGAACCGAACATCCGTTGCGGTGAGCGTGGTATCCAGGCCATTGATTTGCGGCATGGCGGGCAACGAAGTGCTCGCCAACCGCGCAATCTCCATCAGTTGGCTCTTGCGCGCCTCTCCCTGAGGAAACACTTCTCCCACCCATTCCGACAGCTCGGCCGGACCCATGATCTCCTTCTGCGTTCCGAGGAATTGCCGCAGCGCCCGTCCCATTTCCCGTGCGGTTCGCCAACGGTCCTTGGGGTCCCGCTGCAACGCTTTCATCACGATTCGGTCCAGCTCCTCCGGCACTTGAGGCCGGTGCTCCGAAGGTGGCCGGATTTCGTCGTACAGGACCGAATGAATCGTGTTTGCCGTCGTGTCGCGCTTGAACAGTCGCCGGATCGCAAGCATCTCCCAGAGCGCCACCCCGAGCGCCCAGATGTCGACCCTGCGATCGATCGGCTGAGCCGACAGCTGCTCCGGAGCCATGTACGCAAACGTGCCCTTGACCTGCCCTGTCGAAGTGTGATGCAGGCGCTGACTGGCGCTAGCGATCCCGAAGTCGACGACTTGGACCGCCCCGTCATAGGTCACGAAGAGATTTCTCGGAGAGACGTCACGGTGCACGACGTGAAGTAGATCACCGTTCGCGTCTTTGAGCTCATGGGCCGCGTGGAGGCCCTCGCAAGCATCCGCGATGATGCGGGACATTCTCAGCGGCAGGAGCGGTGATTTTCGCTGGCTCTGATCCCCGGCGACACGGCTCAGCAATCGCGACAGCGGCTCGCCGACCAGATACTCCATAGCGATGTAGTGCTCACCGTCCGCCTCCCCGAAATCAAAGACACTGCACACGTTGGGGTGCGTGATTCGCGATGCGATACGGGCTTCGTCAAGGAACATGTTGACGTAGCCCTTCTCTTTGGCGAGGTGCCGGTGGATGCGTTTGAGGGCGACCAGCTTCTCGAAACCCGAGACGCCGTCGATGCGGGCTAGGTAAACCGACGCCATCCCGCCGGAGGCGAGCTCGAAGCAGAGCTCGTAGCGGCCGATGCGTTGCGGATCGGTTCGCTCTGGCTCCACCGAGTCATCTACCGGAGATAGAACCTCCACCACGAGCTCCTCCGGAGCCGCCGCCTCTTCGGCACCCAATTCAGTCCTCCCAATCTCACCTAACAGCCTAACTGAGGTCCTTTTGCCGTTACCACAGGAATCTTTGGATATTTATATATTTTTGGGTAATTTGGTGATGGGTGGGAGAAGTGTTCGCCAAACTCGGAATTATTACGCTTTTTGCCTTCGCTTGGGCACTACCGGCGTCGGTACGGGCGCATCCCATGTTGGATAGAGCCGTCGCCTCGTATGAGGAAGCCAATTTCGAGACCGCGCTTCGGATGTTTGATGCTGCTGCGCGCAACGCAGATCTATCGGTGGAGGAGCTCCTCGAGCTCTTCGAGATGCGCGCTCTGGTGCACCACGCCCTCGGCGACGACACCGCGATGCGGTCCGATCTCCGCCGCCTGAACGCGGTGCGGCCGAGTTATCAACTGGGCCGGTTGGCGCCTCCCCCGGTGCGCGCCGCATTCGAAGAGATCCGCGAGCTCAACGAAGGCGCGCGCGGCGTCGAGCTCCGCATCGACGAGGAGAGCTTCGACGGCGCACCTTGGATGGTCGCGCGTGTGCTGCGCGTGCCGGACGGGCTCGTCGATCACGTGACCCTCCAGTGCAGCGTCAGCAACGACAGCAAAACGATCTCGCGCACATCTCAGGGTACCCAAGTGAGGTTGAGGCTTCCCGAGTCGGGCGATCACAACGGTTGCGCTGCCACGGCGCGCACCCGGCAAGGCGGGGTACTGTTCAGCGCGACGATGAACGCCTCGGTCCCGTTGCGGTTGCCGAAGTCCAGGAAGGGCCTCGAGATGCCCCAGTACCAACCACACGCAGACGCCCCGAAGGCGAAGAAGAAGAAGTGGCCTTGGATTGTTGCCGTGAGCGCGGTTGTCGTAGGCGCCGGAATCGCGACCGGTGTCGTGCTCTCGCAACGCTCGAAGAACAGCAGTGAGCCCGCCGTCGGCGGAGTCACGGTGAGCTGGTAAGTCGGCTAGGGGCCAGCGATGAAGTTCTGCTGAACTTCGGTGGCGTCCAGGGCCTGATCATAGACAGCGATCAAGTGGAGCTCGCCTAGCCATGCTCGATCGTTAGTCGCTTCGTTCGCGACGATGATCGGGTAGGTGGCGTCCCACTGCGTCAGTCCACTCATCCGCATGAACGTCGTGTTTTCGACGCCGTCGACGTAAAGCACCTCCGCGCCATCGGATTTGTGCGTAAGAACAACATGCGTCAGGGCGGCGGTAGCCGTTCCGATCGTGGTGATTACCTCTGGCATGCCATTGTCCCAGTCCGGTTCTCCATCGGCCCGGAATCGGACAACATAGGTGTCCCTGCTCTGGCCGAGGAGAAAATTTCGATAGTAGGGGTCTACGCTCATAGTGACGATCCGAGCAGGACCAGACTGAGTAGTGTTTGCGGGCTTGATCCACGCCTCGACACTGAGCTCGCCGCTCGCTTGAGCCCGCGTGACGACTTTGGTGGCTGCACTCACTGTAGAAAGAGCTGTGGCTGCGTTGACTGAGAGGTGATTCGCCGACCACGTGACATTGCCGGGATCGGCGATGGTCAAGTCATGTGCGGGGAGCGCGCCCGATTGGTCGGCGACTGTGGAACCACTGCCCTCGTCGAATGCGTAGAGGAGAATGAGTCCGGCATCGACCCGGATCAACGCTCCGCCTCCCGTGCCACCGAAGCCGCCCATTCCGCCAGCGCCACCGGTTCCACCGCTGCCATCAAGGCAGTCGCCCGTTTGCATCGAGCAAACCTGATCGACCCGACATCCCCCGCTCTCAAACGCGCTCAGCGTCACGGCGAGCGTGTCTTGTTCGTTTGTGATGGTGACCGGCGCGCAGCCCGCGGCGACCACCGCGCAGTTTTCGTCCTGCGCGACACCATAGAAACCATAGTCCCCAGGCTCGAGAGCATCCCCAAACGCGCCGTCTTCGCCATCGCGGAGCACGTAGGTGCTCGCAACGGCGGGTACCGGGCGTGTGCCGAGAGTCACATCTGCGCACGAGTCGACGAGATAGACCTCTACGCGTACCGCTCGGTCACGCGCCGATCTTGCTAGCGTCGAATCGAACGACACTTCGAAGCTCGGCCCGCTAGGTCCTGAGCCCGCGCACCCCGCGACCGTCGCCGCGGCGCAAACCATCCGCAAAAGTGCGGGAATTCCGTGTGTGAGACGCATCGATCGACCTATCTCAGCGTACCTAGAAATTAATCATATAACCAAATTTCCGTTATCAACGGATTGGCCAATCGAATCCCCGCGCCTTGCCTGGCCAGGAGAATTCGATCGCAAGAAACGGGATGCTCCTTCCCTGAGGCTTGGTTATTGAGGTTGGGTACACCAACGAGGAGACCTCGGTGACGACTTTCGCTGACGATGATTCCTACTGGGAGGCGGTGACCGAGCGGGACACCCCTGCAGACGGCGCCTTCGTGTATGCCGTGACAACGACCGGGGTTTTTGGAGCCTGCGCGGCCAACGCCGCGGCCGTGGTCATCCCCTGCCATCGGGTGATTCGCACGAACGGCAATCTGAGCGGTTACCGCTGGGGCACCCACAGGAAGCGCGCGCTACTCGAGCGCGAGTCCGAATACTGACCTGCGTATCAAGCCTGAGCTCCAGGTCTCTCAACTGCGGGCTTGCCGGGGTGCATACGGAAATGGAGAGGCGCACATTCTGCGCTTTTCCGGGCGGATGCGCGAGTTTTGCGCGAGGCCTCTAGTCGTGGTGGTGCTTCAATAGGCTCGGTGTGGCCGCTGCGCTTGGCCGGGATAGACGCGCTCGAGGACGTCGATCCTGCTCGAGTCGATGTTGATGACTACCTTCGCCATTGCCGCGGCGCGCTCGATGAAACCTCGTGCCGCGTAGAGCACTACCGCCCGCTCGTAGGCTTCGATCGCCTCCGCCTTGCGATTCATCCGGAAGAGGAGGTCGCCCTTTCGACGGGGCCACCGCGGTTCATTCGGCTCGACCTCCTGCAGTAGCGCGTACAGTCTCAGCGCTTCGCTGTGCTGCCCAAACTGCAGCGCCTTGCCGAGCCGATCGTGCGGCCTCGTCGTCTTGGTTCCCCTCAGCATTCGTCATCCCCCTGATTGAATCATCACCGACGAAGCAACGAGCGGAGCATCGCCGATGTCCCATCGAAACGCAGATCCGGTTCGGTTCGTCGTGATCACAGTTCTCACAACAAGCAAACGGCGTGCCATCCCTCGAGGCACCGGTTTGGCTCGTCGCGATTGTCCGTCGCCCTAGTCTTCTAGAAGTCGTCGCGGATGCTTGCCGTCCACGAAACCCATGAATGGGGCGTGAATGCTGTATCCGAGCATCCGCCGAATGTGCTCGCTGCACTGCTTCACCGTTTCGCGCGACAACGAGAGGCTGTAGTTTTCCTGTGTGCGACACCAGGGCGCGCAGTACTGGGCCGATACACACAAACGCGCAGCATCGCTCCGGTTTGCACCGCCCCCGTGCCAGAGGGTCCCCACGAAGAACACCACCGAGCCTGCAGGCATCACGACTGGCTCGAGATTTTCGAGATCCGCTTCCGTCGGTTGGCGGCCGTCCCAGAGATGGCTCTTCGGAATCACCACCGTGGCCCCGTTCTCTTCGGTGAATGCGTCGATCGCCCAGATCGTTGCGGCTCCAAGCGGCCGGCGCGGACGCGGCACGCGATAGAATGCGTCGTCGGGGTGAAGAGGCTGTTGCGCTTCGCCAGGCAGAATGTTGATCGCCTGCAGCTGCGACAGCAGGTAGTTCGGTTCGAAAATCCGGTCGAGGCAACCGAGGATCAGCGGGTGCTCCACCAGTGGATTACAAACCAGCGACTTCTCGAAGAAGGCATACAGGCGCTGCGTCTTGAAGCCCTCGAAGTTGTTGCGACCGGATTCGTACTCGAAGCGCGGAATGAGGTCTTCTTTGATCTCGGCAAGCAGGTCAGGCGAAATCAGGCTCTCGATGATGACGTAGCCATCCCGTTCCACGGCCTCCATGCACCGGTCGACCTCCTCGGCCGCCGCTTCCGGCTGCGACCCTGCGGTCGAGGGGTACTTCTTTGCGAGCTCGACCTGCGAGTACTCCTCGATGTCCCGAACTACGATGCGTCCCATGGTTCGAAGATTCTCCAACAGCCCACCGAATCGGTCAACGGAACGTACGCTGTTATTGGACTTCCGCCTCACACATGGCCGCGTCATACGCGTCGCAGTCTAGGGCGCATACCTGAAATCTCCCCTCGCAGGTGCCCTCGTACTGGCTTTGCAAGGGTGCGTCGTCGTCGAGGACCTCTTCGATGAAGTCCTTGAAGGTCATCGTTCCAGTGATGGTGTCGATTTCGGTGCCGACCCAGGTGGCTGCCGACCGGTCTTCCTCAAAGGCGGTGAGGAAGTCGAGCTCCGAGGTGCCGATGTCTTCGAGCCCGGTGACGGTCAGGCAGTGGCTGGTGTTGGTGTTTCGGTAGTAGGGCATGTAGTAGGCGAGGTTGTCGATGCCGTCGAGTTGGTCGCGAAGCGCTTCGAGATCCTCGGAGGCCATGCGATAGATTTCGGTTCTGCCTGCGCCGGTGTTCACAGAGGTCTCCGGTTCAGAGAAGATCGGGAAAACCTTCTCATAGCTGGCGACGGTGAAGTTGTAGTCTCGCTCGAAGATCGAGATCGAGAGGCGGTCGTTCGGGAAAGACTCGGCGAGCACCGCGTTGACCTCGCCGAAGTCTGACAAAATCCGATCGCTGGTGACAGGCAGCGACTCGATCGCTACAGAGAGGTTCCAGGGCGTTCTCACCGCCTCGTAAAGCCTGGTCGAATGACTTGGCTCGCCGCTGCGGAGCGTGCTGGGCATCACCGGCCCGCTGTCGGCGATCAGGTAGCCGTTGTCGACGCCCGTCATCCCGTCGCGGATGAAAGCGTAGTTGTTCAAGGAGCCCACGCCTCCGGCACTGCAACCGCTGACCATCATCTTCGGCACGCTCCGGAACATGCGATTGAGCTCCTCGATCACCAGCAACATGTTCTGGTGGCCCATGTGGTGGAACTCGACGTCGGGGCCAACGCCGTCGGGGTCGGAATAGGTCATCACGTTGCTCCCCAGGTAGATGTCGCCGGTGCAATAGGGGATGAACACTCTATTCCAATCGCCCATTGGATTGATGTCGGTGTCCCCGGTGAGCATCGGGTAGGCGAGCTCGACCGGGACATCTCCGTTGACGACGCCCAGGGGCTCGGTTACCGCCGAGAGTGGCTCCAGACTGTCAACGTGAAGGTAGGCCGCGGGGTAGTTGTCTCGGATGCACTCGGTTCCGGCGGGTTCTTGGATGCAGTCGGTGTTGAACGGCCCTCCGGATGCACAGTCCTCATAGTCCCAGCACGCACCGCCGCCTTCTAGGAAGATCACCACGTTGTCCGAAGTTTCGGAGAAGTTGACGAAGTACTTGTACTGCGAGCCATTCGCACAGACCGCGCCCTCAGGCTCGAACTTGAGCCACTGTCCAAATGCGTCGGGCGAAAAGCGTTGCTCCTGCTCCTGCGGCGCACTGTCGCTTCCGCATCCCGCCGCGATAGCTACGAAGAGGATGCTCGAGATTAGACGGACGTATACGCTCCGGTGCTGGGTTGCCATCCTGCGCCTTTCAATTTCGGGCCAGGCCGCGACGATAGCGCAACCGGACGCGGCCGAACAGGGGCGGGATCCAGATCGAGACGGGACGTGAATCATCACGTCGCCCAACGAAACCGGGTCAACTCCAGCGCATGTCTTCACCATTCGCAGAGGCCCTGGACCAACGAAGTTGGCGCAGTTTTCAGGGCTGGTAGCGATAGACGAGCGCCGTAGAGCCCCCCTCACCGAGCTGTTGCCCAACCGCCCAAACGTCGGTTGAGGACGTTCCATGCACAGCAAGAAACAGGCGCAAGTAAGGTGCACCGATTTTTTGGTGCGCCACTTGCGTCCAAGAGTCGCCGTCGTAGTGGGCGATGGCTCCGGCGCTGCCGGCAGCCCACAGATCGTCTGGAGCGGGGCCCCACACCGCCGCCAAGTCACCGACGAAGTCAAAAGTGTCGATGGTCTGCCAGCTTGCGCCGTCGAAATGACTGATCTCGGAACTATCGGTCATCACCCATACGTCGTTCGCGCCCGTTCCCCATACCTGGCCATCGCCGCCCCCTGCATCGAGCTCGATCTCAGTCCAACGCACTCCATCGTAGTGAATGAGACCAAAGGTCGAGAGCGCGTAGATGTCGGTAGGCCCAGACCCCCAAACAGAGCTCTTGAACGGGGAGCCAGCGATCGTTCGTCCCCACGCATTGCCGTCGTAGTGAGCAACGATCGCGTCGTCACCTACCGCCCAAACATCGGTCTGAGACGAAGCCCAAACATCGGTGATGCCATCCAGTCCCGTCGGCGTAAACACATCCATCGCCGTGAACGTCGCGCCGTCGTAGAACAAGACGTCATTGCCAGCGCACAGCCACACCTCAGTTGGCGATAGCGCGAAGATGCACAGAAGCCCGCCGCTGCTACCAGACTCGAGCGTGGTCCAGCTGTCGCCATCATAGCGTTGCACTGTCGCGCTGCCATCGATAAACCAAACGTCGGTCGCAGAGAATGCCCACACATCGATCACCGACATCAGGTCCGGAGCGCCAGAGGCGGGCTTCCAATCATCGCCGGCACCGCCGCCGCACGCCGCGAGGAAAACTATGCCGATCCAAAACCTTCGCATCCAACGATCATAGGGGTTCTGCGAGCCTCGAGTCACATGAACGCCCTTTCCGTGTGAGCGAAGACCACACACCCATGCCGCCGAGCCACGTGCCGAGTACACGCCGTGTGATCTCAGGTGCTTTGGGCGTGCGACGGTGGCGGGTTGTTCCGTCACCGCCGGCGGGCGCCGACTCACGAAATCACCCCGAAATCAGTCGAGTCTTCCTGCGTTCGAGGCGACGTCGGCAGGATCTTTTGGCCTCTGTGCTTCGGAGCCCGGGCACGGTATTCTCCCGCGGCTGTTTCGAGCAAGGAGGGATTCATGGCGCAGACCGCAGACAAGAAGGATCGACGACGCAAGATCGCGTTGGCCATCCTCATCCTTCTCGTTGCCTTCGTTGTGGCGGCGTCGGGATCGACGCACCGGATCCGCACCGAGATCGAAATAGACCAATCCGCGGAGGCCGTCTGGGCGGCGTTCTCCGATTTCGAATCGTATCCAGACTGGAACCCGTTCATCAGGCGGATCGAGGGAGACATGGTAGTCGGGTCGAAGCTCGAGGTGATGCTTCAGCAACCAGGTGGCGACGCGATGGGTTTCACTCCGACGGTGACCGAGCTCGAGCCCGGCGGGAGGTTCGCCTGGTTGGGCATGCTCGGGCTTCCCCGTGTGTTTGACGGCGCCCACTATTTCGAGGTGGAAGACCTTGGTGGCGGCCGATCGCGGTTCGTCCAGGGAGAGGAGTTCCGTGGGCTGCTGGTCCCCTTCCTCAAAAGCATGCTCGATGGCCAAACAGTAGACGGATTCGAGCGGATGAATCAGGCCCTCAAGGCCCGCGTCGAGAGTGGCGACTGACCGCATGTCATTAGTCCGCGCTGTGTTCGATCCAAGCCCTGCCGGACTCGCATGTACCGAACATCGAACGTGCGCTAACAGCGTATCGTGCGACGTGTCACAAGCAGAGGGGGTCATCAATTCTCGGTGGCGATACCCTCTGCTCTGGAGCCGCGATGAAGCCGGACTACCTGATCGTTGGAAGTGGGCTGTCTGCGCTGGCCTTTGGTGCTCTCATGGCCCGATCGGGCAAGCGAGTGACCGTGCTCGAGG
>Ga0209567_10000033_pt1 | contig 59343 bp, 64 predicted proteins | sample COG_12_FD_184756 | JGI IMG/M metagenome (GOLD analysis project Ga0209567, IMG submission 184756) | Pelagic marine sediment microbial communities from the LTER site Helgoland, North Sea, for post-phytoplankton bloom and carbon turnover... | ecosystem: Environmental > Aquatic > Marine > Neritic... | reverse complement strand
AAGCCCGTCTGCGCCGATGGTACTGCCGTAACTGGTGGGAGAGTAGGCCGCCGCCTTCTTTAAAAGCACTTATCATTTACTTGATAAGTGCTTTTTTTTGACCTACTTGAAAGGATCTGACACAAATAAACTGAAATTAATGGATTTGGTTATCTAACAACATAAAAATCATTCGAGTCCCATACTTTTTTTAGTAATTGTTTTCAGTTATATTTATAAGGATAACCTTAATATCTATGAATAACAATCCTCAAGATAAGAAATTCAAAGAATGGCTGGATATTCTTCAACAAGAGAGCTGGCAATTAGAATTGATTATTTCCGGTTTTGCCATCTATGGACTGTTTATGATTATAGAACCTATTGAATTAGCCGGTCTTGAAGCTCAGAACGAGCAGAATATGTATAGGATCTTTCTAATTCAAGGCCTATTAATATCCTGGTATATAATCACAATAAATCTTATTGCTCATGTAATTCTACGCGGATTATGGATTGGGGCCATAGGTCTTCGATACGTATCTGGGGATATTGAATATGATATATTAAAATACAGCCCAAAATTTACTAAACACCTAATAAAAAGAGTTGGTTCTTTTGATAATTATGTCGCTACACTTGAAAAATATTGCAGTGTTATTTTTTCAATAACCTTTTTGCTGGTATTTTATTTAATAGGATTATTGGCAATAGGACTTATTTTTACACTTTTAGGTCTCCTTGTGGCTAAAGAAGAAACACCGGATTGGGTACGTTATTGGATAGCAATACCTGTAATTGTTTTGACTGCCATTGGCGCGATCCTTACTTTTATTGACTTTGTGACTCAAGGTTGGCTTAAAAAGAAGAAATGGACTACCTCCTTTTACTATCCCGTCTATTGGTTATTTAAATATATTACCTTTTCATTCCTTTATCGCCCAATGGTTTATAATTTCTTGGATAATAAGTTTGGGAAACGGTTAAGTTTAATTCTTATCCCACTTATTGTAATTATATCTATACTTGCAGCTACTCAGTTTAGTACATCAAACTATCTTGAAAAGGAGATGGATTCATCTTCTTTCGCAGCTAGTACCAAAAATTATAATGATCTCATCAGTCTGAACAATTCTTTTGCAGACCGCGCCACTATTCCTTCCAAAGTTATTCAAACATCATTCCTAAATGTTTTTGTGATTTATGGTCGGTCTATTGAAGATGATGTATTTTTTTTTAATAAGGATCTGAAACCCGAGGAAGACAGACGAGGAATTTATTCGCCTGTATTTTCGGAAGGTACCATTCCATGGTCCGAGGGCGGAAAACAAGTACAAGAGTACATGGAAGAAATTGAAGATATGTACACACTTAGTGTGGACAGTATTCAATTTAAACCCAAATTTGTGGTTACCACAAATTTCCAAAATCAACTGGGATTTGAAACAATTGTTGATATCAGATCAGTTCCACAGGGAAAGCACATTCTTAATGTTTCCAGGAAAGACCATAAGAATGACAGTATATATTTGAGAAAAATAATTGAAATTCCATTTTGGTATTATCCCAATTAGTGTAAGGTTTAGTAATTAATGAAACTAAATTATCACAAAGAAGAAAGGCTAAATGCTATATCCCATAGTATTGGGATCTTACTTGGTATAATTGGATTCTATTTACTTTTAAAGTTTGATACCCAAAAAACCGAGTATTCAACCATTTCCTTAGTTGTTTATAGTATCTCAATAATCCTATTGTTTCTGGCATCAACACTTTACCATTATGTTTCTACCCAATCAGTAAAGTTAAATCTCAGGGTTTTGGATCACATATGTATCTATTATTTAATAGCAGGTACTTATACTCCGGTAGCCCTTATAACTTTGGAGGAAGGGAATGGATGGTTAATTTTTTATACCGTTTGGGGGATTGCTATAGTAGGTACGATACTCAAACTATTTTTTACAGGAAAATTTGAGGTATTATCTCTAATATTATATCTAATTATGGGTTGGTTGATAGTTTTTGACCTTCAAAACCTACTTACAAAAACTTCCAAAACCGGCCTCTATTTACTTATGCTGGGAGGGTTTTTTTATACAATAGGAATTTTTTTCTATGCTTTTAAACGAATACCGTATAACCATCTCATTTGGCATTTCTTAGTATTAGGTGGTGCCATAAGTCATTGGCTGTATATCGCCTTTGCAGTAGTCTAGAGAAAATATGCTATCGCTGTTCCAAGTACAATGGCCGTTAACTTTCTAATATTGAATGTGTGACCTTCCGAGCTTTCAAAAAGGATAACAGTAGAAATATGAAGAAACACACCAATAACTAATGCTGTAATTGGAGCGCTATAATCTGAGATAAAATCGAACTTTGAGGCCGCATAACTTCCCAGTGGTGTCATTATGGAAAAAAATACCATAAACAATGCCCCATATAAAATATTAATTTTGGAACCCACTAGAAAGATACTTAGAATAAAGGCTATTGGTACTTTGTGTACCAAAATGCCATATATTATATCATTGTTCTGGTTAATAGGGATACCTTCTAAGAATGCATGAATACAAAGACTTATAAAAAGTAACCAGGGAAAATTACTTTGTTCGCTATTAAGATGTACATGACCATGTTCCGCACCTTTAGAAAAGAACTCTAAAAATATCTGAAGGAGAATCCCAAGCATAATAAATATCCCAATTACCTTAGGATCAGCTTGTTTGTAGACTTCCGGCAGAAGTTCAAAAAGTGTAAGCGCTAATAAAAATGATCCGCTGAATGCCAGTAACAAGCGAAGGCCTTCTTTCTTTTTAGGTTTGAATAGGACAACAATACCAAAACTTAAAAGAACAGCAATTATCAGTAAAATATAAGTCATGTTTAATTTAAATGGTATTAGGCTTACTGAAAAACGATGTGGATAAAATTAATGTATTTTTGTGGCATTCTTTAAATGTACTATGGGTAATAATTTTAAAATGGTTGCCAAGACCATGTTTGGTTTTGAGGAAATACTATCAAAGGAATTGCGTAACCTGGGAGCTGTATGTGTTGTTGAAGGGGTAAGGATGGTTTCTTTTGAAGGTGATACTGGTTTTATGTATAAAGCCAATTTATGCCTCCGTACGGCTATAAAGATATTAAAGCCTATTCATTCATTCTATGTGAAAGATGAGACAGACCTTTATAAGAAGATATATGAGATGGAATGGTCCAAATACCTAAACCCGGAAATAACTTTTGCCATAGATGCAACGGTTAATTCGGAAAAATTTACGCATTCACTTTATGTCTCTCAGAAAACAAAGGATGCCATTGTAGATAAATTTCGTAATACTGTTGGTAAGCGACCTAATGTGGATATTAAGTTTCCGGAATTACGTATAAATATACACATCCAAATGAACCAGTGTAATGTTTCCCTTGATGCTTCAGGTCGATCATTACATCAAAGAGGTTACAGAACAGCCACTAACATTGCTCCAATCAATGAAGTTTTGGCAGCAGGACTTCTTCTTTTAAGCGGATGGGACGGGCAGTCACATTTTTTAGATCCGATGTGTGGCAGTGGGACATTCTTAACAGAAGCGGCGATGATCGCATGCAATATACCGGCAAATATAAATCGCAAGGAATTTGCATTTGAAAAATGGCAGGATTTTGATCCTGAACTTTATGAGAAAATAGTTGAAAGTAGCCTTAATAAAACAAGGGAGTTTCATTATAAAATTACTGGTTATGATAAGGCACCTTCGGCAGTACAAAAAGCAATTGATAATGTAGAGAATGCCAATCTCTCTGAATATATTTCTGTTGAACGTAAAAATTTCTTTGAATCGGAAAAATTCACAGAAAACCATTTACATATAGTGTTTAATCCACCTTATGGAGAGCGGCTAAATATTGAAATGGAAGAATTTTATGGAAATATTGGGGATACTTTGAAACAAAATTATCCCGGAACGGATGCGTGGTTCATTACATCTAACCTTGAAGCTTTAAAATTTGTTGGGCTTCGTCCTTCACGAAAAATAAAAGTATTTAACAGTCATTTGGAATCTCGCCTGGTAAAGTATGTAATGTACAAGGGTAGTAAAAAAGCTAAATACAACAATCAGGTCAAGTAAATAATTCCTTAGTTTAAAGCTTTATTGTTTAAGAATTTTGGTTCAAAAGAGACAAGGAAAAATTGAACTATTCTTCCGGAGGGCTTTCCTTCTTCTTTTTATTCACCTTTTTTCTATATAATGGGATGAAATAAGAAATAGTATAATTATATCCTACACCAAATTTACTATTATCATTTACCTTATTGAAACCGGGAATCCATAAGTTTGGGAAGAAATCAGCTTCTTTATTTGTAAATAAATAAGAGAGTCTAACGCTGGCGCCAAGATATAAATTTGCAAATAGTTCAACTTTAATGCCTAAAAGAAGCTCTAACCAGGTAGCATTTAAACCGCTGAATTCTTCAGACGAACCAGAACCAGGAGCAAAATTATTGGGATTCCAATACCTATTGCTATCATAAATTGTATAATTATTTAATGTCTGGCTAAAGGAGCTACCCGCATATCTAGCCCCAAAAATAATGGCATTAGTCATCCCGTACCAATTCTCATATGTATTAAAATCAACTCCAAGTTTTACATAACTTCCGGAAGTAGTATAGTTATACAACTCAACTCTATCAATGTCATCTACATTTTCAAGAGCTTCAGTACTGGTTTTTTTTTCATTACCGAATTCCGCGGCAATGTAAAGTTTTTTGGTAATACGAAAGTCCGCTACGAATTCCAGGCCCGAATAATCACTATCAAAAAGTGATCTGATCGGTTTACTTAAATCAACCCCAACACGCAATCCATAACGTTGGCCAAAACTTGTTGAATCCCGGGAACCTATTTGGATAGAATCCGTCTGCGCTTCGCTTAAAAAGAAGCCCAAAAGGAAAAAGAAACTAATGAAATATCTTAACATGGGCACTGTCTTGCTGTTGTATTAAAGGCGAAACTATTTCAATGTTTTGGATCCAGTTTTCACTGTCTGAAGTAAGTAGTTCACCTAAGTCATCATAATTTGCAATAAAACCACAGGCCCTCGAAATAAAAATCTCCAGTGTACTATAGTCAAAAGTGAGTGTATCATTGTTACCAGTTTCCAAGTCATCTTCATCAGCTGAATCAGAAATCAATATAAACCCAGTGTTGGCTTGATTTATTCTTAAAGGCAGGGCAATTGAGTCTAAAGATGTTCTATCGGTAAATGTGTTAACCGTGGAGGATTGCCCTAAACCAATAACTCTTAAACTGGGTACGGCTTTCAATTCACTCGGATTTTCATTATCATAAAATCGAATGATCATTAAAGGCGTATCGCCATCCACGCAGATATCGTCTTTTTCACAGGCAATAAAGGAAATAATGACTATTAGAACCAGTAGTAGAACCCTTATTTTTTCCATACCTAGTTAGCAAATTTATTAAGCATATCAGACTTTCTTTATCAGTGGATCCGTTTTTCCAAAAGTACAACATTTTCTACGTGATGTGTTTGTGGAAACATGTCTACCGGCTGTATTTTTTTTATTTCATATGCTTCTTTCATAAGTTCCAGATCACGTGCCTGTGTGGCACTATTACAACTAACATAAACAATTTTAAATGGCGCAATTTCAAGAATTTGCTTGACCACATCTTTATGCATTCCATCTCTTGGCGGATCTGTTATTATTAGGTCCGGTCTTTCGTTTAAGGCCACAAACTCATCATTAAATATGTTCTTCATATCTCCCGAAAAAAAAGTTACATTGTTAATGTTATTCTCCTGAGCATTTGCTTTGGCAGCTATGATGGCTTCTGGTATCGCCTCAATTCCTACCACTTTTTTAGCTTCCGCAGCAATGAATTGAGCTATAGTACCTATTCCGGTATAAAGGTCATAAACCAGCTCCGTTTTATTTAAACCTGCCAATTCTCTGACCACTTTATAAAGTTCGTGGGCTTGTTGAGAATTGGTCTGATAAAACGACTTTGCATTGATCTTAAATTTAAGACCTTCCATTTGTTCGTAGATAAAATCTTTGCCGTAATGGCAGTAAATTTCCTGATCATAAATTGTGTCATTACCCTTGCGGTTAATGACGTATAATAAAGAGTTAATTTGTGGAAATTTATTTTTCAGGTGATTTAACAATCCGTTTCGTTTGTTCTCATCATCATCATAGAATTGGATTAGTACCATGATTTCCTTTGTAGACGACGTTCTTATCATAAGTGTTCGTAAAAGCCCCTTATGATTCCTAGGATTAAAAAAGCTAAGTTCATTCGCCTGAGCATAATTCTTTATTTCCAGGCGGATGTCATTGGAAGGATCTGATTGTAGATGGCATTTTTTGATATCCAGTATCTTATCCCACATTCCCGGGATATGAAATCCAATGGCATTTTTATCTATTATTTCACTTTTGGAATTGATCTCTTCCTGCGTTAGCCACCTGCTGTCAGAAAATGAAAATTCCATTTTATTACGGTAAAAATACTTTTGTTCAGACCCAATTATTGGTGAAATTTCTGGAATTTCCAGATGGCCTATTCGCTTTAAATTGTTTTCAACTTCTTTTTGTTTGTAAAACAACTGGTGCTGGTAATCCATATGTTGCCATTTACATCCTCCACAAACCCCAAAATGTTCACATACGGGTTCTGTGCGTTTATTGGACAAGGCATGAAATTTTGTGGCAATACCTTCAAAATAAGCCTTTCTTTTTTTTGTCGTTTGAACATCCACAACATCACCGGGCACAGCATTGGAGATAAAGATAACTCTGCCATCTGGTGCTTTACCGATGGTTTTTCCTTTGGCACCTGCATCTATGACGGCTACATTCTCAAAAATTTGCCTGGTTCTGCTTTTTCTCATGCGGCAAAAATACTATTTACAGCGAATCTTTAATCTTATCTTTAAGAGGAATTGGATAAAAAAAGTCAAAAATAATTGAACCTTTTCCAAATTAATCGGTCTCTATTGTTAGAAAGGATATGGGAAACGCTAAAAAAATATTCGAAGGATTGTTGGTTTTACAATATCGATCAGGGAATAAGAAAGCATTTTCCTTATTAGTAAAGCGATATAATTCAAAAATGTGTAACCACGCCTATTGGTTCACTTATGATAAAGACATAGCTAAAGATATTGTACAGGACAGCTGGGGAATAATTATCAAAAAGCTACCCTACTTAAATAAACCAAACAGTTTTGGTAGTTGGGCGATGCAGATAGTTACCAGAAAATCTATTGATTATTTAAACAAAAATCATAGAGATAGAGAAAAATTACAGGATTACTATAACCAAACGAAAGTAAATAATGAGTTAGACCATAAAGAATCTGATCTTATAAAAGTTTATGAAGCTATTAAAGGGTTGCCTCAAGATCAGCAAGTTGTTCTTCGGTTGTTTTATTTGGAAGAGTATTCGCTTAAGGAAATCAGTGAGATTTTAGACAAATCAGAAGGGACGGTAAAATCAAGATTATACCATGCCCGTGAAAAATTAAAAACAATTTTAAAAAATGGAAATCATGAATAAGAAGACAGAAAAAATTGACGAACTAATCAAAGAGTCCTTATCTAAAGAAGAAGCTGCTTTTTACGATGAGTTGGAAGAACAAAATCTGATAGGGAAAATTGGGGAAGTTTATAGAGGAAAATTAGGATGGTTAGCAGCCATAATGAATGTAGTTCACTTGCTAATGTTCATGGCATTCGTTTATTGTATAGTCCAGTTTTTTAATACAGACAACACTAATGAGCTTATAAAATGGGCATCTGCTGGTTTTTTGAGTATGATTGCTATGGGAATGCTTAAGTTATTTGTTTGGATGCAAATGGATAAGAATGATATTCTTCGGGAACTCAAACGATTAGAACTACAAATAGCAACCCTTAGCAGGATGGATAAATAAGGAAAGGAGACAAATTGGCCTATTTCATAAATAGCGCCATTATTTGTAATTTAGCGCCTCCGCATAGGATGATTTCTCTCCCAAAGAAGGAATAGCAAAAGTTTTATCTAAATTGTCAGGAAAATGTCAGTATTAGAAAAAATATCTTCACAAAATGCTATAGCATTGGAAGCAAAATACGGAGCACAAAATTATCATCCGTTACCGGTGGTATTAAACAGGGGTGAAGGAGTTTATGTATGGGATGTAGAAGGTAAGAAATATTATGATTTTTTATCGGCATTCTCAGCTGTAAATCAAGGGCATTGTCATCCACATATTATTTCTGCCCTAAAAGAACAAGCTGAAAAATTAACTCTTACTTCCAGAGCATTTCATAATGATATGCTTGGTAAATATGAAAAATACATTACCGAATATTTTGGTTTTGACCGTGTATTGCCAATGAATACAGGAGCTGAAGCGGTAGAAACTGCAATGAAACTTGCCAGAAAGTGGGGGTATGAGAAAAAAGGGATTCATGCGAATCAGGCAAAAATAATTGTTTGTCAAAATAATTTTCATGGTCGAACTATTTCCATTATTTCTGCCTCCAATGATCCAATAGCAACAGAGAATTTTGGTCCGTTTACACCCGGGATTTTCTCAATCAGATATAATGATATAAATGCACTAGGGGAGGCTTTGGAGGACAAAAATGTTGCTGCATTTATGGTTGAACCTATACAAGGAGAAGCTGGTGTTTATGTGCCAGAGGACGACTACTTAAAGGAAGCACATAATTTATGCAAGCAAAAGAATGTTTTATTCGTTGCGGATGAAGTGCAGACTGGTATAGCCAGAACCGGCCGATTATTGGCTTCTTGTGGTAATTGTTCCTGTACAGATAAGTTATGCAATGGAGCCCCGGAAGTGAAACCTGATATTTTGATTTTAGGAAAAGCCTTGTCCGGAGGTGTTTTCCCGGTATCAGCTGTTCTAGCTAATAATGATATAATGGATGTCATCAGACCCGGGAATCATGGTTCTACTTTTGGAGGAAATCCTTTGGCCTGCGCAGTTGCCATTGCGGCTTTGGAAGTCGTCAAAAAAGAAAATCTGGCTGATAATGCCTACTACCTTGGAAAGTTATTTCGGTCCGAAATGAGAAAATTAATAGAAAAAAGCGCCCTTGTGAAACTGGTACGAGGCAAAGGACTTTTAAATGCCATTGTCATCAATGATACAGAAGACAGCTCTACCGCCTGGGAATTATGTTTAGCATTGAAAGAAAACGGATTACTCGCAAAGCCTACCCATGGAAATATCATTCGTTTTGCACCACCATTGATCATAACTGAAGATCAACTCTTAGACTGCGTTTCTATTATTGCTAAAACTATATTAGCTTTCGAGAAAAAAGCGCTTAATAATTAGATTTATTATTGTTTAGAAAATAAAAAACCCTGATAAATTTATCAGGGTTTTTATAATCTGTGTTCTTCTTAAGAACGAATTTCTTTGATCCTGGCTTTTTTACCTGTAAGACCTCTAAAGTAAAAAATACGAGCTCTGCGTACTTTACCTTTTTTGTTAATTTCAACTTTCTGTAAAGCCGGCATGTTTACTGGAAATATTCTTTCAACTCCAACTGTACCGGACATTTTACGAATTGTAAATGTTTCCGTTGCACCAGTTCCTCTTCTTTGTATTACTACACCCTTAAAAAACTGGGTACGTGTTTTTTCACCTTCCTTTATTTCGTAGTAAACCGTAATCGTATCACCCGGAGTGAATTGTGGAAATTCTTTTTTTGGAACAAATTCGTTTTCAACAAATGTTATTAAGGATTCCATTGATTATTATTTTAATTAAGGCAAAACCAACATTCACGGATTTCGTCAGAGGTTGATTTCAAATCGACTGCAAAAATAGTCTTTAAATTATTACTTACAAGATATTTTTCGCAATTTTTATGCGTAACGACAAGTTTTACTCTTCCAATAAATCAGGTCTGTTCTTTATAGTTCTTTTCATTGCCTGGTCTTCTCGCCATTTTTCAATTTCTGGAAAGTTGCCGCTTAATAAAATATCAGGAACTTTCAGGCCTTTATATTCTCTGGGTCTGGTATATACAGGCGGGGCCAATAAATCGTCCTGAAAAGTATCAGTTAGGGCAGAGGTTTCATCATTAAGTACCCCAGGAAGTAAACGAATAACCGAATCACATAGTACAGCGGCCCCTAATTCACCCCCCGATAATACATAATCTCCAATAGAAATTTCCCTCGTGATTAAAGTTTCTCTTACTCTATGGTCAACTCCTTTGTAATGACCACAGAGAATAATGATGTTTTCCAATAAAGACAGACTATTTGAGGCCTTCTGATTGAGGGTCTCGCCATCAGGGGTCATATAAATAATCTCATCGTAATGACGCTCTTTTTTCAGAGCACTTATACATTTATCTATAGGTTCAATCATTAAAACCATACCTGCCCCACCTCCAAATTGGTAATCATCTACTTGATTATAGCTTTTGTCTGTATAATCCCTTAAGTTATGTAGGTGTATTTCTACCAGTTTCTTTTCTATTGCACGCTTCAAAATAGAGGCCTCAAAAGGGCTTTTTAATAATTCTGGTAAGACAGTAATAATATCTATTCGCATAAGAGTTATTCTTGTTCTATTTTAATAAACCTAGTTAGCTTCCCAAAAATAATAAAGAGAGGAAGTGTTTTTTTTCCAACCCAGGCGTTCATATATCTTTTGAGCAGGGTTGTTTATTGCAGTTTCCAGCGCCAGTCCTTTATATTCTAACATTATGCAATAATCTTTGGCGCTGTTTAATAATACTTCGCCAATACCTTTTTTTCGAAATTCATTATATACAAACAGATCATTTAGAATAAATATAGGTTTAAGGTTTACGGTGGAAAAAGAAGAATATAATTGGGTAAAACCTGCTGGAGAACCCTTATAAAATGCTATAAAGATCGTAGAATCCTTATTCTTTATTCTGGCTTCCAAAAATATTTGGGCCCCCTGTTCATCTGAATTCTGGTCGTAGAATATTCTGTATTTATCTAAAAGTGGTATCAATATTGGGATATGTTCAACTTTCGCCTGAATAATATTGATCATGATGTATTATGCTAAAAAAAGCTCCCTTTAGGAGCTTTTTTTTTATTTTGATTTTTTGTATTTATTTATTTCGTCCTGGAGTTGCCTGCTTATTCTTTGTTCTCTTTCCAATGCCCTGCGCCTGTGGTCCTCGTATTCAGTTTCCAACTCGCTTAAATTGCTTTTTGCCACATGAGTCAGGATATTGCTTCTTCTAAACTTATAAACAAACAAAAAGAATAACAGAAGTAAGCCAATTATTACGGTCCAAAGAATGACATTATAAGTAGCCTTGGAAACCTGAGCACCTAATAAGGACATACTGTCTTTCTCATTGCTTACGGTTGTAAGGCTATCAGTGGTTTCCTTTAATTTACTATTAAGTGAACTAATAGTGGCTTCGTGGTTACTTATAGTGCTTTTTAGTTCAATTGCCTTTTTATTTGAGGCATTTACAGAATCAAGAACATTTTTCTTGAGTTTATCGAGGTTGATAATTCGAACCACCTCATATCTTTTTCCTTCGGCTCTATAGTTGCCAGATTTTTTGTATAAATATTCAAATTGACTTTCTAAAGAACCACTATCTAAAGACAATTCTTCCTGCTGAGCACTCTGTTGTGCAAATTGTAGGTTACATGTCAAGAAGGCGATTACAATATAAAATTTGCTAAAACCTTTCATTAAAATAATTCTAAGTATTAATATTTGATTTAGAGAAGTAACGAAAGTACTCTAATATTATTAATTAATAAAAAAAATTCGACTATCAATAAATTATTTCTGAAAATTCTGACAGCTGTGAAAACTGTTGAAAAAGCCCATTAATAATACGTAAATCGTCTTACTTTTGCTATATATTTTGCTAATCTGATTACCTGATGTGAATACCCAAACTCATTATCGTACCAAACATATAGCACAATATTTTTACCATCACCTGATACTATTGTTGCGTTGCTGTCATAAATAGAAGGTGCGGCTGTGCCAACAATATCTGTTGAAACCAACTCATTACTTAGTGAATATTTAATTTGTTCCACCAAATCACCTTCCAAAGCATACTTTTTTATTATGGTATTTAAGGCATCTTCTGATGTTCTATTTTTAATCTCCAGATTGAGTATAGCCAATGAACCATTCGGAACAGGCACTCTTATTGCATTTGATGTTAGTTTACCTTTCAGTGATGGTAATGCTTTTTCCACTGCATTTCCTGCCCCTGTTTCTGTTATAACCATGTTTAGCGCAGCTGCTCTTCCCCTTCTGTATTTACCGTGTAAATTATCTACCAAGTTTTGATCGTTAGTATAGGCATGGATGGTTTCCAAATGTCCTTTTTTTATCCCCAGTGAATCATCAACAACCTTCAATATTGGTGTAATGGCATTAGTTGTGCATGAGGCGGCAGAATATATGTCAATAGTGTCCGGATCAAAATCATATTGATTAACACCATGTACAATATTTGGTATTTCTTTACCTGGGGCGGTCAGAAGAACTTTGCCGACCCCTGATGCTTTCAAATGCCTTTCCAATGATTTTTTATCCCTGAAGGCCCCCGAATTATCAATAATCAGAGCATTATTAATTCCGTATTTTGTATAGTCTATTTTTTCAGGATTATCAGAATTAATAATATGCACCGTGGTACCATTAATAACTAATGCTTTCTTAACTATATCATAATCCACGGTTCCCGTGAATTGACCATGAACAGAATCTGTTTTCAACAACGTGGCCCTTTTCTCCAGAATTTCCTCAGTTAGTTCTCCCCTGGTTACTATAGCCCTAAGCCTTAACTGATTGCCTTTGCCTGTTTTGGCCATTAGCTCTCTCGCTATTAGCCTTCCAATTCTGCCAAAACCGTATAGCACTACATCCTTAGGCTTAATTTCTTTGGAATTATTGGCATCTTTTAATTTATAAAGAATAAAAGTTTTAACGTCGTGATAATTGTTATTATCCGAATGGTACTCGTAGGTAAGCTTGCCTATATCTATCTTGGATGGGGGCAAATTAATGTCATTAATAGCACGCAATAATTCAACTGAATCAAAGATGGAAATCGGTTTTTGCACAAATTCCCCTGCGTATTCGTGAAGGTTTATTATATCACTGACGTTTTTATCAATCACTTGATTCTTAAAAAGAACCACTTCTATAGCTTTATCATACCATAGATCACTAATAATTTTGATGAATTCCGTTGTGGCTTTTCTTCTATCGGCCTGAAAAGCAAGTTCTTTTTCATAAGATTTGATTGGGCTCATCTATGTTCTGCTATTTTATTTAAGGGCAAAATTATTGAATTCTAATGGGATCACATAAGGAAAAGATAAATAAAAAAGCACTCCAAACAGAGCGCTTTTTATAGAGTTAAAAGAAACTTCTCTACTGAAAAACTATTCGTTCTTTCTCCCCATTTTTATCGATAAGCGTTATTACCGTTTTTTCATATCTTGAGATAGCGTCAAAGATATTTTTTGCTTCATAAATATCATTTACTTTTTCATCATCAATTTTCAAAATCACTTTCCCATTTAACCCATATCCCCTGTAGGTCTCCGGTACCCCGATAATTTTTACACCAGAATTTGTATTGAAGGTTTCTTTGTCTTTCTCTGACAGGTTTTGAACCGTGAGCCCCATAACTGGAACAAGAATGGATTGCCTTTCCTTTAGTTCTACGGGTATAATAATATCTTCTCCTTTTCGATCAATTGTAACTTTAATTCTATCTCCAGGTCTTTTGGTAGATACATATCCTGTTAAATCTGCAAATTTCCGCACTTTAATATTATCTACCATCTTTATAATATCTCCTGACCTTAAATTAGCGTCATCTGCTCCTGAGTCCTCTTCTACACCTTCAATATATACGCCGTCAATTTCATTTATACCATTATTCACGGCATAGGGAGAACCTAGTCGTGGACTACTTATACCAAGTATTCCTTTCTGAACGTTTCCATATTCCATTATATCTTCGACTACCTTTTTGGCAATATTGCTAGGTACTGCAAAGGAGTAACCGACATAGGAACCAGTTTCTGAGGTTATCGCAGTGTTAATACCTATTAGATCGCCATTTGTATTAACTAATGCACCTCCGCTATTGCCCGGATTAACGGCAGCATCTGTTTGGATAAAGGATTGATCTCCTCTCGCTTTGGCACTAACTATACCTGCGGTAACAGTTGATGTTAGATTAAATGGATTGCCAACAGCTAACACCCATTGTCCAATTTTAGCTTCATCAGAATCACCAAAAGCAAGATAGGGGAGGTTCTCATCCACATCAATTTTAAGTAATGCAATATCGGTATTAGGATCAGAGCCGATAATTTCCGCCTCATATGTCTTATTATTGTTTAACGTAATTCTTATCTCATTAGCCTTGGCAATCACATGATTATTAGTTACAATATACCCATCCGGGGAAATAATAACCCCAGAACCGGTGCCAACCTGTGGAATTTGTCGACTTTCAGAGCCATAGAAAAAATCTAATAGGCTTCCCGGACTGCTATTTAATGTAAGGTTTTTAACATGCACAACTGCGTTAACGGTATTTTCTGCAGCAATGGTAAAATCAACTTCATTAATGCCATTTCCTTTATAAGATGCTGGTCTGTTACTAGTAGTTAGTAATGGCATTTCCGTATTGTCCGTAACTACCGCATAATTTATTTTGTCAAAAAACATCTTATAAGAAATCAGGGTAATTGCTCCAGCGAGAAGGGCAACTATTAATAAGCTTCCAAATCTTTTCATAAATAAATAGTCTTTTAGATTCACAGGTAAAAATACTTGATTTTATAATCTAACTATTTCCATTTAACGACTTTTTAACTCATAAAATTGCTTAAATAAAGTCATATCTTTGCTACTTGAATTAGCCATGACAATTACATTTTATAAATATCAGGGAACAGGCAACGATTTTATCATGATTGACAATCGGACCGGAGAGTTTTCAAAAGCCGATAACAAATTAGTTTCGTTTCTCTGTGACAGACGCTTCGGTGTTGGTGCAGATGGATTAATCTTGTTGGAAGAAGATAATTCATCGGATTTTAAGATGATATATTATAATTCTGATGGAAATCCCGGGAGTATGTGTGGTAATGGTGGAAGATGTATTGTAGCCTTTGCCCAATATCTTGGAATTGTTGAGCAAAATGCGGAATTTAATGCCGTAGATGGGTTACACCAAGCCTCTATTAATAATGGAGTTATTAGTTTACAGATGCAAAATGTGACCGAAATTATGGCAAAACCTAATTGTCTTTTTTTAAATACCGGCTCTCCTCATCATGTTCAGATGGTTTCTAATTTAGATACTTATAATGTAGTAGAAGAAGGAGCAAAATTACGATATGGAATTTATGGAGAAGGTGGGAGCAATATAAATTTTGTTGAACAAACTTCTGACAACGATTTTACTGTACGTACTTACGAAAGGGGTGTGGAAGATGAAACCTTGTCCTGCGGAACAGGCGTCACTGCAGTTGCACTGGGAATGCATTATTGGGGTAAGACAAATAGTGAGAAGGTAAATATTTTTACTAAAGGTGGTAATTTATCAATTAAATTTAACAAAAGCCCGGAGGGATATGAAAATATAAGTCTGGATGGTCGGGCTGAACAGGTATTTAAAGGAACAATAGAGATTTGATTTTAGAAGGAAAACAAACCAAATTACGGGCATTGGAACCGGGAGATTTGGAATTTTTATACGAATTGGAAAATAATTCCGATATCTGGGAAGTTAGCGGTACTATAACTCCTTATTCCAGACATGTACTCAAATTGTATCTGGATAATGCGCACAGAGATATTTATGAAGTAAAACAGTTACGTCTTGCTATCTGCAACGAACTGAACAAAGTAATAGGTTTTATCGACTTATTTGACTTTGACCCCAATCACAGAAGAGCGGGAATTGGGATCGTAATTCTGGATAAGTTGAAACGCAATAATGGTTACGGTTCCGAAGCTTTATCTTTACTATGTAATTATGCTTTTACCGTGTTGAATTTGAACCAGGTATACGCCAATGTTGGTGAAGACAATCAGGCGAGTATACAACTATTCAAAAAGATGGGGTTTAATCTCGCAGGAGTTAAGAAGGACTGGATACTTTTAGGAGGAAAATTTAAAAATGAATTACTTTTTCAAAAGTTTGGCCAATAATGTATATCAAAAAAATTTTATTGATCATAGTATTTCTTGGCTTGATTGCAGGAGGAGCCTTTGCCTATTTAATATATAATGCTCTTTTTACGCCCAATACAGCCTTTAATAATAAAGAAGCTTACATTTATATTCCAACGGGCAGTTCATATGATGAGTTAAAAGGTCTGGTTGCACCTCTTTTATCCGATATTGAGACCTTTGAGGCAGTGGCAAAACGAAAAAAATATATTGACTTTATAAAACCAGGAAAATACGTTTTAAAGAAAGGAATGAACAACAATGAGATTGTTAATTCTTTAAGAAGTAACAATATTCCTGTCAATGTCTCTTTCAATAATCAGGAAACTTTAGAAAAATTGGCAGGAAGAGTTTCAAGCCAAATTGAGGCAGATAGTATTTCTTTGTTAAAAGCTTTCACCGATCCTGGATTTTGTCAAGAGAATGGCTTTACCCCAGATGCGGGCCTATCACTTTTTATCCCAAACAGCTATGAGTTTTTTTGGAATACCTCCGGAGCAGATTTTCGTGATAGAATGCTGAAAGAATATCTTCGTTTTTGGAATAACGATAGACTAAAGAAAGCAGAAATATTGAATTTGACGCAGATACAAACAATATCCCTGGCTTCAATTGTTCAAAAGGAAACGGCCAAAATAGACGAGAGGCCAAGAGTTGCCGGATTATATCTTAACAGACTGAAAAATAATATGTTACTTCAGGCAGATCCTACTGTAATCTATGCCTTAAAACGAGAACTCGGTAATTTTGATACGATTATTAAGAGAGTCCTTTACAAAGATTTAGAGCTAAATTCGCCATATAATACGTATAAATATGCTGGCATTCCCCCAGGCCCTATCACTATGCCAGATATTTCAGCCATTGATGCCGTTCTAAATCCGGAAAAACATGACTACTATTATATGGTAGCGAACGTTGAAGACTTTGGTTACCATAAGTTTGCCAAAAACCTCGCGCAACACAACCGAAATAAAACGCAATACATCCGATGGATAAATGAACAGAATATTAACCGTTAGACTGTTAATCCAGAATTTTGAACAGCTCATCAAATAAAGACTTGTTTTAAGCAATTCTAAGGAATATTCGTACAAATCTGCCATATCTTAGTATAGTAATTTAAGCGTATCACCTTTTTTGGTAGTTAGTCTTAAGAAAACACATATATGAAGAAGTGGTCATTTATTATTTGTCCGCTTATCGTGATTTTAGTTTTATGTAGTTTTGGGTTTACAACGAAGTCTGAAGTTAAGGTCCCTGAAACGCTAAAAGTAAAAGAACCTACGCTAGTTCTGTTCCCCAAAAACAGAACAAATTTCAACTCACCCTTTGTAACACCTCCCTTTTTGGGAAGTTGTTATATAGGATTCAAAGAGGCACTCGCATTCAGAGAGTCTCAAGGAAATTACTTTATAATAAATACTCTGGGCTATCTGGGTAAGTATCAATTTGGAATAGGAACCCTGCAATTAATGGGTGTTTATAGTGCTACAAAATTTCTAAACGACCCAAGCTTGCAGGAGAAAGTATTTTATACAAATATTTCCCGGAACAAATGGATATTACGTAAATACATCAAATATTTTGTAGGTAAAAATGTCAAGGGTGTTGAAATAACAGAATCCGGAATATTAGCAGCTGCGCATTTAGCAGGTCCGGGTAACGTAATAAAGTATTTATACTCTAATGGCAGGAAGGATGTCAAGGATGCCTATGGGACGAGTCTTGCAGATTACTTAAAAAAGTTTTCAGGATATGATATTTCTGAGATTTCAGCGATTCGGAACCCCAAAGTATAATCGAATAATACTACAGATATTTTTAAAAGCCATGGCGTTAAAGTCAGGGCTTTTTTAGGCCTGAACAATAAAAATTGTGGGCCTTTTATGAAGGTCTACGGATTCTGATATCCAATTACCAGCTAATTTGGTTATTATAAATTCTGTGGGTAATGTAATATCAGTTGCTACACAGAGCCAGGTATTTTTTGAAAGTGTTTTTACAAACTCCTCAAACAGATTATTATTTCTATATGGAGTTTCTATAAATAGTTGACTTTGATTATTTTCCCTGGAAATTTTTTCAAATCTTTTAATAGCTTTTTTACGCTCCGCATTTTCAATAGGCAGATAACCGTTAAATGTAAAATTTTGACCATTAAGACCACTCGCCATAAGAGCTAATATTATAGATGAAGGTCCAACCAGGGGTACTACAGCTATTCCTTTCTGGTGTGCAATTCGGACCACTTCAGACCCAGGATCAGCAATTCCCGGACAGCCGGCTTCAGACAAAACACCCACATTCTGGCCTTCTAAACAAGGATCAAGGAAAGAAGGAATAATTTCTGCATCAGTAAATTTATTAAGAAGTGCAATGTTTAAATTGGGTTGTGATTTTCTGGGACTGATTTTTTTAATGAATCTTCTTGCAGATTTTTCATTCTCTACGATATAATAATCAATTTCTTCTATTATTCTCTTAATGGAAATCGGTAATACTTCTAGTGGTTCAGTTTCACCCAGAGTAGTAGGGATCATATATAACTTACCCTGTGAAGTATTTTTATTTTGCATTTTATGAATTCTGTTTTGAATTTAAATTTTTAGCAATCATATTACAAGCTTGATTTATAAGTTTATATACTTCTTCAAAACCATCAGCTCCGCCATAATATGGATCAGGGACTTCTCTTACGGATGAACTTCTTTCCTCCAATAAAAGTTTTACCTTTTCAATTTCATTTTTATCATCAGTCAAAGCTATGATGTCATGGTAATTACTTAAGTCCATGGCATAAATAATGTCAAATTGAGCAAAATCGTTAAAGCTGAATTTTCTACATCTTTGTCCAGAAATATCTATACCATGTTTTTTGGCAACGGCTACAGACCTTTTATCAGGATTATGACCAATATGATATCCCGCGGTACCGGCAGAATCAACAAACACATTCTGCGAATCGGTTTTTGATTTTAGTATGCCTTCGGCTAATGGTGACCTGCAGATATTGCCCAGGCAGACCATAAGAACCTTTGTTTGCATAACTTGATCAGGAAAATTTCTTTGTTAAATCTTCGATATATTTTCTAAACTGCTTATCTGTTTCGGCCAGATTATCCACTGTTTTGCATGCGTGAAGTACAGTCGCATGATCCCTTTTGCCAATCTGTGAACCGATACTCGCCAACGAAGCTTTTGTAAATTTTTTAGCAAAAAACATGGCTAGCTGTCGAGCTTGAACTATATGTCGTTTCCTTGTTTTGGATTGTAAAGTGGCTACATCCATTTCAAAATAATCAGAAACAACTTTTTGTATGTAGTCAATGGAAACTTCCCTTTTTGTGTTTTTTACAAATTTTTCAACTACCTGTTGTGCCAATTCAAGGGTAACTTCTTTCTTATTGAAGGAAGATTGGGCAATAAGAGAAATTATAGCACCTTCTAATTCTCTAATATTTGTTTTAATATGTTTGGCAACATATTCAACTATATCATCAGGCATTTCAACACCATCCCTGTATAGTTTGTTTCTTAAAATGGATATGCGAGTTTCATAATCAGGGTTTTGAAGCTCTGCAGATAATCCCCATTTAAATCGGGAAAGCAAACGTTGTTCAATATCCTGCATGTCTACAGGCGCTTTATCCGAAGTTAGAATAACCTGCTTTCCATTTTGGTGTAAATGATTGAATATGTGAAAGAAAACATCTTGTGTGCCCGATTTCCCTGATAAGAATTGTACATCATCAATTATGAGTACATCGATCAACTGATAAAAATGAATAAAATCATTTCTAGTGTTTTTCTTTACAGATTCAATGTATTGCTGTGTGAATTTTTCAGCAGATATATAAAGTACAGTACGTTCCGGATATTTATCTTTAATTTCAACGCCTATTGCATGTGCTAGATGTGTTTTACCTAGTCCTACCCCCCCAAATATCAAAAGAGGATTAAAAGAAGTTCCACCAGGCTTATTGGCAACTGCCATACCAGCAGACCTTGCCAGCCTGTTAGAATCACCTTCCAGGAAATTATCAAAATTGTAATTAGGATTAAGCTGAGATTCTATCTTTATATTTCGAATTCCTGGTATAACAAAGGGGTTCTTTAATTCCGGATTTTTAGATTTTATAGGAACATCCATTTCCTGAGGATTAACACTGCCTCGGTTTGAACTTGGAATTTGCTCAGTAAATGGTTCTCTGTTCCCATATGTATTCTCCATCTTAATGATATACACAAGCTTGGCATTCTCTCCAAGTTCTTTAATTAGCGCAACCTTCAGTAACTTTACATAGTGTTCTTCCAGCCATTCATAAAAGAACTTACTGGGGACCTGAATGCTTAATGAGTGATCAGATAACTTTACAGGTTTGATAGGCTCAAACCATGTTTTGAATGCCTGCGGTTGGATATTATCTTGAATAAAAACCAAGCAATTGTTCCAAACGGAATTAGCAGTAACACTCATTTTAAAGAATATCTTATATCGTTGGTTAGAGATTTATCTTAATTGATCAAAGAAAATGCCTATTATGGCATTCTTTAGATGGAGACAAATATGTGAACAAATATTTTAATAAAAAAATCATTTTGGGTTGAATTTTATCTTTTTTTTTTGCATGTTCACCCCCCACTTTAGGTTACCTAATAAATATATAGTTTTTAGCTGAAAAATTATGCATTTTTATCGATTTTCTTTTAGGGTTCGTTACGGAGAAACTGATCAAATGGGAGTGGTGTATCATGGTAATTATGCACAATACTTGGAGATGGGAAGGGTTGAATGGTTAAGGGCTTTGGGTATTTCTTACAAAAAGATGGAAGAAAACGGAATTATCTTACCAGTAATTTCCTTAGAGCTAAAATTTATAAAATCTGCAGTCTACGACGATCTTCTTACGGTGGTTACAAGACTTAAAAAAACACCCTCTGTAAGAATAGAATTTGACTACGAAATTTACAATGAAGCAGCTGAACTTTTAGTAGAGGCAAACACCATTTTGGCCTTTATAAATGTTAAGACTAATAAGCCTGTTAAATGCCCTGATTATCTGATGAATAAACTGCTAAATCATGATAATGATTCAATAGGTGATCTTACTTAGTACGAATGAAAAATTCTGTGAAAATACTAGTCATCTAATTTTGATATGGAGACTCCGTGAATACCCTTAAAGATATTTTCTGTCTGAACCGCATCACTTAGTTTTACAGATATTTCAATAGTACAGTCCATTGACATGTCCTGATTAAGGATATCAATTGGATTTTGTTTAATTACCCGCATTACTCTGCTAAGTTGTGGATAACCAAAACATAGATCATAATTGACTTTAACAGACTTTTCAATAATTAAAGAAGATTCGAGAGCTAATTGGGCTGCTGTCCGATAAGCAGAAATAAGTCCACCAACGCCTAATTTGGTACCTCCATAAATACGTGCTACAGCTATCAGGAGATTGGTTAATCCAAAGGATTTTATTTGACCGTATATTGGAATCCCGGCTGAGTTATTTGGTTCTCCATCGTCATTTGCTCTATACCTTTGATTTTCCACACCAATTCTCCATGCATAACAGACATGATTCGCCGTTGGATGCTTTCTACGAATACGTTCTATAATTGGTTTTATATCCTGCTCATTTGTTATTGGAAAAGTATAGGCATAAAACTTACTCTTACGGTCTTTATAAAGTATACCGTCTGAAGCCATGGAGACTGTTTTATATATACCAATTTTATTTTCCATTAAAAGAATGCCACTAGAATGATACTTATAACTGCCAACAAGATACCGCCCCAGTTTTTAGAGCTGATCTTTTCTTTGAATAATACAATACCTAATAAGGTAGAAAACATTACAATGGCAACATTATTTAGTGTAAAAATAGAGGCGCTGTTCAGCTTTTCATTTTGAAGCGCTCTTAATAAAAAGAAAATAGAGAAGAAATTAGGAATCCCCAGCGCAATACCTCCCAAAACATTTTTGAAATTGAGTTTTAAGGGTTTTTTAAAAGATCTAAAAAGAATAAACAAGATTCCTGTACTAGCTGCAGTACCAAAGATAGTCGCTGAAAATATTGGAAATTCATTTGTCGAAACATGATTTTCTTCCATGTATTTTATGCTGGCGTCAATAATGCCGGAACCTAAAAACACCATAACGGGCAACAAAAGAGATCTTTTTTGAATAGCTCTGGGTGTATCTTTCACAGATGCAAAATATACCGCAGCCAGTGCCAATACAATACCTGATGTTTTAAAGAAGCTGAGTTTTTCGTTATATAATATTAGTCCTAATATCACAGGGATTACAAAAGACATTTTGGTAGCAACAGATGCCACAGATACTCCCAGGCGCTGTGATGTCTTTGCCATAAGATTAAAGACCAAGATAAACAAGACACCTAAGAACAACGTGCCAAAGAACCAATCATTTTTTGGAATTTCATATAGCTGTATGGGCTTATTGTAAAATAGAACTCCTACGACACATGCTGCAATATAATTTATAATTATTGCATATATAGTTTGAATCTTATGGGTGTCAAATAATTTAAAAATTACAAATATCAGACTCGAAAAAAGGATACTTAAAGCAAGATCTAACATTTTAATATTTGTGTATTTAGGTCTAAAATATCCTCTTTACCAACCTTAAGGTTCCAGCATGTAATGCCTAATTCTGCAGCAGCAGAGGTATGTTCCTTACTATCGTCTACGAAGAAAGTTTTGGTTGCCTCGAGATTATTTGAATTCAACACATATTTAAAGATGGCAGGTTCGGGTTTTCTCAAATTAATCTCATGAGATAAATAGAACTTTTCAAAGCAGTTTTTAAAACGTGCGTACCTTTCTTCACCCATTCTCTGCTTTACAAATTTTATGTGTAATTCATTTGTATTACTTAACAGGAATAGACGATAATCTTTTTCTTTAGCCAATTTCTCTATAAATCTTAAACGTTGTTCTGGGAAATCAAGAATTATGGAATTCCAGGCATGAATTAAATCCAATCGGCTTGCTTTGGGAAACAATTGATTGGTTTGATTTAGAAAATGATCGGTCGTTATCAATCCTTTTTCATAAACTATAAACAATGCCTTCAGATCAGTGGTAAGATTTTTAAAGCCATAATGCTGCATATTCCTTGCAGTTGCCTGTTTATCGAGGTTTATGAAGACATCTCCAAAATCAAAAATGATATTCTCAATCATGTAAAAGTGTCTTTATGGTATTATTACCTATGATTTCCGTGTTGACCTGTTTGCCTTCAATATGTGGTGCTTTTGTTCCGGCACCAAAAACAATAACTCCAGTAATTATTCTTGCTTCATCCCATAGTCCGGTATTGATAAAAGTTGCTAAGGTAAGAGCACCTCCTTCAATTAGAACACTGGCTATATTTTTTTCATACAGTATCCTGCAGGTTTCTTCAGCCAGATTCTTCTCAAAATCAATGATTTCATATTGCAAACCTTCCTGAAACTTTGATTCATCTTTAACCTGAGTTAGGATTATGGTTCGGGCAGAATTGTCATAAATATGAAGATCTATTGGTAGTTTTAGCGTTTTGTCAATAATTATTCGAATGGTGGAGGTTCCTTTCCAACAACGAACATCTAATCTTGGATTATCTTCTAAAGCGGTATTAGTCCCCACCAATATTGCCTGTTCTTCGCTCCGCCATTGATGAACACGTTGTTTAGCATAGGAATTACTAATCCAATAAGGTTCAGGTTTGGCTTTACGCATGTTCGCTTTTGGAGCAATAAATCCATCTTTGGTCTCAGCCCATTTCAAAATAATATAGGGCCTGTGTTTTTCATGATATGTCAAAAATCGCATGTGATGCTTCCTGCACTCATTTTCCAATACTCCTAGTAATACTTCACATCCGGCTGCCTTAAGCTTTTTTATTCCACGGCCAGACACCTTTTTATTAGGATCCTGAAACCCTATAATCACTTTTTGCAAGTTATTTTTGATTATAAGATCTGCACAGGGTGGAGTTTTTCCATAATGGGAGCAGGGCTCCAGGGTAACATAAAGTGTAGCTTCTTTTAAAAGTGATTTGTCGGCAACAGAATTTATTGCATTCACTTCTGCATGTGGTCCGCCATATTGACTGGTGAATCCTTCACCTATAATTTTATTTTGATGGGTTATTAGGCTTCCAACCATTGGATTTGGAGAAGAAGAGCCCAGGGCTTTTTTGCCTAATTCAATGCAACGACGCATATATTTTTCGTGTATCTTCACCTAGCAAAAGTAGGATATTCCAAAAGAATATGAATACCATAATAATTTAGGAACTACCTGATTTTGTAGTGTCAATTATGAAAGAATAGAGCGTAAAAAAAAATGTTGTTAACGGAAATAAGGGAAATATATCATAAGGAATTGGATGAAAACTATCCCAAAGAGGAAGTAGACAGCATGTTTTATTTAATGATAGAACACTTTTTAGGGTTGGAACGATTTATTCTGGCAATAGATCCAGGTATTGTTATAACTAAGGAAGAAGAACAATTTATGTTTGAAGGATTATCAAAATTAAAGAATGAACTACCAATTCAATATGTTTTAGGAGAAACCACTTTTATGGACTTGAAAATTTTGGTAAATGAGTCTGTTCTTATTCCTAGACCTGAAACTGAAGAATTGGTAAACTGGGTGCTTGAAGATATTGAAAATTTGGATGATAATTTTAAGATTATTGATATTGGAACCGGAAGTGGCTGCATAGCAATTTCTCTTTCCAAACTAAAGCCAAACCTAAAGGCTACAGCAATGGATATTTCTAAATCCGCGCTGGAAGTAGCAGAAAAAAATGCATTAAAGAATGATGTGGATATTGAATTCATTCAGGCCGACATTTTAAAGATTAATTACCTAAAGGAAAACTACGACATAATAGTTTCTAATCCTCCGTATGTTAGGGAAATAGAGAAAGACAAAATGCATAATAATGTCCTTCAAAATGAACCTTATTTGGCATTGTTTGTTCCTGATCAGGATCCGTTACTTTTCTATAGGACTATAGCCAAACTGGCTAAAAATTGCTTAACTCCAAATGGTGTTCTTTTTATGGAAATAAATCAATATTTCGGTGAAGCGGTAAAAAAACTTTTGGAAGAATTCAGTTTTTCTGAAATTGAGCTTAGAAAAGATATCTTTGGAAACGACAGAATGATTAAAGCTAGGCAACATGGATGAATTCAAAATGCGTTTTAATTGTCTTTTTTAATATTTTTAAAGTCCAGAGAACATTTAGGAAATGAATAGTATTGTTGTCTTTTGTGGCAGTAGTGAAGGAAATGACCCTCTTATATTGGGTACAGCTTATTCCTTGGGTAGAGAAATGGCAGAACGATCTATTCAACTTGTTTATGGAGCAGCGAGAATTGGAGTAATGGGTAAGTTGGCGCAGGGTGCACTGGACTATTCAGGAAACGTGATTGGAATTATCCCGGATTTCCTTAAACTTAAAGAAGTATTTCATACTGGTCTGACAAAATTGATCGTAACAGAAAATATGCATGAGCGTAAACTCAAAATGCATGAAATGTCCGAAGGTGTAATTATGCTGCCTGGAGGCTATGGTACTTTGGAGGAATTTTTTGAAATGATAACATGGGCTCAATTGGGATTGCATCACAAACCTATCGGTATTCTAAATATTAACGGATTTTACAACAGTTTAATGAAGATGCTAAAAACGATGGTTGATCAAGGATTTGTCAAACAGGAAAATTATGATATGATACTTGTAGACCATTCAATTGACGGTTTATTTGATAAGATGATGCATTATCGCCCTCAACATGTGCCCAAATGGATAAATAAAGATCAGCTTTAATGACTATAAAGGAAAAAATAGAAGCCATACGCGGGGAATTGCGCGAACACAACCATAAATATTATGTCCTCGCCAGTCCAACTATTTCGGATTATGAGTTTGATATGAAATTGAAGGAGTTACAGGCATTAGAGGAGAAGTACCCTGAATTTATGGATGCAACTTCCCCGACAATGCGAGTAGGAGGAGCAGTTACAAAGAATTTTGAGACGGTAGTCCATGAACATAGAATGTATTCATTGGACAACTCTTATTCCAAGGAAGAATTATTGGATTGGGAAAAACGGGTATTGCGTATTTTGGGAGATTCCGATGTTAGTTTTACATGTGAGTTAAAATACGATGGTGCTTCCATTAGTCTAACTTACGAAAATGGGGAACTTATCAGAGGGGTAACAAGAGGTGACGGCTTTCAGGGTGATGACGTAACTGCAAACATAAGAACCATAAAATCTGTGCCTCTAAGGCTGCGGGGAGATTTTCCATCTAAATTTGATATTCGCGGTGAAATTGTGCTACCGCTGGATGGTTTCACGAAAATGAATGAAGAGCGCATCAATAATGGGGAGGACCCTTATATGAATCCCAGGAACACTACTGCCGGAAGCCTTAAATTACAGGACAGTTCACTGGTTGCGGAAAGACCGTTGGAATGCCTTCTTTACGGAATTACCGGAAGGAATTTAAATTTTTCATCCCAATTTGAAATGCTTATAAAGGCACGTGAATGGGGTTTTAAAGTGCCTTCTGTGGCTAAGCTTTGTAAAACCACTGAAGAAGTAATGGAGTTTTTAGAATATTGGGACATTGAGCGCCATAATCTTCCTTATGAAACTGATGGTGTGGTTGTAAAAGTTAACAGCCTTCAACAACAGGAAGAACTGGGATATACTGCAAAGTCGCCCAGATGGGCTCTGGCCTATAAATTTAAAACAGAACAGGTAGTAACAATTCTTAATAAAATAAGCTATCAGGTAGGCAGAACCGGGGCTATTACACCGGTAGCAAATTTACAACCGGTTCTCTTGGCAGGAACCACGGTTAAAAGAGCTTCATTGCACAATGCTGATCAAATTGCCAAGCTTGATATCCGTGAAGGGGATACGGTACATGTGGAAAAAGGTGGTGAGATTATCCCTAAGATTGTGAGCGTCGATTTGTCAAAACGCCCTGCCAACTCATTACCCACAAGGTATATTACAGATTGTCCTGAATGTGGTACGGAGTTGATTAGAAAAGCAGGGGAGGCACAGCATTTTTGCCCTAATGAAAGTGGATGTCCGCCGCAGATAACAGGGAGGATTCAACATTTCATTTCCAGAAAGGCCCTCGATATTGAAGGTTTGGGAAGTGAAACAGTAGAATTGCTATATAAAGAGGGCTTAATTAATAATTATGCCGATCTGTATACACTAACCAAAGATCAGCTCATGCCTTTGGAGCGTATGGCAGAAAAGTCTGCCGAAAATTTGATTAATGGTGTAGCGGCATCTGTTAATATTCCTTTTGAACGGGTGTTATTTGGACTCGGCATACGATATGTTGGGGAAACAGTGGCAAAGAAATTAGCCAAGGCTTATAAGAATATAGATGCATTAATGGTAGCCACCGCAATTGAACTTGTAATGGTAGACGAGATTGGAGAAAGAATTGCAGAAAGTGTGGAGCTTTTCTTTGAAGAGGTAAAAAACAGGGACATTATAAACCGACTTAAGGAGTATGGTCTTCAATTTTCCCTTACGGATGAGCAACTAGATGGACAAACTGAAAAGCTTAAGGGCCAGACTTTCGTGGTCTCCGGGGTATTTGAAAAAGTAAGTCGAACGGAACTGAAAAAGAATATTGAAGATAATGGGGGCAAAGTTAGTTCTTCCATTTCCTCAAAGACTTCTTATGTGGTGGCGGGTACCAATATGGGTCCCAGTAAAAAAGAGAAGGCAGATAATTTGGGAATTTCAATTATTTCAGAAGACGAATTTTTAGCACTAATCAATTAAACCCCCTTTTTAAAGGGAAAAAGAGGGTTATTTTAGTGTGTTTTAAAAAATATTAGTCTCCACTAAGCTCTTTATCGTATACCCAGATTTCATCCCAGCTATTATCCATTACCTGATCCATGTTTCTGATAAAGGAATCCCATGTATCCTCTCCATGAACTTTCGAATAGGTTTTCTTAAATGTAGGTGCTTCATCAAACTCTGCCCAATTTTTATAAAATCCAACAGTAGCAATATGCCGGCCAATTCTTGTTCCTTGCCTAAATTGGTTATAATAAACACCCCAGGCATTGTTACCTTCCATGGCTTTTACAGTTTTGCTAATAAGTGCTAACATACCCTCCACGTTATGAGCGTGCTCAAGATTAACTTCCCAATACCTGATGAATTGAATAGGGTAGAGTGAAGGATCATCAGTTAACATATCTGTATTTGACAGCTTAACATCACCTTTCCAATATTCTCCATGTTGAAGTTTCTTTACATATGCCATGATGTTATCTCGCCAGTCTTCATCATGTCCTCCTTCAGATGGTCTGGAATCGAGGTGTGCATATTTTAAAGGTCCCATCATCCATACAATTTTACCAATATCCGGACCACTGGAAATTTGATAAACGGTAGCCTTGTAAGGACCTTCTTTATGGTATTTTTGATTGTGAGCCCTCATATTTTCAGAAAGAACTTTTAACTTAGTGTTATCGGGAGTTAAGACAATAGATTCCCACATAGGGGCGTCTGCCTCCTGAGCAGAAACCATTACAATGGTACCCAAAAAGAGCGAAAAGATTAATAAATAAGAAATTGATGTTTTTTTCATAATCATTGTGTTTAATTTTAAATAATTGTTTTCGGTTTATACCAATAAAAGATTATTTTTTTTTAATTCAAATCAAAAAGGACCAAATAAGTGAAAATATGTCCGAAATGATGATTTAATTTATCGAGGCTTAAAATGAAAGAGTCATTCAACTATGAAGATTTTTTAAATTCCTTAAAAAATGAGCACCCACCAGAGTTTTGGCCTAAGGTGTTACAGGCACTCTGGTATGATGCAAATGGGAATTGGAATGCGTCCCATGATATTGCACAAGATATACCTTCAGAACTTGGTTCCTGGATACATGCCTATCTGCACCGCAAGGAAGGTGATCGATTCAATGCCAGCTATTGGTACAGTAGAGCAAATAGGCACTATCCAAATTCCACCTTACCGGAAGAATTCAGGATTTTGGTAGAATTTGTGCTAAACCGATAGTTGTCAAATAGGTCAAGATGATCCATAATTCAGATGGTAATAGATTTCTTTTACTTAAACAATTGTAATTGTTCATCTACAATTTCAATACAAACTTTCATCCCATAAGAAAGCCCGGAAATTCTTGGCAGAATTAATTCCAGGATTGATAGTTCCTGAATATGATCAACCTTGGTAATTGGGTCTGGCATATAAATTAATCCTTTGTACGCCATATCTCGGAAAAATAGAATAACATCAAAAAAGTAAAAATTTTCTGGTGGGATAAAATCGGACCATGGTATACCTTCAAAATAATATTTAGGCTTTCCTATTTTATGATGATAAGGTGAAATATCCAGATTGATAGTTCCTAAAAAATAAGTAGAAAGATCTAACCCTCTTTCTTTAAAATATGGGAATTGTTTATTTAAAGTACCACTCGGATATCTTTGATTATCAGAATTACCGGAAGCTACTCCATATCCTTCACAGATCAGTCCATTTACTTTCATGACATTTTGAAAAATAACGGTTTAATAAGGATCAGACGGTAATAGAAACCCCTTCTGTCTGTATATTCTTTTCAAAATCAAAATAAAAATCGATTCTACCTAGATTTATTCCATAGCAGCCAACCTGATTCACCAAAACGGATTTATCTAAACGGTTTTGTCTAATAACGGGTTTAGCTAAAAAAGTATGCGTATGTCCGCCTATAATTAGATCAATATTATCTGTTTTTGCAGCCAGTTTCAAATCACTTGGCCTTTGAGTATCTTCATAAGAGTAACCTAAATGTGATAAACATATAACCAAATCACATTGTTCTTCTTTTTTTAATAAAACACTCATATCCTGTGCAATTTCAATAGGATTAAGATAAACGGTCTCCTTAAAAAGGTCCTTACCAACAAGACCTTCAAGTTTTATTCCTAAACCAAATACACCAATCTTGATTCCATTAATCAAAAATGTATCATAGTCTTCTGTAAAGCCATCCATCACAGTATTAGTAAAATCATAATTGGCTGAAATTAACTTAAACTTAGCAAATGGCATCTGGGCTAAAAGACCTTCAATACCATTGTCAAAGTCATGGTTACCTATTGTAGCTACATCATAGTTAAGCATGCTCATCAATTTAAATTCCAATTCTCCCCCATAAAAATTAAAATAAGGTGTGCCCTGGAAAATATCTCCGGCATCCAATAATAGGGTATATGGATTTTCCTCTCTGATTTTTTGAATCAAAGTGGCCCTTCTGGCAATTCCACCCATATTCGGAAACGAATTATGTCCTTTGGGAAAAGGATCTAAATGACTATGTACGTCATTGGTATGAAGTATAGTAATGCGACTTGATTTATGAAAATTACAACTATTCAAGCTAAGTCCACCCATCCCTATGTAGGCGCCGCCGGCGAATGAATTTGTTACAAAGTCCCGTCTCTTCATTTCTATTCAATTTTAACAAAGCGGTCGTCCACTTTTGCAGTAAGAGTATCTACTTTTTTAAAGTAATCAATCATGGCATTCCTAATCAAATAATTTAAATCAACAGCCTTGAGATCATCCTCAAAAAATCCCATGTCGTCACCTCCATCTACAAGATAATTTGATGAAGCTACATAATAGGTTCTATTTTCATCAAAAGGTAACCCCTGAATATTCACATTCTTTAGGGTTTCGTTTTTATTTAAAACAATCTGCATACCTGCTATGGGATGCGGATTATTTGCGTTTATTAGAAAGGAAACCAGATCTCTAACGGACTTACCTTTAATAGCAACAATCACTATTGAATTATCAAATGGCATTACTTCATATGCCGTTCTGGCACTTACCTTTCCTTCAGATATTATACTTCGAATACCGCCGTAATTTGAAATTGCAAAATCTATATCATGTCCGGTTCTCGATTTAAAAATGGGGTTGGCTTCACTAAGTATTATATCAGCCATTAAATTTCCTTCTGAGGTATTGTATTTACCATCCTTTTTGGTGATTTGAATGGGTGCATATGCCAATGCACTATCCAATACCGCATTTACTCGCTTTCTGTAGGGTGCTACGAAAATATCTATTGAATCTGTAACATCTATAGAATCTGTTATTGGCAGCTGCTTACCAGATATTTTACTAAGTTTTTTCGGTGTGTTATTGCAGGCACAAAGACAAATAATTGTTACAAAAATAACAAAATGTTGTATTTTTAATTTCATTATCCTTTTTATCTTAGCATAATAGTTGCTTGGATATTAATTACATTTGCCTAAAGGTAAAGGTACATGTTTTTAAAGGCACTTAAAGATAAATTTAAACACAAATCCGGCTTAAAATATTTAAAAGAACAATTGGAAAATCCGCCAGATACTGTTTTACGCAAAAATGGTATTACGTCGATTGCCATTATTGTAGATCTTGATAAATTTGATAAAGCGGAATTGTTCTATGAATTTGTAGAAGACTTTAAACTAAGGCCCAATGCTATTAAAATTATTGGGTACAAAAATTATTACGATAAGAATTCACCTTATGCAACCCCTGTTTTTTCTGATAAAGACCTGGGTTGGAATGGGGACATAGAAAACAGTTATGCCCTGGAGTTTTTGAGTAGGGAATATGACATGCTGGTGAATTATTATAATCAGGAGAATTTAATGCTCCAGCTAATGACCACAAAGACCAGAGCAAGAATTAATGTTGGTTTTGCGGATATAGATGAAAGGCATAATGATCTGATTCTGGAGACATCGCTCACCGACTTTAATACTTTTAAGAAAGAACTTAAAAAGTACCTCAAAGTTCTGGGTGAAATTGATGCTTGATGTAAATAACTATGAAAAATTTATTAGGAACTGGGGCTGCATTGATTACTCCTTTTAACCTTGATTTATCTATTGATATTGACGCCTTAAAACGTGTCGTAAACTTTTGCATTGAAGGAAATATTGATTACCTCGTTTTGTTAGGTACCACCGGGGAATCTGTAACACTTAGCAGCGCTGAAAAACAACTGGTAATTGATGTGGTAGTTGAAGAAAACGCCGGAAAGCTTCCTCTCGTTGTTGGTATAGGAGGCAACAACACACAACTTTTAACTGAAGAATTATTTCAAACCAATCTTAAGGATTTTGAGGCCGTATTATCCGTATCACCTTACTACAATAAGCCTACTCAGGAGGGAATTTACCGCCATTATAAAACTTTGGCAGAAGCCTCTGAAAAACCTCTCATTTTATACAATGTACCTGGAAGGACCGGAAGTAATATTGAACCGGATACGGTTCTCAGACTTGCAAATGATTGCTCTAATATCGTTGGATTAAAAGAAGCTTCAGGCGATATGACTCAGATGAGAAGTTTGATAAATATTCTACCCTCTGATTTTTTGGTGATTTCAGGAGATGATTTTACAGCATTACCAACAATAATTGAAGGTGGGGTAGGGGTAATTTCTGTTTTGGGCCAAGGTCTGCCAAATGAATTTTCCAAAATGATAAAGCTGGGATCACAAGGTAAAGAAGATGAGGCCTATGCCTTACATAATTCTATGATAGAAGGAATGAAATTAATTTTCCAGGAGGGAAATCCTGCGGGTATAAAATCTATTATGGAAGTTCATGGAATTTGTGGGGCAGCAGTTCGTTTACCGCTGGTAGAAGCATCCTCCACACTTAAAAGACAAATAAATGAATTTGTGAGGAATTTTTTGAAAATCAGAGCTTAAGATTTAGATGGATTATTTTAGAAAAAATTCAATTGACCGCACCTAATTAGAATTGAAAAAGCCAAAATTGGGTTAAAACTTCACTAAAATACCTTTTTAATGCCCTTTCAGGTACTATCTTAGTGCATAATTAATGTTTTTTATTCCGCTAATTATTCCTAATTTTGCAAAATGTTTTTTAGAATCAAATATCTTTTCTTCTTACTCATTGTCACATTTGCCTTAAATTCATGTGGTGAATACCAGAAGGTGTTAAAAAAACCTGACACTAAGGCAAAGTATGAACTTGCAGAAAGGCTATATAATGAAGGGGATTTTAAGAAGGCTAATCGATTATTTGAACAAATTGCTCCGGGTTATGTAGGTAAACCGCAGGGAGAGCGAGTAATGTTCTTTTTTGCCAATAGTTACTTTGAAATTAAGGATTACAATTTTGCCGGATATCAGTTTGAACGTTTTTTGAAGTCCTATCCTAAAAGTGATAAGGCATCTGAAGCTGCATTTCTTGGTGCGAAAAGTTATTATATGCTTTCACCCAAGTATTCTGTAGACCAGACTGATACGGACAAGGCCTTAACCAAATTGCAGTTGTTTATCAATCTTTACCCTGAATCTGAGTTCTTTGCAGAGGCAAATATTATGGCAAAGGAATTAACAACTAAAAAAGAACGGAAATCTTTTGAAATTGCCAAACAATTTACAAAACTAGGCAAGTCATATATTCTAGACTACAGCATTTCCGCTATAGCAGCCTTAGATAGTTTTATTTCAGATAACCCCGGATCAATTTATCGCGAGGATGCGCTTTATCTGAAAATTGAGGCAACTACTAATTTAGCCTTAAACAGTACAGAGAATCGCAAAAAAGAGCGTCTGGAAGATGCTAAAGTGGCATATAATAATTTGTTCAAATACTTCCCTGAAACCAAATATGCGGAAGCTGCCAATGATTTGATTGAAGAAGTAGATGAGCAATTAAACAATTATTCCGAACAAGAAAACCTTTCAAAATGAATATGAACGATTTGAAGAATTCCAAAGCCCCGGTTTCAACGGTTACCATCAACAGAAATGAGTTTGATGAAAAGACAGATAATATTTATGAAGCAATATCCATAACTTCCAAAAGAGCCATCCAGATTAATTCTGAAATTAAAAAGGAACTTCTGGAAAAACTGGAAGAATTTGCCACATATAGCGATAGCCTTGAGGAGGTATTTGAAAATAAGGAGCAAATTGAAGTTTCAAAATTTTATGAAAAACTTCCTAAACCACATGCTTTAGCTGTAATAGAATGGTTGGAAGATAAAATTTACTATAGGAATACAGAGAAAGACCAGCAGTAATATGTTAGGCGGCAAGAAAATCCTTTTAGGTATTACCGGGGGTATCGCTGCTTACAAAACCGCTTTTCTGGTTAGATTATTTATCAAAGCAGGCGCTGAAGTTAAGGTTATCTTAACTGAAAGCGCTCTTTCATTTGTTACCCCTCTTACCCTAGCTGCCTTATCAAAGAATCCTGTACTCACTAGTTTTGTCAGGAAAGAGGAAGAGAGCGTGGATTGGAACAACCATGTTGATCTTGGTTTGTGGGCAGATATAATGCTAATTGCTCCGGCTACAGCTAATACCCTGAGTAAAATGGCAAGTGGCACTTGTGATAATTTATTGCTGGCTACCTACCTCTCCGCTAAATGCCCGGTATTCTTTGCTCCAGCGATGGATCTTGATATGTATAAACACCCCACAACCAAAGAGAGCCTGAAAAAATTACAGACTTTTGGTAATATCATGATTCCAGTCGATAAAGGTGAATTAGCAAGTGGATTAATTGGTGAAGGACGTATGGCAGAACCGGAAGATATCGTGCATTTTATGCATGAATATCTTTCTAGTAATTTGCCGTTAAAAGGAAAAAAGCTATTGATTACAGCCGGGCCTACATATGAAGCCATAGACCCTGTACGCTTCGTTGGTAATCATTCCTCAGGTCTTATGGGATTTGAATTGGCTAAGGCAGCTGCCAAACTTGGGGGAGAAGTTGTATTAGTATCAGGACCTTCACACTTAACATTGGAAAATTCGTCTATAGAAATAATAAGAGTGGTATCTGCCATAGAAATGTTTAATGAAGTGCATAAGTATTATGAAGAAAGTGACATTGCTATATGCGCCGCTGCGGTCTCAGATTACAGGCCAAGTCGGGTATCTGAACAAAAAATAAAAAAAGACTCTGATACCCTTCAAATAAATTTTGTCAAGAATAAAGATATTCTTTTATCAATGGGAGATAAGAAGAAAACACAATATTTAGTGGGCTTTGCATTGGAGACTGAAAATGAGCTGGAGAATGCAAAAAACAAATTAAAGAAAAAGAATTTAGATGCCATTGTTCTGAATTCACTTAACGACGAAGATGCAGGGTTTGGTAAGACAACAAACAAAATTACTTTTATAGATAAGAATTTGGAGATAAAAACGTTTGAAGTTAAGAATAAGGCCGAAGTGGCCTTGGACATATTGAACGAAATCATCAGTAGGGGTCATGCGTAACTTTTTAATTTACTTTTTTAGCCTTCTTTTTTTCAATTTCATTAGTGCTCAGGAGATTAATTGTACAATCACAGTTAATGCGGATCAGGTAAACCAGACGAATAGGCAAATATTTGGAACTTTAGAGCGTGCCCTTAATGATTTTGTCAATAAAAGCCAATGGACGAATAGGATTTATAAGGAAAATGAACTGGTAAACGCCAGAATGTTTATTACAGTAACTGATTACTCTTCCGACAGATTTAGTGCTAACATTCAGATTCAGTCTTCTCGCCCGGTATTTAATACCTCTTATGAAACTCCCATTTTTAATTATAAGGACAATCAATTTAATTTTCAGTACACTGAGTTTCAACCTTTAGTTTATAATCCGAATGTATTTGATTCTAATTTGGTTGGGGTTATTTCGTATTATGTATACATAATCCTCGGTCTGGACGCAGATACTTTTGCCTTGGAAGGTGGTACCGAGTTTTACAAAGAAGCTCAACAAATTGTAACCCAGGCTCAGGGCAGTAATTATGCTGGCTGGAGACAAACCGCTTCTGACAACAGAACGCGATTTGAGTTGGTAGATAACCTCTTGTCAAATACTTTTAGAGAATATAGAATTGCCATGTACAATTATCACCGAAAGGGGTTGGATATTTTAGGGGATAACAATAGCACTGGCAAGCAGGTGATAGCAGGTTCTATGAGGCTGTTTGAGACTTTAACACAAAGAAGACCTAATGCATTCTTAATACAAACTTTTTTTGATGCTAAATCTGAGGAAATACAAGACATCTTTTCTGATGGGCCAAAAGTAGATATTGTAGCCTTAAAAGAAACATTAAATAAAGTAGCTCCATTTTATTCCACGACCTGGGATGAAATAACATATTAACCACTTCATTTTCATTCCAATAATAATTTATCTTTACAGAACATATTATACGATATAGTTGTGCTGATAAATCTTTCTATTAAAAATTATGCATTAATCGATAATCTCAATGTAAACTTCACTGAGGGATTTACTACTATTACCGGTGAAACAGGAGCTGGTAAGTCTATTCTTTTAGGAGGTCTTTCTCTGGTTTTAGGTAAACGCGCAGACATGTCTTCTCTAAAAGATAAAGAAAGTAGATGTATAATTGAAGCTGTTTTTGATATCAAAAATTATAATTTAGAATCATTTTTTAATGAGCATTATTTGGAGTATGACTCCAATACTATTGTGCGTAGGGAAATTCATCCTAGTGGTAAATCAAGAGCATTTGTAAATGATTCTCCCGTTACACTGGACATATTAACTCAACTTGGAAAAAGACTTGTTGATATTCATTCACAGCACCAGACTATGCAATTGACTGAGCACGATTTTCAATTAAAATTAATTGATGCTTTTGCTGATAATACAGAGATACTGAGTGCATACAATAATAAACGAGCAAAATATAAAACTACTTTACAAGAATTTGATGAGCTCATTGAGTTTCAAAAAAATGCCAATAAAGAGCATGATTACAACACTTTTTTGTTAAACGAATTGGATGCCATATACCTGGAAGAAGGGCTTCAGGAAAAATTGGAAGATCAATTCCAACAATTAAATAATGTTGAGACTGTTCTTGAAAATTTATCCAAAGGAAATCACCTGTTGAGGGATGAACAAATGGGGATTGTAAGCCTGCTTCAGGAACTTAAACTGATATCAGGAAAACTATCCGTTATAGGTAACAAGTTTGCAAAACTTAAGGAACGAATTGATTCAGTTTTTATTGAATTAAAAGACATAGCCGAAGAAATACAAACTCTACAGGAATCTATAGAACCCGATCCAGGGAAACTTGAGGAAATTAGCACTAAATTACAGGTCATCTACGACCTACAAAGAAAACATGATGTATCCAATGTCTCTCAATTAATTGTTATAAAAGAAACACTTGCAAAAAAGGTTAATGACACACAAAATCTTGAAGAAGAAATTGAAGATAAAAGAAACTTACTTGAGCTACAAAAGAATGCCTTGGATAAGGATGCCAATCTGTTATCTTCTCGACGTAAGGCTGTAATTCCGGAAATTAAGGAAAAACTTGAACATTCTTTAAATTCCTTGGGCTTACCCAATGCTACTTTCAATATTGAGGTTATTACATCTGAAGATTATAAAAATAATGGCATAGATACGCTATTGTTCTTATTTTCCGCAAATAAAGGATCAGATTACAATACTTTAAAAAAGGTAGCTTCCGGAGGGGAACTTTCTCGAATTATGCTTGTGATAAAATCGATACTTGCCCGCTACGAACAATTACCCACCTTAATGTTTGATGAGATAGATAGTGGTGTTTCCGGTGAAATATCGAACCGAATGGGAGATATTATGCAAAAAATGAGCCGGAATATGCAGGTTTTTTCTATAACCCATCTTCCTCAAATTGCTTCCAAAGGGGATCATCATTTTAAAGTATTTAAAACAGATAAGAAAGATAGTACTCAAACACAAATGAAAGAATTGTTGGAAGATGAACGAGTATTTGAATTGGCCGAAATGCTTGGAGGTAAGAGCCTGTCAGATTCAGCTCTGGCGCATGCCCGGCAACTTTTGAATTAAAAAGGTAGAACAGTCTTTAGTTTTATTTCTCCCTTTTTTAATGTGTTTCAAATATCCCATAGGACCGGTTTAGTTTCTACTTTTTTAGATATCTTTGACTTCAATTTAATACAAAGCACTTTAACATGGCATATAATTTATTAAAAGGGAAGAAAGGAATTATTTTTGGAGCACTCGATGAACATTCAATTGCGTGGAAAACCGCCGAGCGTGTACACGAAGAGGGCGGTACTTTTGTTCTCACAAATGCTCCTATTGCCATGCGGATGGGTCAGATTAATACCCTGGCAGAGAAAACTGGTTCACAAATAGTTCCTGCTGATGCTACCAATGAAGATGACTTGAATAATTTGATTGCAAAGTCCATGGAAATTCTGGGGGGTAAACTGGATTTTGTTTTACATTCAATTGGAATGTCAGTTAATGTCCGTAAAGGTCGTTCATATACTGATGAAAAGTATGATTTTACAACTAAAGGATGGGATGTTTCTGCCCTTTCATTCCATAAGGTTTTGCAGAGTTTATACAAAGCAGACGCAATGAACTCATGGGGAAGTATAGTAGCATTAACCTATATGGCTGCGCAACGTACATTTCCAAATTATAATGATATGGCAGACAACAAAGCTTATCTGGAATCTGTGGCCAGAAGTTTTGGCTACTTTTTTGGCAAAGAGAAAAAGGTAAGAGTTAATACAATTTCTCAATCTCCAACACCAACTACTGCCGGGCAAGGTGTAAAAGGTTTTGATGGCTTTATAAATTATGCAGAAAAGATGTCTCCCTTAGGTAATGCAACCGCTCAGGATTGTGCAGATTATACGGTATCTCTCTTTTCAGATCTTACAAGAAAAGTTACGATGCAGAATTTGTTTCATGATGGTGGTTTTTCAAATACTGGTGTAAGCCAGGAGGTAATTGAGCATTTTACTGAATAACAGTATCTAAAAAATTAGAAAGCCATCCCAGTACGGGATGGCTTTTATGTATATCCTAATTGAGATATGGAACTTTCTTTTTCTTTAATCATTCCTGTATTTAACAGACCTGATGAAATTCGCGAACTGCTGGAGAGTCTATTGTATCAGTCCTACGATAAATCATATGAAATAGTCATTGTTGAAGACGGCTCTGTTACTACCGCTAAAACTGTTATTGAAGATTATAAAGGAACATTAAACATTGCTTATCTTTTCAAAGATAATACAGGTCCTGGGCATTCCAGAAATTTCGGTATGCAGCGAGCTAAAGGGAATTATTTTATAATATTGGATTCAGATTGCGTAATTCCTGTCAATTATCTCGAAAAGGTTGCAGTTAGCTTAAACAACAAGTACGTAGATTGTTTTGGTGGCCCTGATGCCGCGCATCAGTCATTCTCAAATGTTCAAAAGGCCATAAATTATGCTATGACTTCTATTTTTACTACAGGAGGTATAAGGGGAAATAAGAAAACTGTCGATAAATTTCAACCCAGAAGTTTTAATATGGGTATTTCCAAAAAAGCTTTTGAAGACTCCGGAGGCTTTGGAAATATTCATCCGGGAGAGGATCCAGACCTTAGTATGCGTTTATGGGCAAAAGGGTATGAAACCAAATTAATTAAGGAGGCTTTTGTTTACCATAAACGAAGAATAAGTTTCAATAAATTTTTTTTACAGGTTAAAAAGTTTGGTATGGTACGTCCAATTCTTAATAACTGGCATCCAGGTTCTTCCAGAATATTTTACTGGTTTCCTTCCCTTTTCTGTATAGGGTTTATAATTTCACTAGTATTGCTATATATTGGGTCGGGAAGATATTCATGGCCCATAATACTTTATGCTACGTATTTTACGTTTATTTTTTTAGATGCCTTAATTAAGAATAAAAACCTTGTTGTTGCCCTTTTGGCTATTATTGCCGTTATGATTCAGTTTCTCGGTTATGGATATGGTTTTCTAAAATCAGTAATCTTGATTAATTTTAGCAAAAGTAAACCTCAGGAACTTTTTCCCGAATTGTTTTTTAAGCAGATGTAATGGAGCAGAAAGAAGTCAAAAGAATTAATGATAAAAGAAAGATAAACATCTTTTTAGTCTTTCTTCTTTGCTCTTTCCTTGCCTGGCTTGTAAGCAGATTATCTGAGACCTATGTTGACCGGACTACTTTTGACCTGGAGTATATCAATGTTCCCGATAGTCTCCTTTTAGCTGACAACTATTTCAATAATGTTGATGTAAGACTCAGAGCCAGCGGGTTTCAGTTCTTAGGATTTTATTATAATAATAAAAAAATTGAGATTGATCTGTCTTCAATGGCTAATAATCAATCAAATTTTTACGTTACTCAACTTGATTTCAGGAAACAGATAGAGAGCCAATTATCTGGTTCTATAACCCTTTTAGAAGTAGATAAGGATACATTGTTTTTGGATTTTTACGAGCTTGAATCAAAAGAGGTTCCCATCTCTCCGAATATTAACTTAAACCCGGCCCAAAATTATCTTGTAGACGGAAAATTGAATATAGAGCCTTCACTAATTTCAATAACGGGACCAAAAAAGGAGTTAGATTTTGTAAATTCAGTCACAACACCGGAAGTTGAACTGAATGAAATTACTGAGGATTTTTCAATCGTAGTTGATTTGGTTTTGCCGGAAGAGCTCAAAAATTTGGAACTTTCCGTAAAAAAAGTAAGAATCTCCGGGAATGTTTATCGATTCTCCGAAAAAATAATAGAAATACCAGTGGAGGTTATTAATCTCCCAGAGGGAACTCAAATAAAAACTTTCCCCAACTCAGTTAACGTACTTTGTAAGGCCAGAATTAATCGATTGAAAGATATTAACCCTTTAGAATTTAAAGTTGTGGCTAATTTTCAGGAACAAAGAGGTAAAAATCAAAATCTTCGAGTAAGCCTTATTGAAAAACCCAACGATGTGTATAGTGTTCAGCTTTTGAAGAATGATGTTGAATTTATCTTGAAACGTCAATGAGGATTATAGGATTAACCGGCGGGATTGGCAGTGGAAAAACAACAGTAGCTAAACTGTTTAAGGAATTGGGTGTTCCTGTTTATAATTCTGATTTGAGGGCAAAAAAGCTAATGAAGAATTCTAAAGAGATTAGAACTGCTGTTATGAATCTTTTAGGAAAAGATTCATATGTATTGGAAAGGTTAAACAAAAAATATATAGCGGATAAGGTTTTTAGTAATAAACAATTACTTCAAAAGCTTAATGCAATAGTGCATCCAGCTGTGAGAAAAGACTTTATTGGATGGGTAAAAAAGAAAAAAACTCCATATGTGATCCAGGAGGCAGCAATACTTTTTGAAAACAATTCTTATAAGAATTTTGATGAGGTTATACTTATAAAGGCCCCAATAGAGATCCGTTTAGAAAGAATTATAGCGAGAGATAATGGTTCAAAGGAAGAGATCTTAGCACGAATGCAGAATCAATGGGACGATTCTAAAAAGATTCCTTTATCTGATTATATTATTGAAAATGTAGACCTGGATCAGACCAAATTACAAGTGGAACAGATTCACCGCAAACTAACTGAAACTGTGGGATAACAGCTTTTTTAACATTTTTGTTAAGGTTAGGTTAAACAGGTGATACACTAAATGTTAAATTTTTAAATTTACCAAATCGATGAATAAGAGATTATTTGTTAGCATGGTCATTTTAATGAGCCTCTCTCTTATTGGGATCATCTCTGTGCAACTGTATTGGATAAAAAGTTCTGTTGAAGATAAAGAAGAACAATTTTCAAATGCAGTTTCTGAAGTTCTTAATAAAGTAACGGACAAAATTGAAGACCGTGAAATGGACGACTATTCTGAGAGATTTTTAAACCTAAAGGATAGTGTAGGAGAGTTTAAGAGTTCCCATTTGAGTAACATATTTTTTATTGATCGCGATTTAAATTCTAATGAGATTCTATTTTACTCTCATGGAATTTTGGAAGAGGATTATAATATCGCATCTACGTTCTTTGACAATAGCAATGGTAACGATACCACAACAATAAGAAATTACACGAGTAAACGCACGAAAACAGTTTATAAGGAGGATTTTGGATTAGATGGTAAAAGCTATAAACTTAATCCTATTCAAAAACTAGAAAAAGTGGGGGGCTTATCATCTATAGACAAGGCAATTTTTGATGATGTTTATAGGGAATATGCAGAGAAAGTTCCAATTCATAAACGGGTTACAAGGCAAGAGATAGAATTATTGCTTGACCGTGAGTTGGAAAACCGAGGTATGGATATTGACTATGAATACGGTGTCTATAGCAAGGGATTACCTACTAAAGTGAAATCTAAACGGTTCAAATTTGGAGGTACAACAGTATATAAAGCTCCATTCTTTAAAAACAGTGAGGGTATGAGCAACTTTACACTCTTATTATCTTTTCCTAAAAAGAAAAAGTTCTTGATGCAATCCATTCTTGGAATGGCAATTTTATCTCTAATTTTTACACTTATCATAGTTGTGGCATATTCAGGAGCAATTTATCAGTTAATAAAACAAAAACAGATATCAGAAATAAAGTCGGATTTTATAAATAATATGACTCATGAGTTTAAAACACCTATTGCTACTATAAACTTGGCGGTTGAAGCTATCAAAAATCCAAAAATTATTGGAGATCAGGAAAAGGTACAACGATATTTGAAAATGATAAGGGAAGAGAATAAAAGAATGCATGCTCAGGTTGAAAATGTTCTAAGGATCTCTAAGCTTGAAAAAAATCAATTGGATATTAGCAAGGATAGGGTTGATGTTCACGACATTATTAATAAAGCAATTACCCATGTTCAGCTTATTGTCACCGATAGAGGAGGATATATTCACACCAATTTAGATGCGATAAGATCGGAAGTGTTGGCAAATGAGATGCACTTTGGAAATGTGATTGTAAATATTTTGGATAATGCTGTGAAATATTCGCCAGAGGCACCAAAAATTGATGTCTTTACGGAGATTGCCAATAATTATATTGTCATTAAAATACAAGACCAGGGTGCGGGAATGAGTAAAGCGGTGTTGAAAAAAGTATTTGAAAAATTTTATAGAGAATACACCGGAGATATACATAATGTTAAAGGACATGGGCTAGGACTGGCTTATGTAAAGAAAATTGTAGAAGATCACCAAGGGGAAGTTTATGCTGAAAGTGAAAAAGATAAAGGAAGTAGCTTCTATATTAAGCTACCATTAATTTAAAAATATATGGAAACAGTAAACAAAAAAATACTTTTAGTCGAAGACGATCCTAATTTTGGAATCGTATTAAAGGACTATCTATCCATGAACGATTTTGATGTTATTTTGGCAAAGAACGGAATGGAAGGATTTGAGAAATTTAAAAAAGACAATTTTGATGTCTGCATATTGGATGTGATGATGCCTTATAAGGATGGGTTTACCCTCGCAAGGGAAATTCGGGAGAAGAATGAGAACGTTCCAATCGTTTTTCTCACAGCCAAAACTATGAAAGAAGACGTTCTTAAAGGTTATAAAGCAGGTGCTGACGATTATTTGAACAAACCATTTGATTCTGAAGTTTTACTAATGAAATTAAGGGCTATTCTTCAGAGAAAGGCTTCTAATACCCTGGCTGATAGTAAACAATTTGAATTTAATATTGGAAACTTTCATTTAAATTCTAAGCTAAGATTTCTTAAATACAAGGAAGAAGAGCCAATAAAACTCTCACCAAAGGAAAATGAATTGTTAAGGTTGCTGGCTTTGCATGAGAATGACCTTATGCCCAGGGAGTTGGCTCTGACTAAAATATGGCGTGATGACAATTATTTTACGTCCAGAAGTATGGATGTTTATATCGCCAAATTACGTAAGTATCTTAAAAGGGATGACGTGGTTGAGATTCTGAATATTCACGGCGAAGGATTCAGGCTTGTAGTAAAAACACAGTAAAATATATAAGTTAAAGAGAATTAGGCATCCGGTAATGGATGCCTTTTTTATTAAAATTATATTAACCCTAAGATTCGGTTGACAATTTCCTCAGCAGGCATATTTATTGAAACCTTTATGGCATTTTGAGGTACCTCCAGGGTTTCAAACTGGGACTTAAGAAGTTCCGCTGGCATAAAATGACCTTTTCTTTGGCGCAAGCGGTTCATTACATCTTCAAAAGAACCACTAAGGTAAATCCACCTTGCATTTTCCTGAAGATTAGCATCTAATATTCGCCTATAGGATTCCTTTAATGCGGAACAACCTATAATTGCACCTTCTGTACGCTTAGCAAGGGCAATTTCATTTAATTTTAATAACCAATCCCTTCGATCTTTGTCGGTTAACGGCTGTCCGGAGGCCATTTTTTTTACATTGGTTTTAGAATGATAGTCATCCCCATCATAAAAAGGTATTTCGAGTTCATTTGCCAGTAAATTACCAATAGTAGATTTACCACAACCTGAAACCCCCATAATAAAGTAAATTTTTGAATCCCCCTTTAGCATACTACAAGTCTTTTTTTAAATGCATAATTTTATCGAGTATCTCATTAAATGGAGTATTTATGTCTACCCATATAATATCCTTATTTTTTCCAAACCAAGTCAACTGCCTTTTTGCAAATCGACGCGTATTCTTCTTTATTTCTGAAATAGTAAAATCCAGGTCCCATTTTCCATCAAAAAAGTTGAAAAGTTCTTTGTAACCTACAGTTTGCAAGGCATTTAAATGTTTGTGTTTATATAATGATTTGGCTTCCTCTATAAGTCCGTTTTCGATCATGGCATCCACCCGCGTATTTATTTTGTCATAAAGTATGCTTCTTTCAGTAGAAAGGCCTATCATAATGGAATTAAATGGTCGGGGTGGCTTCTTTTTATTTAGAAAAGAAGAATAGGTTTTACCAGTACCAAGGCATATTTCCAGAGCACGAATGATTCTATGGGGATTTTGAATATCCACTTTAGCATAATATTGTGGATCCAGTTCTTTAAGTTGATTTTGTAAAACTTCGATTCCTTCCTGCTTATGAATATTATTTAATTTGGTTCTTATTTCCCTATCAACCCCGGGGAAAGTGTCTAAACCATGATTAACCGCATCAAGATATAAGCCACTGCCACCCACCATGATGGCAATATCATATTTTTTAAAAAGGATATCGAGGACATTTAAGGCATCCTTTTTAAAATCCCCAACATTGTATATTTCCTGAATACTCTTATGTTGAATAAAATGATGTGGTACCAATTCTAAATCATGTCTGGAAGGAACTGCAGTGCCTATTGACATTTCCTTGTAAAATTGCCTGGAGTCTGCAGAGATAATCTCCGTTTTGAAATATGTTGCCAGGTCAATAGCTAATTTAGTTTTACCAATAGCAGTTGGCCCTGCAACTGTAATAAGCACCTTCTTCATTATAGTTTACCTCCACAATTAAAACAATGCTTTGCTTCAGGTGTATGTCCCGCGCTTAAACAATTTTCACAGACTATTTTTTCTTCACTAAGACCCTTTTTATGTTTCTTAGCAAATTCAACAGTAACAATTCCAGTTGGTACTGCAATAATACCATAACCAATAATCATGATTAAGGTGGCAATAAACTGCCCTAGCCCGGTTTCAGGTGAAATATCACCATAACCTACGGTTGTTAATGTCACAATGGTCCAATATACACTATGGGGTATACTATTAAAGCCATGTCCGGGACCTTCAATTAAATACATAATTGTCCCAAGTATTACAGAAACAATTAATACGAAGAAAACAAAAATGAAAATTTTGGTTCTGCTGGCCCTTAATGCCCGCAATAAATTATTTGATTCCCCTACAAATCGAACCAGTTTAAGTATTCTAAAGACACGCAATAATCGTAAAGCCCTAAATGCTGTAATATACTGGGAACCGCCTATGAAAAACGACAAGTATTTTGGAATAGTGGAAAGAAGATCGACGACGCCAAAAAAACTAAAAACATACTTTGATGGCTTTTTTATACAAATAAGACGAAGGATGTATTCCAAAGTAAACAATATTGTAACTACCCATTCTGAAATATTAAGAAATGAATGGTATTTCGCATCTATTCTGGGGACGCTCTCCAGCATAACTATAATAACACTATATACAATTACTATTAGCAGGACTATATCAAATAGCTTTCCTACCGGCGTATGAGTGCCATATATTATTTCGTGAAGCTTAAATCTCCAGCCTTTTTTTGGTTTAAATTCTGTCTCTCTATCTGTCACATGTTATTTTTCAATTCAATAATCTCAAGTACTTTTTTTTCTTTCAGGTACGATTCAATAATTTTTCTGGTATACCGGGAGTTATTCATAGGGGTAATAATTGATTCTAAGATATGAATATTATTTATTTGATAATTAAGGTTATAAAAACCCAAACCACTAAATTCCCCATTCTTGATTAGAATTGCACTGTGTTCACCAATTTCCCTGCCCTTGTCAACAATGATTAAATTATCTGATAATATATCATAGCCATTTATTTGTATAAGATGTTTTTCATTTGAGGATGTAATTTGTTTGCCCTGTATATTATACTTGGGTTTATTCTTAATGAGTTCTTCATTTTCCTTTAGCAATGCTATTAATTCATTGCCGGTTTTTTCGTAGGTAACCTTTTTGGTCTCTTTTTGTATTTGTCTGGCCAGGTCCCCACTTTTTAAAAAGTGACGGTTAACACGTTTTTTGATATTGTTACTTTTTCCAAGGAAAATTATATCACCATCTTTATTGTGCATGTAATAAACACCGACCTCTGTTGGCATACTTTCCACAATATCCAACTGCCTTTGTGAGAGTTCACCCAGTGTCTCTTCACGTACAATTTCTTTTATTATGGACTTATCACTGTCTTTGGCAAGTAAAAGTTTGAATAATTTTAACGTAGCCAGCGCATCACCGTTGGCCCTGTGTCGGTCACTTACCGGAATGCCTAATGAGCGAACCAGTTTACCCAGGCTATGCGATTCCGCATCCGGGATCAACTTTTTTGACAAATCCACAGTGCACAGGGTTTTCCTCTCAAAATCAAATCCTAATCTTCTAAATTCCGTTCGTAAGATTCTATAATCAAATTGGGCATTATGGGCAACAATGACGGTATCTTTGGTTATTTCAACAATGCGTTTTGCCACTTCATAAAATTTAGGGGCATTACGCAACATTTTGTTACTAATTCCCGTGAGATTAACTACAAAGGGCTGAATTTCCTTTTCTGGATTTACAAGACTAATGAATTTGTCTACAACTTTATGTCCGTCAAATTTATGAATGGCAATTTCTGTAATCCCTTCTTCATTATATTTTCCTCCCGTAGTTTCTATATCAAGTATGGCGTACATATTGTTTTATAACCAAATTGTGGTATACTTAATTTACATTAGTTATTTCTAATACCAAAGATACTACTTCCTATGCGTACCATTGTACTGCCGTGCTGAATTGCAATTTTATAATCTCCACTCATACCCATTGATAGTACATTTACATCGGGTATTTTATTTTTTATTTTTGAGTAGATTGAATTTAAATATGAAAACTCCTTACCTATTTGTTCCTCGTTATCAGTAAAAGTGGCCATACCCATCAAGCCCTTTACATTCACATTTTTGAGATTTCCAAATTCCTCCGAATTTATTATTTCAAATAACTCTGTTTCATTAAGCCCAAATTTTGTTTGTTCCTGAGCAATATGCATCTGAAGTAAGCAGTTAATCTTACGATTATGTTTTATGCCTTGTTTGTTAATTTCCTTTAAAAGCTTTAGACTATCCACGCCATGAATTAATGATACAAACTCACGCATGTATTTTACCTTATTGGTTTGTACATGTCCTATCATATGCCATTCAATATCTTTGGGTAATTCATTCCATTTAATAGCCATTTCCTGAATTTTGTTTTCCCCAAAAATACGCTGGCCAGCTTCATAGGCTTCCATTATTTCTTCATTGGTCTTTGTTTTGGATACAGCAACCAGGCTTATCTCTTTAGGAAGATTGTCGAGGACCTTAAGTAGATTTTTTTTTATTGACACTTATTTTTTATTTGAAATTAGTCAATTATATGCTTTGCATACCCGCTCTACGCTTTTCCGTATCTGCTATTATTGATGGCATTAAGCTGAATCTTTAACTTTCTGATGAACCTAAATCGTAGATAGCGAGTGCGCTTCTAAGTTTTGGTTCAATGTATGTACTTTTTGGAGGCATAACCAATCCTGCGTCCGCTATTGCCTTTATCTCTTCAACGTCTAATGGGACCAAACCAAAACCTACTGCAAAATTTCCATTGTCAATTTCATCTTTCATCTTAAGGACATTACGTTTCCCATAACCATATTGGATCCGTTTGTCATTTCTTAAATCTTTTATTTCTAGTATAGGTTCAAGAATAGTCTTGAATAAAATCTGGGTATCGAGTTCACTCAGGGCATCGGTAAATTTATAAACACTTTTCCTTAGGTATAATGAATAAAATGAGCCCTTAAGATACATGCTAAAATGATGCTTTTTATTTGGCCTGTACAATTGATTGCCATGATTTTTAATCCTAAAAAATTCATCGAGTTTTACAAGAAACTCCTCAGTCGTAAGCCCGTTTAGATCTCGAACCATACGGTTAAATTCAAAGATTTTAATTTCTGATTCGGGGATTAAATAACTCATTATAAAATTATAAGGTTCGCTACCAGTATGATCAGGGTTTCTCTTTTTTGATAAAATCGATAAAAGATTGGAAGATGCACTTCTGTGATGGCCATCAGCTATATATAAAGTATTAACCTTGTTAAATTCATTCTGAAATGCTATTAATGTACTATTTCCTGAAATTTTCCAAAGCGTATGTGTTACATTATCTGGTGTTGTAAAATGACATTCTGGATTATTTGAAGTTTCCTTATCAATTAAATTTGATATTTCTCTGGAATCCGGGTAAATCATCAAAACCGGTTCTGCTTTGAACTGAACTAATTGCAGATAATTCGCAAATAATCTTTCCCGTTTTTCAAGAGTATTTTCATGTTTTTTAATTACAGAATTCCTATAATCTTCTGTACTTGTTGCACATATAATTCCACAGCAATTAAAATTATCCTTTTCTATTTTATAAATATAAAAGCTATTCTCATTGTCCTTTAATAGAATCTGATCTTCTAAAAACTCCAAATAACGGTTATGAATTAGTTTAAAACGTTCTTTGCCGGAGACCTTTCTATTAAGGCTATTACCAGGATTAATTATATTTAAAAAAGAAAATGGGTTGTGGTTTAAGACGCAGTCTAATTCTTTTTTTGAATATTCTTCGTACGAACGCGAAGCAACGAATGACACTTTATCTTTTGCCGGCCGTATTCCCTTAAATGGTTTAATAACTGCCATAGAATTATTGGGCAAATTGAATGGCCACTTTTTCTGCCTTACGCGATTCCGAATAGTCGTAAAATCCTTCCCCCGATTTAACTCCCGTTTTACCCGCCATTACCATATTCACAAGAAGTGGACATGGAGCATATTTGGGGTTTTTAAACCCGTAATACATTACATTCAGAATTGAAAGGCATACGTCAAGTCCAATGAAGTCTGCTAATTGCAAGGGTCCCATAGGATGTGCCATACCTAATTTCATTACCGTATCAATTTCTGATACACCAGCTACCTTGTTATAAAGGGTTTCGATTGCCTCATTTATCATAGGCATCAAAATTCTGTTAGATACAAATCCGGGATAATCATTTACTTCGGTGGCTATTTTACCTAATTTTTCAGAAATTTCCATCACCGTTGCAGTAACTCCATCGCTAGTGTTATAACCTCTTATAATCTCTACCAATTTCATTATGGGTACCGGATTCATAAAGTGCATTCCAATTACCTTGTCTGGTCTTTGGGTAACTGCCGCAATTTGTGTTATTGAAATGGAAGATGTATTAGTGGCCAGAATAGTGTTTTCATCGCAATGGATGTCGAGTTCTTTAAAAATGGATAATTTTAATTCCACATTTTCGGTTGCGGCTTCAATTACCAGGCCCACTTCATTTACCCCTTCCTTCAATGAGGTATATGTAGCAATATTCTCTAATGTATTTATCTTTTCATTTTTAGTAATGACGTTCTTTAACAACATCCTGTCCAGATTATTGGAAATTGTTAAGGTCCCTTTGTCGAGAGCTTCCTGTGAGATGTCAACCAGGTGTACCTTATAACCATTTTGCGCAAATACATGCGCAATTCCATTACCCATGGTACCTGCCCCTATTACTGCAATTGTTGTTATCATTTTATGCCGATTAATAAGTGAAAATTACTTAATGTACTTTTTACTCTAAACCCATTAGTTTTTGAAAGACGAAATTACCTGTAAGGCAACATCCAATGCTTGTGTTCCCTGTTTTAACGTTACCACAGGAGTACTATCATTATTTATGGCCTGTGCAAAGGTTTCAAGTTCATCCTGGATTGCATTATTATTTAGAATTTCGGGGTTTTCAAAATAAATCTGTTTTTTATCTCCTTCCGCATTCTGAAGTACCATATCAAATTCTCCGGGTATTTCCGGAGCGTCTTTCATTTTAACAACTTCGACTTGTTTTTCAAGGAAATCCACAGATATATACGCGTCTCGCTGAAAAAACCTTGATTTCCTCATGTTTTTTAATGAGATTCTACTGGCAGTAAGATTAGCAACACATCCATTTTCGAATTCAATTCTGGCATTGGCAATATCCGGGGATTTGCTAATTACGGATACGCCACTCGCATTAACTCTTTTTACTTCGGAGTTGACTACACTAAGAATTACATCTATATCATGAATCATTAAATCTAATACCACTGGTACATCAGTTCCTCTGGGGTTGAATTCTGCTAGCCGGTGGGTTTCAATAAACATAGGGTCCTTGATATTATTTTTAACGGCTCCAAAAGCGGGGTTAAAACGTTCTACATGTCCCACCTGTCCTTTCACCTGATTCAAATCCTCAATTATCAGAAGCTCCTCTGCTTCCTTCAAAGTGTTGGTAATGGGTTTTTCGATAAAAACGTGTTTTCCTTTCTGCATTGCTTTCTTCGCACACTCGTAATGCGATAAGGTTGGTGTAACGATATCTACAACGTCTACCTCGTTCATTAAAGAATCTATATTTTCAAAATACCGATATCCAAATTCTGCCTCAACCTCCTTACTGTTGGCGGCATCCGGGTCAAAAAAACCAATTAAATTATATTCATGGGATTCACTAAGAAGGCGTAAATGAATTTTACCTAAATGTCCTGCGCCTAAGACGCCAACTTTGAGCATAAGTTTATGTTTTTTCAAAAATAAGGAGATTAATTCTAAATTATGCTAATGTATCACTTGGAAAATACACCTATTCCAATTTGATTTTCTAATTTTAGCAACACAAAACCAAACTATTGAAAGATACTTTCAAACATAAAGGAATGCGCAATAAACTTGTAGACATTATTGCTGCCAAGAATATAAAAAATAAAAAAGTTTTGGACGCTATCAGGGTGGTTCCTAGACATTTATTTATGGATAGTAGTTTTGAAGATCATGCCTACCAGGATAAAGCCTTTCCTATTGCTGCAGAGCAAACCATATCGCAACCATACACTGTAGCTTTTCAAACAGAATTGTTGGAATTAAATCCTGGGGATAAAATATTGGAAATTGGAACAGGAAGTGGTTATCAGACGGCCGTGCTTCTGCAATTGAAGGCCAAGGTGTTCACAATTGAAAGACAATTAGAATTATTCAAAAAAACCTCTATATTTTTTAAGAAAATGGGATACAGACCTAAAAAATTTAACTTTGGAGATGGATATAAGGGGCTTCCAGCGGAGGCTCCTTTTGAAGGAATTATAGTAACGGCGGGGGCTCCTGAAATTCCGAAGGCTCTGTTATCTCAATTAAAAATTGGAGGCAAATTAGTAATCCCTGTTGGTTTGGATGATCAGATTATGACGCGTATAATAAGAAAATCAGAAAAAGAATTTGAACGACAGGAATTTGGTTCCTTTCGATTCGTACCACTTTTAGAAGATAAAAATTAATTAATTCACATCCAGCTTAACGAATAATATGGTGTTTAATTATTAAAATTCTTTTTAAGACGATCCAGATTTCTTTTATTGTCCCTATCCTTAATGCTTTCCCGTTTGTCATATAATTTTTTTCCTTTAGCCAGAACAATTTTGAGTTTAGCTAATCCTTTGTCATTCACAAAAAGATTCGATGGAATAATTGTAAGTCCTGTATTTTTTACTTCTTTCTGCAGTTTTCTCAATTCTTGTTTTTTTAACAGAAGTTTGCGGGCGGCTTTAGGTTTGTGGTTAAAATGCGTGGCGTGTGAATATTCATCAACTTGCATATTAATAACAAAAAGCTCTCCCTGTTCGTTGAACTCACAAAAACTTTCTGTGATGGAAGCTTTACCCAGTCGAATAGATTTAATTTCAGTTCCTGTTAGTACCATTCCTGCTATATAAGTATCCAGGAATTCATATTCAAAACGGGCTTTTTTGTTTTTTATATTTATGGTTTTCTGCATAAGTAGCAAAAGTAAGAACAAATACCAGAGTACTATATGTTGGAAATCGGATTTATTTTTCTGAAAAGTGTAAAGAAAACAAGACTTTTACGATTACTATAAAAACTTTTCTATGTTGAGATATATCTTTATCATTATCTTATTTATGACAATTGGCTGCAAGAATAAGAACTCAGATAAAATTGCCGTTCAAGATATTATAGACAAATCTATAGAAGTCTCTGGTGGAAATCTGTACAGATCGTGTAATTTATCCTTCACCTTTCGGAATGTTAGGTATGAATTAGAAAATATTACAGGAAAAAAGATATTAAAGCGAATTGTCACTAATGATTCCAGCACCATTTTGGATATTCTTAAGCACAATAGTTTTCAGCGATACATAAATGGGAACCCTGTAATTTTAGCTGACTCTATGGTAACCAAATATTCAAACTCAATAAATTCTGTTCATTATTTCGCTTATCTTCCATATGGGTTAAATGACCCTGCGGTGAATAAAAAGCTTCTTGGTGAAACGCAAATAGGGGAAAGGCTGTACTATAAGGTAGAAGTTACTTTTGATGAAAAAGATGGAGGTGAAGATTTTGATGATATTTATATATATTGGATTAATAAAGAGACCTTTAAGCCAGATTACTTAGCATATGAATTTAATATAGATGGTGGAGGAACCAGATTTCGTGAAGCGTTTAATGAAAGAATAATAAAAGGTATTCGCTTTGTTGATTATAATAATTATGAAGCTGCAGCCAATAAATCTGTGTATGAATTGGAAGCACTATTTAAAGCAAAAAAATTAAAACTTTTATCAACAATAAATCTGAAAGATATTGTAGTTAGTCCGGGCAATTGCAATTAAAATGTAAGCGGTTGGTAGTGATATTTTTACCAATTAACTGTACAATGAAAAGACTACCATTGTCATAATCGTCCATAGACCCGTATTTCTCTTCTCCCAGCATTTTATTGACAAATTCCGGAGTGGAATTGCTATGTCCCACCACAAGGACATTTTTCCCTAAGTTATCCATCTTAAATTGCTCAACATCAATATTTGATGCGTCATAATATTGAACAGTGATTTCTTGCTTAACAGAAGTTGGTGCGGCTGTCATGGTTGTTCTTTCGTAATCTGTAGAATAAATTGCATGCAGTTCAACATCTTTCAATATCTCTGCCCAGTGCATAGCTCGGCCAAGTCCTTTTTGGCTTAATTCAGGATCAATGTCTTCTGAATCACTTCTGATCTTTTCTGCATGTCTTATGAAATAATAAGTAGATACGGCAGGCTCAACGTAAGCATCTGATAATTTTTGATCATCTTTGCAAGAGATAATGCCAGTTAATAAAAAGGCAAAGATTAGAAGTTTAATTGTTTTCATGCTAGATTGGTTTGTATAAGTTTAATGTATGCTCTAATTTAACTGAATTTCAGTAAAATTAGTATGTTAGCACTTTGTTTTTTATATAGTTATGTTGAATAAAATCTTGTTTCTATGTATGGTTTTGACCGTGCTTTCTGTAAAATCTCAGGAACCGGAATTACCCACTGATTACAGACAACATAACCTTACTGAATTTAATAGTAGTTTATTGATTCCGGTCTTTTCATTCGACAGAAATAATCCTCAATCGGTGGCATTATGGACCAGATGGCAATGGCAAACAATAGACGGAAGTCCCACAACCTTATTTTTAAACTATACTCGAAAGTTAAACAACGAATCTAGCATTGCAGGTGGGTTCCTTCAGCATAATACAGGTGTATTTGTCAATAAAGGAGGAGTATTGAATTATGCATATAACTTTGTGTTGAATCCTAAAACCCAAATTACATTGGGTATTAATGTCATGGGCTATCAGCAAAAACTTGCTGAAGAGTTTAATTTGAACCCCGATATAGATTTACCCATATTTGAAGAAAAAAACAGCTTTATTCTTCAAATTGCCCCGGCTGCTAAACTTCAATTCAATGCTTTTACTTTTGGAATTGCAATGGAAAATTTGGTAGATCGGAATTTTACAACGAATGAGGGGAATGCCAGTGCCACAGGTTTAATTTATTTGGGTCTGGCAAGTTATGATATACCCATAACAATATTCGGTGATTCTCATAGTTCATACATCAGGCCTGCAATATATTATAAACGTTTACCGGATTTTGATAATCAGATAGGACTTAATACTTTATTTTCCACGCCGAAATTTTGGGCACAAGCCGGATATAATAGTTTTTATGGTATTTCTACCGGGATAGGGGGCCGCTTCTTTAAAAAGTTGTCTCTCGGGGCTTTAGTTGAATTTGGAACCAGTTCGGAGATCAAGGGTGAGGATCCGAGTTTTGAAATTATCACTGCCTTTAATTTTGGGCAACAAACTTTTGAAATTCCCGAAGAAATAATCGATGAGGAACCAATTGAGGAGGCTGCAGTTTTGGAAGCTGAACAAGAACAAATAAACAAAGAAGAGGCCATACGGGAAGCCCAAAGAAAACAGGATTCTCTGGCGGCCGTTAAAGCAGCAGAAATATTAGCGCTGGAACAACTTCAGGATCAGAAAAGAAAGGACTCAATTGCAGTTGTAAACCAACAAATTGAATTAGCCAAAGTCAGAGAACAGGCCGAAAAGAAAAGAGAGGACTCTGTTAGAATAGCAAAAGAGGCGGCCGCTATTGCTGTCATAAAAGCGCTAGAAGAGAAAAGGAGGACAGACTCATTAAATACCGTCAAACAGGCAGAAGTATTGGCAGAGGTCATGAAACTCAGGGAGAAGAAAAGGCAGGATTCCATTGCTAAAGCACTTGAAAAGGAAAAAACGCCTGAAGTAGCCATAACTCCGGAAAAAGGTGAAAAATACGAAGAAGTGGGAACTGAAGACGGTTTAGAGCCCGGATTTTATTTAATAGCAAACGTCTTTGGCACCAAAAAATACTTCGAAGCTTTTATGAAGAAATTATCAGATGAAGGTTTACAACCTCAATCATTCTATCGAGCTAAGAATAAATATAATTATGTTTACTTGAAGCGTTATAACTCCATGCAGGAAGCGAGAAAAGCAAGGGATTCTAAATTGGGTGGACGTTACCTGGAGAAAACCTGGATTTATAGAGTTATTGGTAAGTAAACAACTATTTTTTGATTTCTTTTTTAACTAGAAGATCAAGGTATGCAATTGTATTAATAAGATATTTTCTATCACCTGTAATTGTTGCCATGGCTGTAGCTCCTTGAATCATAGTGTATAGCTGTTTTGCAAATTGTAAAGGAGTAACAGGTAGTTTTAATTCATTGTTCTTTACCCCGTTTTCCAAAATTAAAGCAATTTTCCCTTCAATAGTGCGTATTGTTTCATTGGCTGCCGCGTTTAGAGGAGCGTTATTATAATTGGCATCTACCCCAACATTTAAAACTGGACAACCTCCCATACCTGCTATAAAAGAGTCATAATTGCGATAAAAATCAGTAAGGAAAAATAATTTTTCCAGAGCAGTACCTTCGGTATTCAATTTGTCATCAATTGCCTGGAGCAGTCGTTTGCTATTATATTCAAAAGCGGCAAGAGCAAGGGCCTCTTTATTTTCAAAATTACCATATAATGCTCCCTTTGTAAGACCTGTTGCTTCAGTTAGGTCGTTCATGCTGGTTCCAACATAGCCATGCTTATTGAAGATGGGGGCTACAGTTTCAATAATGTACGCAGTGGTTCTCTCAGCTTTGGACGGCATAGGTCTTCAATTTTATACGAAGATAAAAAATCTATATACTGTATGGTATTTTAATTCATAAAAAAAATGTACCCTATGACGATGCAGATCGTAAGGGTACATTCTTCAATTATTAACAGTATTAATTAACTAACTCATTTTGATTTCTAAACACCAGACCGTCATCAAAAGAATCTATTAGCACAATACTATCCGCCTTAACTTTACCACCGAGTAATTCTTTAGAGAGGCTGTTTAACACCTCTTTCTGGATCACTCTTTTTATAGGCCTAGCTCCGTATTGTGGGTCATAACCACGTTGGGCGAGGTAAGATATGGCTTCATCAGTCGCATCAATAGTGATATGTTGCTTGGAGAGCATGTTTTTAAGATGCCCCAGTTGCAATTTTACAATCAGCGTAATATCCTCCTTATTAAGGGGAGTAAACATGATAATATCATCTATTCTGTTAAGGAATTCAGGGCGAATCGTTTTTCTAAGAAGTCCAAGAACCTCAACTCGGGCAGACTCCATTGCAGAATAAATGTCATCTAAGACCTCAAATTTTTCCTGAATGATATGGCTACCCATATTGCTGGTCATTATGATAATAGTATTTTTGAAATCGGCAACTCTCCCTTTGTTATCTGTTAGCCTTCCTTCATCAAGCACCTGTAATAGAACATTAAATGTATCCGGATGTGCTTTTTCTATCTCATCTAAAAGTATAACAGAATAGGGTTTACGGCGCACTGCCTCTGTAAGTTGACCACCTTCATCATAACCGATGTACCCGGGAGGTGCCCCTACCAATCTACTTACTGAGTGACGTTCCTGATATTCACTCATATCAATTCGCGTAAGTGCATTTTCATCATCAAATAAATAAGCAGCTAAAGTTTTTGCCAGTTCGGTCTTTCCAACGCCTGTAGTCCCGAGGAATAAGAATGACCCAATGGGGCGTTTGGCATCCTGCAAACCTGCTCTGCTTCTTCTTATAGCATCAGAAACGGCCTGAATGGCCTCATCCTGCCCAACAACGCGTTTATGTAATACATCTTCCAGATTCAATAACTTTTCTCGTTCGCTTTGTAACATCTTAGTCACCGGAATACCTGTCCATTTTGCGACAACTTCAGCAATATCTTCGGTAGTTACTTCTTCTTTGATAAGGGTTCCTTTTTTCTGCTCAGTGCTAAGATCCTTTTGAAATGATTCTAATTTCGCATGGGCTTCCTTAATTTTTCCATATCGCAATTCCGCTACTTTACCGTAGTCTCCATTTCGCTCTGCTCTTTCGGCCTCCTGTTTGAAATTTTCAATATCCAGTTTTGTTTTTTGAATATTCTCAATTACCGTTTTTTCGCTTTCCCACTTGGCAAAAATTTCATTTCTTTCTTCTTTGAGATTAGCCAGATCTACATTAAGTAATTTAAGTTTAGCTTGATCATCTTCTCTTTTGATTGCTTCAATTTCAATCTCCAATTGCATTATCTTTCTATCCAGTACATCCAGTTCTTCGGGTTTAGAATTTATCTCCATACGCAGTTTAGCCGCAGCCTCATCTATTAAGTCAATAGCTTTATCGGGCAAAAATCTATTTGTAATATATCGCTGTGATAATTCTACTGCTGAAATAACAGCTTCGTCCATAATTCTTACTTTATGGTGTGCCTCATATTTTTCCTTAATACCTCTCAAAATTGAAATGGCACTTTCCGTATCAGGTTCATTTACTTTAACTTTTTGAAACCTGCGCTCCAGGGCTTTATCTTTTTCAAAGTATTTTTGATATTCATCCAATGTTGTGGCACCAATAGCGCGTAAATCCCCTCTTGCCAAAGCGGGTTTTAGGATGTTTGCCGCATCCATTGCTCCTTGTCCTCCACCGGCACCAACAAGGGTGTGTATTTCGTCGATAAATAGTACAATATCGCCATCTGAGCTGGTAACCTCTTTAATAACAGACTTTAGTCTTTCCTCAAATTCTCCTTTGTATTTTGCACCAGCTATAAGCGCCCCCATATCCAGGGAATAAATCACTTTATCTTTTAAATTTTCAGGGATATCTCCCTGAATAATTCTATGCGCAAGTCCTTCGGCAATTGCAGTTTTACCGGTACCTGGTTCCCCAACCAACATGGGGTTATTCTTGGTCCTTCTGGAAAGAATTTGAAGTATTCTTCTAATTTCTTCATCCCGGCCAATAACGGGATCCAGTTTACCTTTATCCGCCAGATCATTCAGGTTTCTCGCAAATTTATTCAATGAATTATAAGTTTCTTCGGCACTTTGAGAAGTAACTTTACCTCCTTTTCGTAATTCTTCTATTGCAGCCAAAAGACCTTTTTCCTGAATACCCTGATCTTTCAATATTCTTGAAATTTTACTTTTGGATTTAAAAAGAGCAACTATTAGATGTTCGATGGAAACATATTCATCCTCCATCTTTCTCGCGATAACGTTAGCTTCATTCAAAGTTTTGCCCGCTTCTTTAGAAAAGAGTATTTCTCCGCCAGAGACCTTTGGTAAACTTTCCAGATCTTTCTCAAGTATTTGATTTACAAGAGATATATTGGCATTTAATTTTTTTAAGATAAATGGGAGCACATTCTCATCAACCTCTGCGATGGCTTTATAAATATGTTCATTTTCAATTTGCGGATTCTCCATACTCTGCGCAAGTATTTGCGCATGTTGTATGGCCTCCTGGGATTTTATGGTAAAATTATTAATGTTCATTATATATATTTTTTCGAGTTAATGTTTAATTTTGAATTATATAGGACAACAATCTTACCA
>Ga0209567_10000032_pt1 | contig 59990 bp, 55 predicted proteins | sample COG_12_FD_184756 | JGI IMG/M metagenome (GOLD analysis project Ga0209567, IMG submission 184756) | Pelagic marine sediment microbial communities from the LTER site Helgoland, North Sea, for post-phytoplankton bloom and carbon turnover... | ecosystem: Environmental > Aquatic > Marine > Neritic... | reverse complement strand
TGACCCAAAACGGACTCTCGATGCCGTGGCAGACGGGAGCCAGAGTCTCCCGCTCAGTCGCGAGCTGTCTGATAGCATCGCGTTATTGATCCCAATGTCAAAGAGAGCTTGCATGCGCCGTGAGAAGATAAAAGATTGGCTAGAGATCGTTGGAATGGGAGCCATCGTCGCGTCTTTGTTGTTCGTTGGTCTTCAAATTCGACAAGACCAAAGGGTTGCTGTCATGGAGGCTGTGGGCAACGATGCCAGCCTGAACGCTCAACTTGCCGATACACTTCAAGGTAACGGTGAGCTGTGGCAAAGAGGTCTGGATGGGGAAGAGTTGTCGAAAGCGGAACGAATCGAGTTTTCCGCGATGGCGAGCGCTGTTAGGTATATTTTCACAATTAATTGGAATCGCGCGAATTTATTGGACGAGACGCAGAGCCCCGATTCGGCGGTAAGGGACTACTCGATTGCCCTACATACGCATGTTGGATTGCGGCGGTATTTCGATGCGAGAATCGAACGGATCAGCCAAACTGATATGGTATTCGATGTTCCGGTGGAACTAAGTCCTTTTGATAAATCTGCCATTAGCCGTCTCGATTATTTGACTGCAAATTCGATACCGGTTCCCGAAAATAAGAGCTATATTTTTTGGTAATGAGGGCGACTCAATAGGCTTTGCTTTCCCTCTGCGCGAACGGCTGAAACCGCAACCATAAGCGTACGTTGGAACTACCTGTCGCACTTCAAAAATCGAGCTCTAGATGCCACTTTAGGTCTCGCTTCTCCGCCTCTTTGAATACCCTGACGTATTCTTCCAGGTCTTCGATGACCGCCTCGATGTCTTTTACGGCGCCCGGATCGTCACGTAGTTGCTGAAGTATCGCCGATGCCCATTTGACGCCCTCAGTTGCTCCAAACCACTCTGGTTCCAAATCCGGTCCCCCGAACTCGCTTAGATCCTGAAACGCGTAGTCTTCAAATTGCTTGAGACCCAGCGTATTGGCGACTTTGTTGACCGCCCCCAGTTGTTGGGTCAACATTTTTCCGTCAACAAATGAATCGAAGTCAGGATCGTCTTGGTCAAGGACAATAAAATAGGCGGTGCTCATAGTTTCGACACTTATCTAAGCAATTCACCGAAAAAGCCAATCACACAGACAACGCGCCCAGAGGAGTCTGTCTCCACAACATCGAATCCCGGAAGTACAAGCTCGCCGTCTTTGTTGTGTATAGCCCAGTGATAACGATGAAATCCGTGTTGAGAGTCTACTTTGCCAACTCGCGAGTAGACGTTACCAGGGTTTTCGGCATGCACTTCGTGAACATTGGCTTCAAACCCATCAATACCAGTCACATCAATAGACGGGTCAACAAAGCGAACTTGTGGCGCTAGCGCCTTCTCGAGATGTGATCGAATGAGCGAGGCGTCTGACTCATTCCAGGCAGCTAGCATGTGATCGAAAGATTCCGGGTAATCGGACATAAACACCGTCTACTGATAGGCAGCAGCAGTGATGAACTGGCCGAAAGATTCGCACCACACGATCGCAGCAGTGTATTCCGCTGGATCTACAGACTCCGGCACAGCAACCATGAAGTTCTCGAATGTCTGAACGAGACCCACCTGCACCATGCCCGGTTTGAGGGCTTCAAAATCTGTTTCCGTCTCGATGAATTCGGGCGACAGATACAAACGGTAGTCGGGCCCGGGTGCCAAGCGGCCCTCGAAAGCGATGTTGTCAGTTCCAATAAACAGGGTTCCTTCACCCCAATGAAATGCATCGCTGTCCGCCAGGTCACGGCGGACAATTCCCTTGAATTGAGCAACGTCTGCCGTAGATCGGACCGCTTCGGCATCGGGGCTTTCCGGCGCGATCAAGATCGGAAGCAGGTAGATCCCGAGTCCGAAGCCGATACCGACGGCCAACGTGTGAGTGCCAATAAGTAACAGCTTTCTTACCGCACTGCGCATTTCCCCTCCTTCGAGTTCACGCCTTCGGCCGATGCACCATTTTTGCGTTTTCCTTCTCAACTGCTTTGGCGTCGGCTTTGATGCTTTGGACAATTTGATCAGCAAACGCATCAGTCGTTATGTCCTCCATGCCGCTTGCCATGCCATCGAAAACGCGACTCGCAACGTTACCCGGCGTCTCTTTCTCCATATCGAGGCCGGATGCCATATCAGTATCGATGGGTCCCGGGTATACGCCAAAAACGGCCACGCCCTGAGGAGCAAGCTCGGCGCGCATACCCTGAGTGAGCGAGTGCGCCGCAGCCTTCGACGCGGAATACGTTGCGGCTGGCGGAAAATTCGTTAACCCACCGATGGAAATCACCGTGGCCACCGCTCCGTTGCCATTGGCAATTATTGCCTCGGCAAATGCTCTCGTAACGTTCAGAGGTCCGAAGTAGTTGGTGTCCATCTCGCGATGTGCCGCTTCCTGGTCGTGGTGATAGATAAAACCCGAATAACCGGCGACGCCGGCATTGTTGATCAGTATCTGAACATCCTTCGCGTGCGCCGCAGCCTCCTCTATCTGCCGATTATCTGTCACATCCAACTGCACAGCGATGACCTGCTCCGGATACTGATCCCGGAGACCTTCCAGGCTGGCGACGTCACGAGCCGCCGCATAGACGCGCTTGGCACCTCGGGCTACAGCTTCTTCGGCAATCGCGAGCCCGATACCTCTATTGGCACCAGTTACGAACACAACGGTGTCCTTGATCGAAATATTGGGCATTTTGCTCTCCTAATGAGGCTGCTAGTTCCAGTTCAGGTTACGGGTGAGTGGCCGGCATTCTACCTCAGGAATCCTGGGCGGCAGCCTTCGGCACCTACGAGACGCGGACGGGCATCCAACTCCCGAAGAACGCCTCCGGCACGCTGGCACGTCGCCTTGTGCGCGTGCAGATCAACAGGATTCCGTCAAAGCCTTCGCGCGCACCCCAGCTGACACGCGCCAGCTCGACCGCGTTCTTCTCGCGCTCTTCAACGATCGGCAGTGCGCTCTGGTACTCGTTTCCAGTGCCGCCCATATAGACACCGGGAATCGTTAGCCCGCCATCGGCGATCTCGAACGTTATCCCTTTGCCGGCCTGCATACCCAAGGCCTCGGCGGCCTGCGGATCCATGTTTACCGCAAATATATGCGTTCCCGAAATGAACCGAATCAGACCATTGAACACCCCGTCTGTGACCTTTCCGTAACCAATACCGCCCTCAGCTGGCGGCGGAGCGGTGTACGTATCGCACAGAATAGCCGGGCGCCGCGCCGTCGGCTTGCGTTTCAACGGACGCAACAAGAGGACATCGTGCGGGTGTTCGGACTTTTCTGCCGCTACGTTATCGCACTGGTAAACCGTCACCGAGTAGTCGCCGGCCGGCAGGCTCAATGTCGCTCCTTTGTCTGTGGCCTCTTCGTATCCCGCACGCAGTGTGTTGTAGCTGTCCAGGAACAGCTTGCCCGTCGGCAGCCGGATCCAGCCGGTAGGAAGCCGTACGTGGGCGGAAAGTCGGGCGCGCTCGTCAGGTGTGATCTTGTCGGCGACGATTACCTCGATCTCTACCTCGTCATCCTGAAACAGTTCGTAGAGCACGAGTTCGCCGCGAGCGGCAAGCTCGGTTAGAGCGGGATCGTCGGCACTGCTCTCGCTAAAGCCCTCCAGGACTTCGGCTCCGCTTTCGCGAATCGCTGCTGCGTAACTGCCGTCGTAGAGAAATACCACCGGCCCTTCATTGTAGAAAGCGGCTCGCTTGCTTCTCTGGTGCACTCGCCTCATTGCTCTGCCCGTGTGTCCAGCCGTTCTATCGTTAGTATAATGTGCGCGGGGCGAATAACCTCAGCGTACTCGCGTTTCAACGAGCGATCGAAGGCGCCCCGGGAATCTTTCCTGCCACATCGCTCTTGTGCGTTCGTGAAATGTTGGTGACTCGCGCATTGATCTTTGCGGGTTTGGCCCCGTGCCTTCCCAACTGTACCGTCGACTCATTGTCAGCCCAACCGCGGTCGTTCCGACGCTGTTGCGCACCTGCCAGTCAGTCGGTTGACAAGCCCAGGTGCTCGAGGAAATGCGGCAGCAGCTTTTCCGAAGTCTCTTCCAGCGAAAGGTCGACGCCGAGGCGGTGCAGGTCCGTCATCTTGAGTTCGGCGTAGCCGCAAGGATTGATCCGCGAAAACGGTTCGAGATCGGCGTTGACGTTGAGGGCCATGCCATGGAAGCTCGAGCCGCGCCGAATTCTCAAGCCCACGCTCGCGAGCTTGTCGCCTTCTACATAGACGCCCGGTGCATCCGGGCGCGCTGCCGCTTTTACATCGTATTCTGCTGCGAGGTCAACGACGCCTTGTTCGAGCGCGGTGACGAGCTTGCGCACGCCTATGTTGGCGCGCCGAATGTCGACCAACGGGTAGACCATGAGTTGACCCGGGCCGTGATACGTAACCTGTCCCCCGCGGTCTATCTGCACGACCGGGATGTCGCCCGGCGCCAGCAGGTGTTCCTCGCTCGCATTGAGCCCCATCGTGAATACCGGCGGATGCTCACAGAACCAGATCTCGTCCGGTGTCGATTCGTCACGTTCGTCCGTGAAATTTTGCATCGCGTGCCACAGCGGCACGTAGTCCTGCCGACCGAGAAAGCTGGTCTTCATAACGCCATCAATACGTCGTCGTGCGCCGTAACATCCTGGTAGATGTCATCGAGCTGCTGCTGACTCGTCGCTGTAATCGTGACTGTGACCGATACAAATCGCCCATTACGGCTGATCGACGCCTGCACCCGATCGTCGCCTACCTTGCCGACGTATTTCTCCACGAGCGAGCGCGCCGCCGTTCGAAATTCGGGCGTATCCCGTCCCATCATCTTGATCGGGAACTCGCAGGGAAACTGCAGTGCAGACTCTTCGCTCATGTCTACTCGAACCAGAGGCTGACACTGTCTCGCGTACGCTGCCAGAATGAACCCGCCGGGTTGTCATCGAGCGCACGCAGCGGCGTACTGAGTAGTTCTTCCTCGCCGAGTCGGACCTTCAGCTCCGCCACAGGCTGCCCGGCGGCGACGGGCGCCTCGACAATAGCCGGGATGTCCAGGGATGACTCCAGCTGGTCGTAAGCCCCGCGACGCACCGTGATGTAGAGGTCTTCCAGCACGCCGAGACGGGACTCCTCGTTGGCGGACTTCCATACCCGGGTTTTTGCAACTTCCTCGCCAGCCTTGAACAACAGGCGCGTTTCGAAGAAGCGGAAGCCATAATTGATCAGAGCCTGGCTGCCGTCCGTGCGGGCCTTGTTGCTGGACGTGCCGAGTACAACCGAAATGATGCGCATGTCGTCGCGCCTGGCCGAAGACACGAGACAGTAGCCCGCGTCATCCGTGTGTCCGGTCTTCAGGCCGTCAACCGAAGCATCACGCCAGAGCAGCGAGTTGCGATTGCTCTGCTTGATATCGTTGTACGTGAATTCCTTCATCGAGTGCCATGCGTAGTACTCGGGAAACTCGGCGATCATCGCGCGCGCCAGCGTAGCAAGGTCGCGTGCCGTCGTTGTATGGCCTTCGGCTGGTAGCCCTGTAGCGTTTTCGAAATGGCTGGAAAGCATGCCGAGCTTCGCAGCGTACTGGTTCATGAGCTCCGCAAACACGCTCTCGGTACCCGCGACATGTTCGGCAAGCGCGACACTCGCGTCGTTGCCGGACTGCACGATCATGCCGAGCAGCAGGTCCTCGATCGATACGCGCGTGCCGACCTCGATGAACATTCGCGATCCTTCTGTCCGCCAGGCCTTTTCGCTGATCGTGACCTCGTCCTCGAGCTGGATCTGTCCCTGCTGCAGCGCGCTGAACACGACGTAGGTCGTCATGATCTTCGTCAGGCTGGCCGGCGCCAGTGGCGCGTCGGGGTTCAGCGAGGCGAGATCGTGACCCGTCTGGCTGTCGATGACGAGATAACTCTTGGCGCCAATGATCGGCGGCGCGGGGGCCGGCATGACCTGTGCCGCGCATACCGATACGGTCAGCAGCAGGGTCGCGAGCGTGAAAATCAATCGTTGCAACATGGGGCCTCTTTCAGGGCAGGTGATTCGTGTGGCCGCGTATTGTACGCGGCAATCTGTCGCTATTCAGCAATCAGGTAGGGGTCCATTATGCCGATGTTCTCCAGCTCCTCGACGAGGATGTCGTACTGGATCACGTCTGCAACCGGGCCGATCCGCACGCGCATCAGCGCGGGGTCTGTGGAGCGGTCCTCGTGGATGAACGCGTTGCGAACGCCCGCAGCTGACAGCAGCGTCAGCCGGCGTTCGGCGTTCGCGCGGTCGCCGAACGCGCCAACCTGGACAAAGATGCGGTTTTCCTCCGCAACGGGCGTGGGCTCGGGCTCGGGAGGCCGCGACGTGACCTGCCGGGTCGGCCGATCGCCTGCGGGGCCATCGAAACTGATCGCGGTGACCTCGACCAGCCCCGTTCCGTCACGGATCATGTCCAGCTTCGTGGCCGCGGCATACGAAAGGTCGATGATACGGTTGTGTACAAACGGACCCCGGTCGTTGATTCGCACAACGATGCTGCGGTTATTCTGAAGGTTCCGGACACGCGCGTAGGTCGGCAACGGCAAGCTCTTGTGTGCAGCCGTCATCTGGTACATGTCGTAGACTTCGCGGTTCGACGTCAGGTTGCCGTGAAATTTCTTGCCGTACCACGACGCGACGCCCCGCTCACGGTAGCCGGAACTCGACGGCATGACGGTGTAGCGCTTGCCGAAAACCTCGTAAACGGGTCCATTGCCGTACTTGCTGCGGGCTTCGGGGCGGGGAATCGGATCGTCAGGCAGGTCCGGGATGCGTGCACTGCCGGACGAGGGCGGGCCGTCACCCTTGATCCCGCTTCCCCCACATGCGGCCAGCAGCAGCGCTGCCGCCGATAGCAGAACCTTAGATCGCATCGCCATTGACACGCGATGCGATTTCCTGGCCGAGCTGGTGAGCCGCCAGCGCGTACATGACGCTGCGGTTGTACTTCGTGATTACGAAGAAGTTGTGGAAGCCGACCCAGTATTCGATGCCGTCGCCGCCTTCGAAGGTCAGCAGTTCGCCTTTGCTATCGGCGCGTAGCTCCGTCGCGAACAGCACGCCCTTGCGACTCAGCGACTCGATGGTATCCGACGCCTTCAGCGTGTTTTTCGGCTTGGGCGCGGCCTGCTTCCAGTTGCTGCCGAGCGTGGCCTGTGCGGTGACTTGCTCCCCGCTGCGCCAGCCGTGCTCGATGAAATAGTTGGCGACACTGCCCGCGACGTCGGCCCAGTCGTTCCAGATATCGCGCTTGCCGTCGCCCGTTGCGTCGATGGCATACGCGCGGAAACTTGACGGCATAAACTGGGGCCGGCCCATCGCGCCGGCATAGGAACCCATCGGTACGGTCGCATCGATCTCTTCCTCCCGCGCCAGTACGAGGAATTCCGTGAGTTCCTTGCGGAAGAACTTGGCGCGCGGCGGATAATCGAACGCGAGGGTCGCGAGCGCATCTATGACACGGTCTTTGCCTGTGATGCGGCCATAATAAGTCTCGACGCCGATAATACCGACGATCATCTCCACCGAGACCCCGGACTCCTTGCTGATGCGCTCCAGCATTTCGCGATTGTCGCGCCAGAACGCGGTGCCGACGCCGATGCGCTCCCGTGTGATGAAGATCTTGCGGTACTCCTCCCAGGTCAGCGTGCGCTCGGCCGGCGTCGAGATCTTCCTGATGATCGACGCCTTGATCTCAGCCTTGCCCAGAACGTCGCGCAGGGCATCCCGATCGAACTGGTGATCGCTGACCATCTCGTCGATGAATTCCGCAACGTCAGGTCTATCGACGTCAACATGGACCACGTCGTCAACGGCCTGTGCGCAGGAGACGGATACCAGGAATACTGTGGCGACAACGATTAGTCGATTCTTCATCAGTGCGGTAAAAGTTTACGGTGGGAGTGGATCGACATCAGAATACCGAATCCGGCCATCAACGTCACCATCGAGGTTCCGCCGAAACTGACGAGGGGCAACGGCACGCCGACAACCGGTACAAGGCCGGTCACCATGGCGGTATTGACGAACACGTACACGAGAAACGTCAGGCTGATAGAACCGGCGAGCAGGCGCGAATAGGTGTCATGCGCCTGTACAGCAATATACAGCCCCCTGCCGACAACGAACATGTAGAGCGAGAGCAGGGACAGCACGCCCAGCAAACCCAGTTCTTCGCCGAGCACAGCGAATATGAAATCGGTGTCTCGCTCCGGCAGGAATTCAAGGTGAGCCTGTGAGCCGTTGGTCCAGCCTTTGCCGAACAGTCCTCCCGAACCGATTGCGATCTTCGACTGGATGATGTTGTAGCCGGCGCCAAGCGGATCACTGTCGGGATTCAGCAGCGTCAGCACTCGCTGCTTCTGGTAGTCCTTCATGAAGTTCCAGAGTACGAGTGCGCCCGGCACGGCCAGCAGACCCATGCCGAGGATCAGGCGAAATGACATGCCGGCCAGGATGATGACGATGACCCCCGACGCCGCGATCAGCAGCGCGGTCCCGAGGTCCGGCTGGCGTGCGATCAGGACCGTCGGCACGACAATCATCACGGCGATGATCAGGATCTGGCCGAACTTCGGCGGCATCTGGCGATCGTGCAGATACCATGCCGCCATCATAGGCACCCCGAGCTTCATGGCCTCGGACGGCTGGAATCGAATTCCGAGATCGAGCCAGCGGCGCGCCCCCTGGCCGACATCGCCCTTGGTCAGCACGAGGATGAGCAGGATGAGGCCGGCCAGGTAGCCCCATGGCGTCCAGCGGCGCAGGAAATCGGGCGACATCTGCGCGACGATGAACATGGCGACGAAGGCGACGCTGAGTCGCACCACCTGGTTTATAAGGAGTCGATTGCTTTCGCCCACAGCGCTGTAAAGGATGAACAAGCCGAAGCCGCAGATCAGCAGCAGCCCACCCAGCAACGGGCCATCGATATTCGTGCGTCGGAAAAGCAGCGCAAATTCCGAAAGCGGCGCCGCTTTCGGTGTTAGCAAGCGCTGCGCATCACTCAGAGGCATCGTCACCGTATCCGAGATACTGGTCCATGATGGATTTCGCGATCGGAGCGGCGACACCGCTGCCGCTGCTGCCGTTCTCGACGATGACCGCGACAGCGATGCGCGGGTCGTCGAGCGGCGCAAAGGAGATGAACAGCGCGTGATCCCTTAGCCGCTCCTCGAGTTCCTCCTCGTCGTATTCCTCGTCCTGGGCGATTGAGATCACCTGCGCCGTCCCGCTTTTGCCGGCCATTTCGTAAGGTGCCCCGAGTCCCACAGCTCGCGCCGTGCCGCGCGGTCCCTGCATGACGTCGTGCATCGCTTCGATGACGTTCTCCCAGTAGAACTCGTTGCTGATCTCGACGTCGGCCTGCCGCTCGGGCTGGATCATCGTGCGTTCGCCCGTCAGCGCGTCCTCGACGGCCGCAACGATATGCGGCCTGTAACGGATGCCGCGCGTTGCCAGGGCGCTGGCCGCTGTTGCAAGCTGCAGCGGCGTCGCGAGCATGTACCCCTGGCCAATCGATGCGATGACGGTTTCACCGTGATACCAGCGCTGGTCATCGCGATTGCTGAATGCAGCGCGCTTCCATTCGCGGGACGGGACGAGGCCCCGGTGTTCTCCGCCGACGTCGATGCCGGTTTGATTCCCGAGGCCGAAGCGGCTCAGGTAGTCGTGCATGTTGTCGATGCCGACGTCGCTGCTGATCTCGTAGAAGTAAACGTCGCAGGACTGGGCAATTGCGTCGTGCAGATCAACGGATCCATGACCCTCCGGCTTCCAGTCGCGATAGCGGTGTGTCGTGTTGGGCAGCATGAAATAGCCGATGCAGAAGCTCTTGCGCGTCAGGTTGGTAGCACCGGTCTCCAGTGCGGCGAGGGCCAGCATCGGCTTGATCGTCGAACCCGGAGGATATGCGCCGCGCACGGCGCGGTTGAACAGCGGTCGGTCGGGGTCGTTCTGTAGTTCGTTGTACTGGAGCGTCGTCATACCGACGGCGAACAGGTTGGGATCGAATGGCGGTGCACTGACGAGCGCCAGTATCTCTCCGCTCCAGGGGTCGATCGCCACCACGGCACCGCGCCGTCCTTCCATCGCGCGTAACGCGATCTTCTGCAGGTCGAGATCGAGGCTCAGGTAGACATTGGAGCCTGGCCCCGGCGTCAAATCGACGGGCAGGGTATCCAGCAAATCGCTCGAGTCGCTCGGAATCTGCCGGCCCCGCGCGTTCGTGATCAGGTGCCGGTAACCCGCGTCGCCGTGCAGCACCGACTCGAAACTGCTCTCGACGCCGGTCTTGCCCGTATGGGATGTGCCGGCGTAGCGCGCGACATCGAGTCGCTCCAAATCCCCCGTGCTCAGTGCGCCGACGTAGCCTATGGCATGTGCGACGGCTTCCCCGTCCGGGTAGTGGCGCACGAGCCTGGGTTTGAAATCGACGCCCGGGAAGCGCGGCCGCTGGATAGCGAAGTTGGCTATTTCCTCCTCGGTCAGCCGAGACTTGAGCGTCACCGGCTTGAAGCGCGGTCCGCTGCGGCTGAGTTCTTTGTAGGTCTCGATGTCGTCTGCCGCGATCAGCTCGAGATCGGCCAGCCGCCGGAGCGTATCGTCGATGTCGTCGACCTGCTCGGGAATCAGTTCGAGCTGATAGGCCGGCAGGTTCTCGGCGATCACGCGGCCCTTGCGGTCAAAGATCAGGCCGCGGATTGGCGGCACGGCCTCGATACGGACGCGGTTGCCCTGCGACTTCTCGGCGAAGAGCTCATGATCGAATACCTGCAGCTGCACGAGTCGCGCAATGACAAAGCCAATGAGCACGATCGAAACGACGGCCGATAGTACGACCCGGCCAATGAACAGGCGACGTTCCAAATGGTGATCCTTGATCGGGGAGAGCAGGCCCATGTCAGGCTCCCGCCCGGGCCCGATAGCGCACTCCCGACAGGAACATGTAAAGGAATGGCCAGACCAGCGAGCCTGTCAGGACCGGTCCCCAGTACTCGACGGCCTCCGCCGAAACGCCCGCAACGCCGTTTATCCAGAACAGCAGGAACTGGTAGAGCGCCAGCAGTGCGAATACGGTCGCCGTGAGCTGCGACAGCGGGAACACTCGCATCAGGAGATGAAAGCGCACGGTGATGAACGCAATGACACAAAGTGCGAGCGCGTGCTGCCCGAGCAGCGTGCCGTAGGACACGTCGAGAACGACGCCGATAAACCAGGCCGTGCCGACGCTCCATGTTCGCGGCAGCTGCATTGCCCAAAAGACCACGAGCAGCGCCAACCAATCGGGCCGGAAGGATTGGACGCTCTGGGCAAGCGGCATGATCGTAAGCATCAGGCCGACGAGCAGCGTAATGATAACGGGCAGCCGTCGCGAAGCGCGGTCCCGGCTCAATGTTCGTCTCCGGTGGCCGTGTCCTCGGCCGCTGACCAGATGAGCATGACTTCGCGCACCTGGTCGAGCGCCGCGGCGGGTCGCGCAGTTACACTGGCGAACGGCTCCTGCGGGATGCGTGTCACGGCATCGACGATAGCCACGGGGTAACCCGCCGGGAAGGCGCCACCCAGTCCCGAGGTGACGAGCAGATCACCCGTCTCGATGTCCGCATTATTGGGCAGGAAGGGCAGGTCGAGGCGGTCGATCTCGCCGGTACCGACGGCGATCGTGCGCAACCCGTTGCGATTGACTTCGACGGGCAACGCATGATCGGTATCACTGATCAACACTGCCTGCGACGTCATGATGCCGGTCTCGATGACCTGCCCGACGACGCCGTCGGCATCGACAATGGCCTGGCCATCGTAGACGCCATCGCGGCTGCCAATGTCGATAACGAGGTTATGCTCGTAAGGATTTGCGTCGACTGCCATGATTTCGGCAACGCGCACTTCGTCGCGCACTTTGCCACGTGCATCGAGCAGTGCGCGGAGGCGAGCGTTTTCGGCTTCGAGTGCTGTCAGCCGTTGCAGGCGCGCGTTCGTAAGCAGGCGCTCGGCCTTGAGTCGGCCGACTTCGAGCTGCAGCTCGTTACGGGAAGTGGTCGACTCGCCCAGCCAGGCCCAGAATCGAACGGGCGCGTCGACGACGAGCTGGAAGGGGTATACCGCGACGCCGATGGCCTTGCGCACGTTATCGAGGTGATTATGGCGATGGTCGAGGTACATCAGCAGGATGCTGATGAGCGTGAGTGCGATGAGCCGGATGCCCAGCGCCGGTATGCGGGCTGGATTAGTGTTATTTCCCCGGGATGCGACCATTCACTCCAGGCCGAACACCGCAGGACCGTGTTCATCGATCAGTTCGATTACCCGGCCGCCGCCGCGAGCCACGCAGGTCAGCGGATCGTCCGCGATGACCACCGGGAGGCCGGTTTCTTCCATGAGCAGTTTGTCGAGATCGCGCAGCATCGCGCCGCCACCCGTGAGCACGATGCCTCGCTCGGCGACGTCGGCGCCGAGCTCGGGCGGTGTCTGCTCGAGCGCCTCTTTGACCGCGCCGACGATACCTTGCAGCGGTTCCTGCAGCGCTTCGAGAATCTCGTTGGAGTTGAGCGTGAAGCTGCGCGGCACGCCTTCGGACAGGTTGCGGCCTTTGACCGAAATCTCGAGTACCTCCTGGCCCGGGAACGCCGAACCGATCTCGTGCTTGATGCGCTCGGCGGTTGCCTCGCCGATCAGGATTCCGTAGTTGCGGCGCACGTAGTTGGTGATCGCCTCGTCGAAACGGTCTCCGCCGATCCTCACGGAAGCGGCATACACGATACCGTTCAGCGAAATGACCGCGACTTCTGACGTACCACCGCCGATATCCAGCACCATAGAGCCGCGTGCCTCGTGCACGGGCATGCCGGCGCCGATGGCCGCCGCCATGGGCTCATCTATAAGGTGTACCTTTCTTGCCCCCGCGCCCTCTGCCGACTCACGGATTGCGCGGCGTTCGACCTGTGTCGAGCCATACGGCACGCAGATCAGGACCCGCGGACTCGGGCGGAAATAGCGCGACTGGTGCGCTTTGCGGATGAAGTGCTGCAACATCTTCTCGGTGACCGTGAAGTCTGCGATAACGCCGTCCTTGAGCGGACGGATCGCGGTGATGTTGCCCGGTGTGCGCCCGAGCATGTTCTTTGCCTCGGCCCCTACAGCTTCCACGATGCGCCCGCCACGCCCCGAATCCTCACGAATCGCCACAACCGAGGGTTCGTCGAGCACGATGCCGTGCCCCCGCGAGTAAATCAGGGTGTTGGCAGTGCCAAGGTCAATGGACAGGTCATTGGAGAAATAACCCAGGATATTCTTGAACATGTTGGGGCGGGATCTCGATAGAGGATTAACGGCGTAATCTAACAATGCGCACGACATTGCACAAGACGGCGTGTATTATTGCGTGCCCGCGGAAATGCGGACCAACAGATAACCCCGAGAACCAATTACCAACCCCGGAATTACCCCGTGTCTCTCAGTAAAGATCAGGTCCAGCACATCGCGATGCTGGCGCGGCTGGAACTCAGCGAAGAAGAGTACGCCGAGAGCGTCAAAAAGCTCTCCAAGATCGTCGATTTCGTCGACCACCTGTCTGAAGCCGACACCGAGGGCGTCGTGCCCATGGCCCATCCCCTCGATGTGGCCCAGAGGCTGCGGTCGGACGCGGTCATCGAGGCCGATGAGCGTGACCGCTACCAGCAAAATGCGTCGTCCGTATCCGGCGGCCTGTATCTCGTTCCCAAAGTCATCGAATGATGGACACGCACTCGAAATCGATGACCGAGCTCACGGCCGGTCTGGAAAAGGGCGAATTTACCTCGGTCGAGCTGACCGCGGGCCTGCTCGAGCGCGTCGAGGCACATGACGAGAAGCTCAACGCGTTCGTGACCGTTACGGCCGACGCGGCACTGGATGCGGCCAGGGCGGCCGACGCAGCGCGTGCGGCGGGCAATGTCGGCGTGCTCAACGGCCTGCCGATCGTTCATAAGGACATCTTTTGCACGCGGGGCGTAAAGACCACCTGCGGCTCGAAGATGCTCGATAACTTCATATCGCCCTACGACGCGACCGTCGTCGAAAGGCTGGCCGCAGCGGGCGCCGTTGTGCTTGGCAAAGCCAATATGGACGAGTTCGCGATGGGCTCATCGAACGAGACGAGTTTCTACGGGCCGGTCAGCAATCCCTGGAACCTCGAATGTACGCCCGGCGGCTCGTCAGGTGGTTCGGCCGCGGCGGTCGCGGCCAGGCTCGCCCCCGCGGCGACGGGTACCGACACGGGCGGCTCGATCCGCCAGCCGGCCGCGCTCACCGGTACCGTGGGCATCAAGCCAACTTACGGACGCGTATCGCGCTACGGCATGATCGCGTTCGCGTCCAGCCTGGACCAGGCCGGCGTCATCGCTCGCACTGCCGAAGATGCGGCCCGCGTGCTGGGCGTTATGGCAGGTTTCGACGAGCGTGACTCGACCTCAATCGATCATCCGGTGCCCGACTACGTCGCCGCTATCGGCGAATCGATCAAGGGCCTCAAGGTCGGCATAGTGCGCCAGCACTTCGATGAGGGGCTGGACGCCGCTTGTGGCGAACGCGTGAAAGAGGCCATCGCGGTCATCGAGTCGCTCGGTGCCGAGGCCGTCGAGGTCGATTTGCCGAACATCGATTATTCGGTGCCGACCTACTACGTGGTTGCGCCAGCCGAATGCTCATCCAACCTGTCGCGTTTCGACGGGGTCCGATTCGGGCACCGTGCCGAGGATTTCGAGGATCTCAGGGACCTGTATTGCCGCAGTCGCGGCGAGGGGTTCGGCGACGAGGTCAAACGGCGCATCATGACGGGCACCTACGTGCTGTCGGCGGGCTATTACGATGCTTACTACCTCAAGGCGCAGCAGGTACGGCACCTGATCGCCGACGATTTCAAGAAAGCGTTCGCCGATGTTGACGTAATTGCCGGCCCGACCGCGCCGACACCTGCCTTCCGGCTCGGCGAGAAGGTCGACGACCCGATCACGATGTACCTCAATGATATCTATACGATCGGCGCCAACCTGGCCGGATTGCCGGCCATGTCCGTACCCTGCGGATTCGTCGATGGCCTGCCCGTGGGTCTGCACCTCGTCGGGCACCATTTCGAGGAGCAGACGCTGCTGAGGTTTGCGCATCAGTACCAGCAGGTCACTGACTGGCATACGGCCTGTCCGGAGGCATTCGCATGAGCGCCGGCTGGGAAGTGGTCATCGGTCTCGAGATCCACACGCAGCTTGCGACCCGTTCGAAGATATTTTCTGGCGCGTCAACGGCGTACGGCGCCGAACCCAACACGCAGGCGTGCCTGGTGGACCTGGGTTACCCGGGCGTGCTGCCCGTCCTCAACAAGGAAGTCGTGCACATGGCTGCGATGTTCGGCCTGGCCGTCGATGCCACGGTTGCGCCACGTTCCGTGTTCGCGCGCAAGAATTACTTCTATCCGGACCTGCCCAAGGGCTACCAGATCAGCCAGTACGAGCTGCCGATCGTCGAGTACGGCGAGTTGTTCATCACCGACGAGGAGGGTGAGGAGAAACGTATCGGTATCACGCGCGCGCACCTCGAGGAGGACGCCGGGAAGTCGATCCACGAAGGCCTGGACCGGTCATCGGGCATCGATCTGAATCGTGCCGGCACTCCGCTGCTCGAGATCGTATCGGAGCCCGATCTGCGCTCGGCAAAAGAAGCTGTTGCGTACATGCGCAAGATCCACTCGATCGTGCGTTACCTCGGCATTTCCGACGGCAACATGCAGGAAGGCTCGTTTCGCTGCGACGCGAATGTCTCCGTACGCCCGTCGGGCCAGGAAGAGCTCGGCACGCGCGCCGAGCTCAAGAACCTCAATTCGTTCCGCTTTGTCGAGAAGGCCATCAACTTCGAGATCGAGCGGCAGATCGATCTGATTGAGGAAGGAGGCAAGGTCGTCCAGGAGACGCGCCTTTACGATTCCGACAAGGACGAGACACGGCCGATGCGATCCAAGGAAGAGGCCAACGACTACCGCTACTTCCCGGATCCTGATCTGCTGCCCGTTGAAATCAGCGCGGAGTACATCGAGACCGTTCGCCAGCAGTTGCCCGAATTGCCGGACGCGAAGCGCCACCGGTTCATCGATGAGTACGAGCTAAAGCCCGACGACGCGGCGATCCTGACGAACTCGCGAGCTGTCGCTGACTTCTACGAAGCGACCGTCGCCGCTACCGACGCAAAACCACAGCTCGTCGCCAACTGGGTAGTTGGCGATCTGTCCGGCGCGCTGAATCGCGACGGGCTCGATATCGCCGAGAGCAAGGTGTCGTCCGATGCGCTCGCGGGCATGCTGACGCGGGTCGCGGACAACACGATCTCGGGCAAGATCGCCAAGCAGGTGTTCGAGGCCATGTGGGACGGTGAGGGCTCGGCGGACGAGATCATCGAAGCTAAGGGCCTCAAACAGATCACCGACAGTTCGGCGATCGAAGCGGCTGTCGACAAAGTCATCGAGGCCAACCCCGGCCAGGTTGCCGAGTACAAGGCTGGCAAGGACAAGCTGATCGGTTTCTTCGTGGGCCAGGTGATGAAAGAGACGCGCGGCCAGGCGAATCCCGGCCAGGTCAACCAGATACTGAAGCAGAAACTCAAGCCTTAGCATGCCCGCGGACAACGTCATACCGTTTGGATTCGAGGCGATCCCGGTACGGGGTGCGTTGATCCACCTGTCGCGCTCATGGCGCCGCATGCTCCGCGACCACGAATACGATGCCCTCGTTACCGAGACCCTGGGACATGCGGCGGCCGCGACCGGTCTCATTGCGCAAAGCCTCAAGTTCGATGGCGCCATCACGCTGCAGATCCAGGGTGGCGCGGCACTGCGCATGCTTGTAATGCAGTGCTCGAGTGAACTCGAACTGCGCGGTATGGCTTCGGTCGATGCCGGCCACGGCGCACGCGATTTCGCAGAGCTGACCGGCAACGCTCATTGTGCCGTCACCGTCGATGCCGGCGACCGGCCTTACCAGGGCATCGTCGAGATCAGTGACGAGTCGCTCGCGGCGAGCCTGGAGCATTACTTTGTCCGCTCGGCGCAGGTTCCCAGCCATGTAGCGCTCGTCGCCAACGAGGAAATCGCGGGCGGCCTGTTGTTGCAACAGGTGCCGGGACAGGTCATTGACGAGGATGACTGGAAGCGGCTGCACTACCTTGCGGCGACTCTGAGTTGCAAGGACTTCGCAGGCGAGGCCGGCATGCCGCTGATCGGCAGGTTGTTCGCGGAGGACGACGTGCGCGTTTACCGGCCGCGCGACGTTAATTTCCGGTGTCGCTGTACCGCACGCAAGACCGAAGACGTGCTCAGGATGCTGGGCGAACGCGAGGCGCGTGAAGCGCTCGAGGGGCACGGGGACATCGAGGTTATCTGTGAATACTGCGGGCGGCGGCGTTTATTCGATGCCGTGGACGTCGAGCGGCTGTTCACCGACAGCGTTTTCTCCGCACCCGATTCCGTTCAGTAATACCACCCCACACAACACCACCGACTGGCGCCGATCGCGGAGAATATCTCGGCCGCTCACTTGAGAGTGAACACGGGGCCCCGGTAGTCGGTGGGGGAATAGTGAGGTATACTGTTGGGCATTAAATATAAATAAATGTTTATATATTTATATGAAACCCTCGACAGACAAATTGTTAAGTCAGTTCAAGGCCTTGGCCGACCCGGTACGCTCCCGGCTCGTAGCCTTGTGTGCCGCGGCCGAGTGCAGTGTGTCCGAGCTCACAACTGTCACGGGTAACAGCCAGCCGCGCATCTCGCAGCATCTCAAACAGCTCTGCGCAGCGGATCTGCTCGAGCGCTTTCGCGATGGTCATTTCGTGTACTACCGGGTGCCCACGCACGGTAGCGACGCCGCCGCGCGGCGCCGCCTGCTCGCATTATTTCCCCGGGAGGAGCCGCAGTTCCGGAGCGATCTCGCGAACCTGCAAGCCCTGCGTGCCGGGGACGAGGCAGAACCTGTCGTCGAATCGGACCGCGAGTTGCATCGGGCGCTCGTCGAATTGACGGTGGCGGCGCCGCTCGGCGATTTGCTCGATGTGGGTTGCGGCCAGGGCCGCTTACTCAAGCTGTTGGCATCACGAGCGCAACGCGTTGTGGGCGTCGATATCGATCCCGATGCGCGGCGTCTCGCGCGAGCCGAGGTGCTGTTGGCCGGACTGCCTAACTGTACGCTGCGCCAGGGCGACATGAATGCGCTGCCGTTCGCCGATGACGAATTCGACACCGTGATACTCGACGATGTCCTCCGGGACGCACGGTCGCCGGCGAAGGCGCTGGACGAGGCTATTCGGTTGTTGCGACCCGGTGGCCGCATATTTTTGCTTGCGGCGGTGCATGGTGGCGGCGTCGATATGCTGAGGCAGGATCTTTCCGCACTGGCCGCAGGCGCCGGACTGCGCCTTGCACCACCGCGCTCCATTCCTGACAAACAACCCGCGTGGCTGCTGGCCGTCGCGACAAAGGCGGGTCATCGGTCGGCTGCCGCCTGAATAGAAACTGCTATGAACAATATTCCTGAAGAAAGGCCATCTGTCTCGTTCGAATTCTTTCCGCCCAATACCGAGAAGATGGAAGCCACGCTGTGGAAGTCGATCGAACGGCTCGCCGATCTCGGGCCGCGGTTCGTATCGGTGACCTACGGCGCCGACGGCTCGACGCGCGAACGCACACACACGGCCGTCGAGCGGATTATCGCGGACACGGAACTGACGCCGGCGCCACACCTTACCTGCGTGGGCGCGAGCCGCGGCGAAATCGACGATATCGCGCGCGACTACTGGGACATGGGCGTAAGGCACCTCGTCGCGCTGCGGGGCGATGCGCCCAGGGACAGCGGGCCTTACCAGCCACAGCGCGACGGGTACGCATACGCGACGGATCTTGTCGAGGGCCTGAGCAAAGTCGCCGACTTCGACATATCGGTCGCGGCATATCCCGAAGTGCATCCCGAAGCGCCCGGCGCGGCGTTCGATCTCGACAACCTGAAGCGCAAACTCGACGCGGGCGCGTCGCGTGCGATAACGCAGTTCTTCTTCGACGTAGAGCTGTACTTCCGCTTTCGCGATCGCTGCGCGGCAGCCGGTATCGAGTCGTCGATCGTGCCCGGAATCCTGCCGATCACGCGCTTCCCGCAACTGCAGCGCTTCGCCGAGATGTGTGGCGCGACTGTGCCGCCATGGCTTCATGAGCGCTTCGCTGGTCTCGAGGATGACGTCGACACGCGCCAACTCATCGCGGCAAGCGTCGCGATCGAGCAGGTTCGCGCGCTGCAGAAAGAAGGTATCGACGAATTCCACTTCTACACGCTGAACCGCTCGGAGCTGACCTACGCGATTTGCCACGCGCTCGGTGTCCGGCCGAAGCAGGTTGCGGCCTAGGACGGCAGTGATGGATCGCAAGGACAGAATCGGGTCACTCATGGCGGCGCTGGACGAACGCATCCTGATTCTCGACGGCGCGATGGGCACGATGATCCAGTCGTACGGTTTGAGTGAGGACGACTACCGCGGCGAGCGATTCGTCGACTGGGACAGCGACCTCAAGGGCAACAACGACCTGCTGTCCATCACGCGGCCCGACATCATCCGCGACATTCACACGCAGTTCCTGGATGCGGGCGCCGATATCATCGAGACCAATACCTTCAACTCGAATGCCCCGTCGATGGCCGACTACGGGATGGAGGAGCTGGTCGCGGAACTCAACACGGCCGCCGCGAGGCTCGCCCGCGCCTCTGCGGACACGCATGCCGCCAGGACGGGCAGTCCGCGCTACGTGGCCGGCGTGCTTGGCCCCACGAACCGCACGGCGTCCATTTCTCCCGACGTCAACGACCCGGGCTTTCGGAATATCCGTTTCGACGACCTGGCCGACACCTACGAAACAGCCGCACAGGCGCTGATTGAAGGTGGTGTCGATTTCCTGATGATCGAGACGATCTTCGACACGCTCAATGCCAAGGCTGCGATCGTCGGGCTGAAACGCAGTTTCAGGAAAACGGGTGTCGAACTACCGGTCATGATCTCCGGGACGATCACCGATGCATCGGGCCGCACGCTGTCCGGCCAGACGACAGAAGCGTTCTGGAATTCCGTGCGGCACGCGAGCCCGTTCATGATCGGCCTCAACTGCGCGCTGGGCGCCGCCGAGCTGCGGCCTTACGTCGCCGAGCTCGCACGCGTTGCGGATACACGCGTCAGCGCGCATCCGAATGCGGGTCTGCCCAACGAGTTTGGTGAGTACGACGAGACGCCCGGGCAGACCGCAGTGGTCATCGGCGAGTTCGCGCAGAGCGGTTTCGTCAACCTCGTGGGCGGGTGTTGCGGGACGCGTCCCGAGCACATCCGCGCTATCGCGGGCGCCGTGCAGGATGTTACGCCGCGTCGCATACCGGAGCTAACCGTCAAGTGCCGCCTGTCCGGCCTCGAGCCTTTCAATATCGGTCCCGACGACCTGTTTGCCAACGTCGGTGAGCGCTGCAATGTGACGGGATCGGCGATTTTCCGGCGCCTGATCGAGGCCGATGACTACACAGCGGCTGTCGCCGTCGCGCGGCAGCAGGTGGACAACGGGGCGCAGATCATCGACGTCAACATGGACGAGGGCATGCTCGATTCCGAGCAGGCCATGGTCACATTCCTGGACCTGATCGCGTCCGAACCTGACGTTGCGCGCTTGCCCGTCATGATCGATTCGTCGAAGTGGTCGGTAATCGAAGCCGGACTCAAGTGCGTTCAGGGCAAGGCTGTCGTGAATTCGATCAGCCTCAAGGAAGGCGAAGACGCATTCATCGAGCAGGCGCAGCTCTGCCGCGACTACGGGGCCGCCGTGATTATCATGGCGTTCGACGAGCAGGGACAGGCCGATACGGTGGAGCGCAAGGTCGGGATCTGCCGTCGTTCCTATGAAGTACTGACCAGGACAGTGGGCTTCGACCCTGCCGACATCATCTTCGATCCGAACATCTTCGCCGTGGCGACCGGTATCGAGACGCATGCCAGCTACGGACTCGATTTCATCGAGGCGACGAGGGAAATAAAAGCGAGCCTGCCGCATGCGCTCGTCAGCGGTGGCGTGAGCAATGTGTCGTTCTCGTTTCGTGGCAACAACGTCGTGCGAGAGGCGATCCACTCGGTGTTCCTGTATCACGCGATACGCGCCGGCATGGATATGGGTATCGTCAATGCCGGTCAGCTTGCGATTTACGAGGACCTGCCCGCAGATCTGCGCGATGCGGTGGAGGACGTGGTGCTCAACCGTGACGAGCAGGCGACCGAGAAGTTGCTGGCCGTTGCCGAGAACTACAAGGGCCAGGCGAGCGGCGCCGCGGCCAGGGCGCAGGATCTCTCCTGGCGCGAGCTTGCGGTAGATAAACGGCTCGAACACGCGCTGGTCAGCGGCATCGATGAATACGTCGTCGATGATACCGAGGAAGCCCGCCAGGCAACCGAACGACCGCTCGACGTAATCGAAGGGCCATTGATGGCCGGCATGAATGTCGTAGGCGACCTGTTCGGGGCCGGCAAGATGTTCCTGCCGCAGGTCGTCAAGTCGGCACGCGTCATGAAGAAGGCCGTAGGTCACCTCGTGCCGTTCATCGAGGAAGAGAAGGGCGGTGAGCTGAGTTCAAACGGCAAGATCGTGCTCGCCACGGTCAAAGGGGACGTGCACGACATCGGCAAGAACATTGTCGGCGTCGTACTGCAGTGCAACAACTTCGAGGTGATCGATCTCGGCGTCATGGTTGCCTGCGACAAGATCCTCGAGGCTGCGAAGCGCGAAGGCGCCAACATCATCGGCTTGTCCGGCCTGATTACCCCGTCGCTGGACGAGATGGTTCATGTCGCCAGTGAAATGCAGCGTCTCGACTTCGAATTGCCGCTATTGATCGGCGGCGCGACGACGTCGCCGGCACACACGGCAGTCAAAATCGAGCCTTGTTACGAGGGTCCGGTGATTTACGTCAAAGACGCGTCTCGCTCGGTGGGCGTCGCCCAGGCCCTGATCGAGCCCGGCACGCGGGACGCGCTCGTGGACAAGACCCGGCGTGACAACGCGCGCCGCCGGGACCAGCACGCCAACAAGAAACGACTGGCGCCGCAGCTGTCGATCGCCCAGGCACGCAGCAGGAAACACCAGTGTGATTGGGGCGCTTACGCCCCGCCACAGCCGGCGTTCACGGGCAGCCGGGTTTTCGAAAACCTCGACCTGGCATCACTCCGCGACTACATCGACTGGATGCCCTTTTTCAATGCCTGGGAGTTCCATGGGAAGTTCCCGCAGATCCTGAACGATGCAACCGTGGGCGAGGCTGCGACCGCGCTGTTTGAAGACGCCAACGCGATGCTCGACAAGGTCATCGACGAAAAGTGGCTACAGGCGCGTGCGGTGCTGGGGTTCTTTCCGGCGAACTCGGTCGCTCATGATGACATCGCCATTTATGCCGATGCCGAACGGGCGTCCGTCGATCATCGCCTCGTGCATCTCAGGCAACAGCGGGCGAAAGCCGCGGGGCAGCCGCAGTCCTGCCTCGCCGATTACATCGCGCCGGACGACAGCGGGCTGCCGGATTACATCGGCGCATTCGCCGTGACGGCCGGTATCGGCATCGAGGAGCATGTCGAACGCTTCGAGGCCGCGCATGACGATTACAGTGCGATCGTGCTCAAGGCGCTCGCCGATCGGCTCGCCGAAGCACTGGCTGAGTACATGCACGAAAAAACGCGCCGCGAATTCTGGGGCTATGCAAGCGATGAGCAGCTCGATAACAAGGCACTAATCGCCGAGAAATACACTGGCATACGTCCCGCGCCCGGTTACCCGGCATGCCCGGATCACACCGAGAAAGCCAAGCTCTGGCAACTGCTCGGTGTCGAGGAGAGCATCGGGCTACGACTCACCGACTCCTATGCCATGTATCCCACGGCCGCGGTCAGCGGGTTCTATCTTGCGCACCCCGACGCGAAGTACTTCGCGGTTGGCAAGCTTGATCGCGACCAGGTGGTGTCCTACGCGGAGCGCAAGGAAATGACTGTCGCGGAGGCCGAAAAGTGGCTGGCGCCGAACCTGGGCTACGACCCGGGCGTCCGGACCGCGCTTTCAGTCGCGGTCGCTGTATAGAAACAAGAGCGGATCTTCCAGCCTCGCGGCCCATGCGGCCTCGTTGTGATCGGCGCCTTCGTACACACGTATGACGAAATCCTCGCCGGGTACAAGCCCTTGCTCGAGCAGCCATGCGCGCAGGCGTTCATGCGGTTCATGATAGTTGGCGTCGCCGCCGATCGTACCGTAGTCGAACCAGTAGCGAACAGTGCCTGGGACCCCCAGGCCGGCCTCGATGTCGCGCACAATGTATGGCGTCTCGTCGGGTGACTGGCCATCTTCGAACTGCGGAACCCGGTTGGCAATCAGCGCTTCGGAAAGTACGAACGCGCTCGACACACAGCCACAGCTGCCGAACACGTCGGGGTGATAGGTGACGAGGTAGTACGACAGCAGGCCGCCCATCGACGATCCCATGACCGCAGTGTTCTTTGGTCCTGTCGCCGTATTGAACGCCTCGTTGACGCGCGGCATCAGTTCCTCGATCAGGAAGCGCGCGTAGTCCGGCGCGTCGTGCCACGGGGAGTATTCGGTCATACGCTCGTCGGAGTTCCAGACGCCGACGACAATGATCGGCGGTATCCTCTCTTGTTCCACTAGATTCACGACCGCATCGTCGACGTCCCAGATGTCGCCCTGCGCTCCGCCGAGCCGTGGATCGAACAGGTTCTGGCCGTCGTGCATGTAAAGCACGGGGTAGGGGGTTTCTCTTTCGCCGTCGTAGCCCGGTGGCAACCAGATACTCACGTGACGCGCTGGTCCCAGGAACGCGGATGAGACGTCGGTCCAGTACACCAGCGTCCCCTTGACGCCGGACCCCTGCCAGTCCCTGATGAATACGATCGGGTCGGGCTTGAATCCCTCGATCACGTGATGCACGGCCTGGTCGGTGTCGACATCGAGCTTGTAGTTCGCGAGCGGAGCGAGATCTGCGTCGACCGCCTCGCGCGCCCAGCTGCCAAGCGTGAACTTGTACTCGAACGCGGTGCCCAGAGGTACATCGATGCTGGCAGTTCGTTCGTTGCCGTCGCCCTGCATCGCGTAGACGTCCGGCGACCACGGGCCCAGCTCGGGGAGGTTGCCGGTCACAAACACCTCGCCCGTGTTATCGGGGACCGCGACCATAATTTCCACGATGCAACAGGATTCGTCGCGTCCGCATGACGCGAGGAAAAACAGAACGACGATTGACAGTGTTTGTCTCATGGGAACAGACTCCTGATTATCACGTCATCATGGCGCGGATGAAAATATTGAGCAAGAAAGGGTCATTGGTTCTTCTGCTGTTGGCGGCCGCGATCCATCCGGCCCAGGCCGACGATTACGCGGATGCCCGAACGGAGATGGTCGGCGCCTATCAGCAGGCCGACTTTGCGGCGATGCGGAAGGCTGCAGGCAAGGCACTCGCGGCCCGCCCGGGTTACCCGGGTGCGCTCTTTAATCTCGCGCTGGCAGAGGCGCTCGACGGCGATCCGTCCGCATCGCTTGCTACGCTGCGCGACCTGCTTGCAGTCGGCGTCGATTTTGGCGTAGCCGACATCGACGAATTTGCGGATTTGAAAAATCTCCTCGAGTGGGGTGACTACGCCGCCGCGGTTCAGCGCCTTTACGAGCCGATCGGCTTTGCCGAGGTCGTCGCGACGCTGGACAATCCGGACTTCATACCCGAGGGCATAGCGGCCGACCCGAACGGACGCTTCTACCTGGGCAGCATCCGCCACGGGCAACTCGTCCGCCTCGGCGAGGAACCCGATGTGCTCAGCACACCGGAAAACGGGCACTGGAGTGTCTTCGGCATGCGCTTCGACGACGATGGCGGTCTCTGGTTCACCAGTGCCGCCGTGCCGCAATTCGACGATGCCGGGGAGCAGGTCGGCAGCAGTGGGGTGTTTCGGCTGGATCTCGAGACCAGGGCTGTCTCCGAGCGTTGCCTGTTGCCCGAAGCCGATGGCGAACAGGTGCTCGGTGACCTGGTGTTGGCTCCGGACGGTGTGCTCTATACGACGGACAGCCTGACCGGAATGGTCTACCGCTACACTCCTGGCAGCGGCGTCTTCGAGTCGCTCGTCGACCAGGGTGTATTCGGTTCGCCACAGGGACTCGTGCTCGACAGTACGGCAAGCTACCTGTATGTCGCCGATTACATCGGCGGCCTGTATCGTGTCTCGCTCGGTGATGGCGCCATCGACAAGATCGCGATCGCGGCCAATATTACCGACTACGGGATCGACGGCCTGTATCGCCACGGCAACGAGCTGATCGCGATCCAGAACGGTATTCGACCGCATCGTGTCACGGCAATGAAACTTGCCAGGGACGGTTTGTCGATCGTCGCGGGTCGTACGCTCGCGTCGAATCTCGAGGAGTTTGACGAGCCGACGCTGGGGTTCGTTCGAGGCGAAGATTTCTACTTTGTAGCAAACAGCCACTGGAACCGCTTCGACCGCGATAACCGGCTTCCGGAGGACCTTTCCGGACCAATCATTCTGAGGATCCCACTGCGCGCAGAGTAGGTGCTTGACAGGATGAGTCAGAATGAGTATTCTGTTTTGCCATGGTAAGAGCACGCGCATTCGATCCGGCAACGACGCTATCGCACGTCGTCGACCTGTTCTCCACCAAGGGGTACTCCGATACCTCGATGGAGGATATCGTCCGCGCCACGGGCGTAAGCCGCTACGGCATCTATGGCACGTTTGGCAGCAAGCGCGAACTCTTCGAGCAGGCCCTCGAACAATATGCCGAGAGCATGGGCAAGAAATCGTTCCTGCGACTGCTCGAGCCGGGCGCGTCGCTGGATCATATACGGGCCATCTTCCAGGAGCGCATCGACGATCTTTGCGGTGATGAATACCGAGGCTGCGATCGCGAATACAAGGGCTGCCTGTTCGTGCACACGGCCATGGAGCTCGCGCCACAGGACGAGGAGTTGCGAGGTGTCCTGCAGCGATTTATGAAGCGAATATCAAAGGCCTTCTCGATTGGTCTCGATTCTGCCAAGGGGCGAGGCGAGATCCAGAAAGATGTTGACGTCGACGCAGCCGGCCAGCTCCTGATGAGCACGCTGTTCGGCCTGGCCGTGCTCGGGCGCACCGGGTTTTCCAGTGAAGCGCTTCACGGCATCGTGGAGGGAACGCTGGAGGGGCTCAAGGCCTGACATTTTTTTGACCAAAACAGAATGATTATTCTGTTGGGAATGCCGCATCGAAGATGCGCTTTTTTTGGAGTAAAACAGAACGAGTGTTCTGATCTGTAAAACGAGGAAATGACCATGAACAAGCAAGTAACAGCAACGATCGCAATACTGGGACTCGTGATTTCCGCCGGTGCGCAGGCAGATTCCATGTTCCCGAAAACCGCACCGCAGAGGACGGTGGATCATTGCGTGCAGCAAATTGGCGCCTACGCAAATTACGACGATGCACGGCGAGTGCACCACGAGATCGAATCGGAGGAACTGCGTTCGATCGGCCACAAGCTGCGCATCGATACGCGCGTGTACGGTGACACCGAAGACCAGGTAATTCGTGAGTACGCGACGACCTGTTCCGTCGGCAACAGCCAGCGAACGCTCGCTTTTCGTATCAGGGAGCTGGGTACGAACTAGAGCTGAACGGTGACGACCAGCGGCAGGTGATCTGAATCGATTCGCCTGCCGCGTCGTACATCGAGTACACCGACATCGCTCGAGACCAGCGCATGGTCGATTGGGATCATCGCTAAGGGCATGAATGTCGGCCATGTCGGTAGCACGCCGAAGCCACGGCGAGCATCGAGAAGACCCGTGCGTGACACGAATGTCCTGTAGCTGTGCGACCACATCGTCGTGTTGAGGTCACCAACCAGGACAAGCGGGCCTTCCGATTCAGCCACCAGGTCTGCGACATGGCGTAGCTGCTCGTTGCGGGCAGCGAAGCGGTCCCGTCCGAGCGGTATCATCGGGTGTGTGCTTATAAGGGTCAGCGGACGCTCATCGACGAGCGCGGTCGCGATGATCGTAGGGTGGCCGAGCGGAGGCCCGTCGACGTGCGCCACCCAGTCGAGCGGAACGCGCGAAAACATTGCTATCCCGAAGTTGCCTGCCCTGGGTTCCGCGTAATGGAATGCGAAGTCCCGAGTGAGATCGTTCACGGCTTCCATCCATGCCGGCGTCACCTCCTGCAGGAACACGATGTCGGGCGACTCGGCGTCGATGAAATCGAGCACGCGTTCGTAAGCATCGCTCGATGCGCGCACGTTTGCGAGCACGATCTTCAGGGGCGTGCCGCTCGCTTGTGGTGCGTCTGCGATGTACCAGGGGACCACGTGATATGCGTTCACAACCGCGGCCAGCAACATCAGGCCGGTGTAGAGAGGATTTCGCAGCAAGCCAAAAGCGATCGCGAGCAAGACCGAGATAACCAGATACTGCCCGCGGAAATGCACGAACAATTCGACGCCATGGTGTATCGAATCCAGCGTCGTGACGACCGAGAACAACACGGTCAAGGCGCCGGCCGCCTGCAGCAGCCCAACCAGCGTTACGCGCTTCTGCATGCCTTGCAGTTCTCACGTTTGCGAATGACGAGATGCCGGAACTCGGTGGCCACGGCATCGTAGAGACGTAGCATGGGCGCCCGGTCGTCGACGCCCGCGAGATATTTGAGTGCCTCTACGGCCATCATCGTGCCGATTACGCCGGGCACGGGAGCCAGGACCCCGTTGCCGGCGCAGTTGCCGAGGGATTCGTCGGCCTCGACGTAGAGGCAGCGATAGCAGGGCGACGTCGAGTAATCGGGCCCGAAGACGGCCAGTTGGCCTTCGAATCGTATGGCGGAGCCCGTGATCAGCCGTCGGCCAGCGTCGACACAGGCATCGTTGACCTGGAAACGCGTCGCGAAGTTGTCGCAACCGTCGAGCACGACATCCGCCTGGCTGACGGCCTCGGCAAGCGCTGTTTCGCTCAGGCGTTCCGGGATCGCCGTTACGTTGACGTCCGGATTGACCTTGCGAAGGCGTGCGGCGGCAACCTCCGCCTTGAGTTCGCCGACATGGCTGGGACCGTACAGCACCTGGCGACCGAGGTTGGTCTCGTCGACCGTGTCAAAATCGCAGATCAGGAGGTGTCCGATGCCGCTGGATGCGAGGTAAGTTGCTGCCGGGCAGCCGATCCCCCCCATGCCGATCAACAGTACGGTGCCGGCGCCGATCTTCCGCTGGCCGGCGGCGCCCACCTGTGGCAACGCCAGGTGGCGGGCATCGCGGCTCAGCGTGGCGACGGGCATGTCGAGCGCCTAGTCTTCCGTCGTGACTTCGAGGATCGTTACGGCCTCGAGCGGAACGTCCTGGTGCCCGGCATGATTGCCGGTCGGCACGGCGCCGATAGCATCGACGACATCCATGCCGTCACTAACCTTGCCGAACACGGCGTAACCGAAATCACGCGTACCATGGTTGAGGAAATCATTGTCACGGAGGTTGATGAAGAACTGCGACGTTGCGCTGTCGACGACACCCGTACGCGCCATGGCCAGCGTACCGCGCAGGTTGCCCTCGCCATTATCCGCCTCGTTCTTGATCGGATCGCGGGTCGGCCGGGACTGCATGTTCTCGTCCATGCCACCGCCCTGGATCATGAAGTTCGAAATGACGCGATGGAACACGGTGCCGTCGAAGTGGCCATCCGTGACGTACTGGCGAAAGTTCTCGCAGGAGATCGGCGCCTTGTCTTCAAACAGTTCAACACTGATGTCGCCGTGATTGGTCTTGATCGTAATCATGATATCTCGCAATGAAAGAAGAATGCGCGCCTATTTACCACCCCGGCGAGCCACTGTCACGCGCGGCAGCCCCGCGAGATCTTTGTGGCACGCAATATCGACCCATCCCGCCGCCTCCAGTATGGATGCCACGGCAACGGGTTGCTCGGCCCCATGCTCGATCATAAGCCACCCCGATTCGGCTGTAATCGCAGGACATCTCGCCGCCAATATGCGGATGTCGTCCAGGCCATCCCTGCCTGACGCGAGCGCCGCGACCGGCTCATATCGCAGAGTCTCCAGTACCGCATCGTCGGCGCGCACGTACGGCGGATTGGAGACGACGATATCAAAAGTCCTGTCCGCGACGGGTTCGATCCAATCGCCGTGAAAGCAGCTGACGTTGGCGAGACCGGCCTGGCGCACATTCTCTCTCGCAATCGCCAGCGCGTCCTGGCTGATGTCGGTCGCCGTCACATCGCAGAGCGGCCGTTCGCCCGCGATTGCAATGGCAATCGCGCCGCTGCCCGTGCCGAGGTCCAGCACTTGCCAGGACCCCTTGCGCGGTAACTCCCGAAGCGCAAGCTCGACGAGCAGTTCGGTCTCGGGCCGTGGCACCAGTGTCGCCGGACTGATGAGCAACTCGTGGGACCAGAATTCCCGCGTCCCGGTTATGTAAGCCATCGGTTCGCCGCCCTCGCGGCGGCAGAGCAGCGCGTCAAGCCGATCGAGCGACCGTTCATCGAGTTCATCGTCGGGGTGGGCGAAAACGTAGCTGCGCGGCATGTCGATGCTTCGGCACAGCAGAATCTCCGCGTCCAGGCGAGCCGAATCGCTGGTGGGCGACAGGCGTTTGACGGCCGCCGCGATTGCAGCATCGAGTCTCATGATGGAGTACACTCGCCGAAAATTTCTAATGTAACTGATGTACCCATGAACGTGTATTCCAATGTTCTCGATATGGTCGGTAACACGCCCATGCTCGAGGTCACGCGTATCGACACCGGGCCGTGCCGGTTGTTCCTGAAGCTCGAACTCATGAATCCCGGCGGTTCGATCAAGGACCGAATCGGTATTTCGATGATCGACGAGGCCGAGAAGCGCGGCGACATTACCCCGGGGGACACGATCGTCGAAGCCACGGCCGGCAACACCGGGCTCGGGCTCGCGCTCGTCGCGGCGCAGAAGGGCTACCGGCTGATACTCGTACTGCCCGACAAGATGAGCCAGGAGAAGATCTTCAACCTGCGGGCCATGGGGGCGGATGTCGTGCTGACTCGATCTGACGTCGGCCGCGGCCACCCCGAGTACTACCAGGATCTCGGCAAACGTATCGCCGAGGAGCAGGGCGCCTATTTCATCAACCAGTTCGGCAATCCCGACAACCCCCTCGCACACGAAATGACGACGGCGCCGGAGATCGTCGCGCAGATGGACGGCAAACTCGATGCGATCGTGCTCGGCGTTGGCTCAAGCGGAACCGTTTCGGGCATCGGCAAGTATCTCGAGGAAAATGCGCCGCACGTCGATCTCGTACTCGCGGACCCGGTGGGCTCCGTGCTCACGGACTACATCAACAAGGGCGAACTGGGCGAGAGCGGCAGCTGGCTCGTCGAAGGCATCGGCGAAGATTTCATTCCGTCGATCGCGAATTTCGACAAGGTAGTGAAGGCCTATGCCATCAGCGATGCCGAGTCTTTCAAAGCGGCGCGAGAGTTACTCAGGAAAGAAGGGATCCTCGCCGGTTCATCTTCGGGCACGCTGTTATCGGCGGCGCTCAAGTATTGCCGCGAGCAGGCGGAGGCGAAGACCGTTGTCACGTTCGCCTGCGACACGGGCAACAAGTATCTCTCGAAGCTGTTCAACGATTTCTGGCTCGAGGACCAGGGCTTCATCACGCGTGAACAGTACGACGACCTGCGCGACCTCATCGGCAGGCCCCACGACGAACATGCGACGATTACGGTCGGGCCAACGGACGTCCTGACGACGGCACACAACCGGCTGCGCAACGCCGGGTTTTCGCAGCTGCCCGTCATGGAGGAGGGGAAACTGGTCGGCGTCGTCACCGAGGACACGATCATGCAGTTTGTCTACGGCAAGCCCGAACTCATGAATGCGCCTGTCCGGGATGCGATGGAAGCGGCATTCATCCAGCTCGACAAGTCCGAGAGCGTCAATAACCTGGTCGCGATGCTGCGCGTGCAGCCTTACGCAGCCATCATGGACGGCGACGACTTCCTGGGTCTGATCACGCGAGCCGACGTACTGAACTATATGCGTCGCCAGATGTGAGGGCGAACAATGGCTGGTGATAAGAAGAAAAAGGCATTCGCGACGCGCACGATCCATGCGGGTCAATCCCCCGACCCGACGACCGGCGCGATCATGCAGCCGATCTACGCGACGTCCACCTACGTGCAGTCCAGCCCCGGCGTGCACCAGGGCTACGAGTACTCGCGTACCCAGAACCCCACGCGCATGGCTTATGAGCGCTGCATCGCCGACCTCGAGTCCGGCTCGCACGGATTCGCGTTTGCATCGGGTATGGCCGCGACCGGTACGATCCTCGAGCTCGTCGACAGTGGCAGTCACGTCATTGCAATGGACGATCTTTACGGTGGCACACGCCGCCTGTTTTCGGGCGTGCGAACGCGTAGCTCGGGGCTCGATTTCAGTTACGTTGACCTGTCGGATGTTGAGCAGTTGCGAACGGCGTTCCGGGACAACACCCGCCTCGTCTGGATCGAGACGCCGACCAACCCGCTGCTGAAGATCGTCGATCTAAAGGCAGTAATCGCGATCGCGAAACAGCATGGTGCGCTCGTCGTCGTCGACAACACGTTTGCCACGCCTTATGCGCAGCGGCCGCTCGAATTCGGCGCCGAAATCGTCATGCACTCCGCGACCAAGTTTATCAACGGCCACTCCGACATGGTCGGCGGCATGGTTGTAACGGCCGATGACGACCTCGCCGAGCGATTGGGGTACTTGCAGAACTCGATCGGCTCGGTGGCCGGCCCGTTCGACAGTTTCCTCGCGTTGCGCGGTGTCAAGACGCTCGACATCCGCATGCAGAGACATTGCGAGAGTGCGAAATGCATTGCCCAATGGCTGGAACGGGACGAGCGCGTCGATGCGGTGCTCTATCCCGGCCTGCCGTCGCATCCGCAACACGAACTGGCCGCCGGGCAGATGGATGCCTTCGGCGGTATCGTCACGTTCTTCATCAAGGGCGACATAGAGACGGCAAGGCGGTTTCTCGAGCGATGCGAGGTGTTCGCACTGGCCGAGAGCCTCGGCGGCGTAGAAAGCCTCGTTGATCATCCCGCCATCATGACGCATGCCAGCGTGCCCGAGACGGAGCGGGCGGCGCTCGGCATCACCGACCAGCTCATACGCTTGTCGGTCGGCATCGAAGCGCTCGACGACCTGATCGCGGATCTCGACCAGGCGCTGACACCCTAGGAGAGAACAGTGACGGCGCTCAGCGCACCGTTTCGACGCGCAACGACAGCGGACGCCAATGACATGGCAGAGCTTGTCAACATCGCGGGTCATGGGCTGCCCCTTTACCTGTGGGGGAAGGCGGCGCAGCCAGGCCAGTCTGCGTGGGATGTGGGCCGGGAACGCGCGAAGCACGGCACCGGTGGCTTCGCCTACCGCAACACCATGGTTCGAGAGGTGGATGGCAAGGTAGCCGCCTGCCTGATCGGCTATCCGCTGGCCAGGTCTCCGGAACCCGTCGACGAAGATGTCGCGCCGATGCTCCTGCCATTGCTCGAACTGGAGCACGAGGTGCCTGGAACCTGGTACATCAACGTGCTGGCGGCCTATCCGGAATTCCGCGGGGCAGGTCTCGGCACTGATCTGCTGGCCAATGCGGAGCAGTTGGCGACCGATACCGGCTGTAGTGGATTGAGCCTGGTTACCTCCGATGCCAACACCGGGGCCCGGCGCCTGTATGAGAGGAACGGATTTTCCGCGCACGCGATGCGGCCGATCGTGAAGGAGCGATGGGAGCACGCGGGGGACCAATGGGTCCTGATGCTCAAGCGTTTCTGAAGCTCAGCCACCGAGTGCGGCCAGCTGATCCGCCTGGTATTCATTGATCAACGGTTCGACGACCTGCTGCAGGGAGCCTTCCATGATCTCGTCAAGCTTGTACAAGGTCAGGTTGATGCGGTGGTCGGTGACACGGCCCTGCGGAAAATTGTAGGTGCGGATGCGTTCGCTGCGATCGCCGGACCCGACCAGCAGGCGACGCTTTTCGGCCTGCTCGGTTTCCTGCTCCTCGACCTGTGCGTCAAGCAATCGTGCCTGCAGCAACGACATCGCGCGCGCGCGGTTCTTGTGCTGCGATCGCTCGTCCTGGCATTCGACGACGATGCCCGTTGGCAAGTGCGTCAACCTCACGGCCGAGTCGGTCTTGTTGACGTGCTGGCCACCGGCGCCTGACGCGCGGTAGGTGTCGACGCGCAGATCGGCCTGGTTGATCTCCACGGCCTCGACCTCGTCGGGCTCCGGCAGGACCGCCACCGTGCAGGCCGACGTGTGTATACGTCCCTGAGACTCTGTAGCCGGGACGCGCTGCACGCGATGAGCCCCGGACTCGAACTTCAGCTTGGCGAACGTCTTGTTACCCGTCACGCGACTGATGATCTCTTTGTAGCCACCGTGCTCGCCTTCGCGCGCGGACAGGATCTCGATGTTCCACCCCATGGTCTCGGCGTACTTGGAGTACATGCGAAACAGGTCGCCCGCGAAGATGGCTGCCTCGTCGCCGCCCGTGCCGGCGCGCACTTCCAGGAAGACATTGCTATCGTCATACGGGTCCGGCGGTATCAGCGATTTCTGCAGTTGCTGCAGCAACACTTCGCGACGCTCGTTGAGCTCTGCCAGTTCTTCCTGGCCCATCTCGCGAACCTCCGCGTCTTCGTCGGCGGCCATCTCTTCGGCCGCAGAAATATCGTCGAGCACGGACTGGTAGAGCTGGAACGATTGCACGACGGGTTCGACGCGGGCGTATTCCTTGGACAGGTCGCGGAACTGGTTCTGGTCCGCGATGACGTCGGGATCGGCGAGCAGGCCCGCGATCTCCTCGAAGCGGTCCTGCACTGACTCGAGCTTGAGACGAATAGAATCTTTCACGATGCCATCAATCCCGGTCGAGGCCGAAAAGCTTGCGCGCGGCGTCGATGAGTTCGTGGTCGGATGCTTCGCCGGCCCTTCTCAGGGTGACGCTCGGCTTGTGCAGGAGCTTTTTCATGAGAGATGCCGTGGCGAACGCAATCGCGTCGTCGGCCGACTCGCCGCGTGCAATCCGGCGCCTGGCCTGCGCGCTGACGTCGTCGCATACCGTCTGGCTCTGCTCGCGCAGCGCCGCGATGACCGGTACGACCTCCTTGGACCGCTCGATGTTCGCGTAACGCCTGATCTCGTCATCGAGCAACCGGCTGGCTTCGACCGCGGCCGCCTCGCGGCTTCCCTGGCCCTCCTGGATAACCTTGTCGAGATCGTCGATCGAGTAGAGATAGACATCACTGAGATCCCCGGCGCTGGGTTCGATATCTCGCGGCACCGCGATGTCGACCGCGAATATGGGCTTGCGCTTGCGCGCTTTGACCGCGGCTTCCATTTGCTCGAACGTAATCACGGGCTCGGTTGCCGCCGTCGACGTAATGAGAATGTCGGCCTCGGGCAGCGTACCTTCGATCTCCGACAACGGCAGCGCGAAGCCACCGAGTTTTCCCGCCAGTTCCTGGGCCCGTTCCACGCTGCGATTGGCGACGAACAGTCGACCGACCTTCTTCTTGGTCAGGTGCTTGGCGACGAGTTCAATAGTTACGCCGGCGCCGACGAGCAGCGCTGTGTGCCTGGTGAAGCCTGCGAAGAACTGGTTCGCGAGATTGACGGCGGCAGAGGCCACCGAAACCGGGCTCGCGCCGATTTCCGTGTCGGTGCGAATCTTCTTGGCCACTCCGAACGTGTGTTGCATGAGCAGGCCGAGCTTGCGACCGAGCGTGTTGGCCTGTTGAGCGTGCCGAAACGCGTCCTTGAGTTGCCCGAGAATCTGCGGCTCGCCGAGCACCATCGAGTCCAGGCCACAGGCGACGCGGAAGATGTGGCGGATCGCGTCATCCTCCTGCAGCGAGAATAATGAGTCGTTGAAAGACGGGTCGAGATGCCGATTATTCTGCAGCCATTCCTGCAGGCGCTCACGACCGCCGTCACTTGTAATCACGTAGAACTCCGTGCGGTTGCAGGTCGACAACAACACGGCTTCGTCCACGCCATCGAGTTGTACGAGGTCGTGCAGGGCACGCGGAACCTCGTCGCCCGCGAACACGACTTGTTCGCGAATTTCCAGAGGTGCCGTGTTATGGTTCAGCCCGAGTATTTGCAGCGGCATGACGTAGTTGGCGCCGCTGATACGGCACTCAAGGATTCGGAGTGCGTATGATAAGCGAACTGACCGCCGAGTTCCTTGTCTGTGTACTAAACGGACGACTTTTTATGCCTGAAATACGACGCTGCTGGTCAGCGATGCCGCTGATTGTGCTGATCGCGCTGACCATTCCCCCTGCCGCCGCGGAAGAAGCAATCGCCTCCGATGCCAGTGCCCACGTGCTGGCCGCCGAGATGGCCCTGCAGGGAAAGGACTACCTGAAAGCGGCGACCGAGTACCGCAAGGCCGCCGAGCTCAGTAAGAGTGTCGAGATCGCGCGCAAGGCCACGCGCGTCGGGTTTGCGTACGAGTTCAACGACGAGGCGCTGCGTTCGGCAAAGCGCTGGGCGAAGCTCGACCCGGAGAGCGACGAAGCGCGCTTGTACCTGGCGCAGTGCTACTTTCGGGTGGGCGATCTGCGCCAGTCGCGCCGCAACTACGCCGTGGTCGTCGAGAATGGGCTGGAGCCCCCCGGGCAGCGGTTGATGTCGCTGGTTCGCTACCTCTCCCAGGAGAATGATCCCGCGAACGCCGACAAGCTCATGCGGTCGCTGGCCAGGCCCTACAAGGACTCGGCGTGGGCGCACTACGCGGTGGCAACGCTGGCGCTCGAAGCCGGCGACACGGAGCACGCCAGGGAGCGTGCGTTGCGCGCCGCCGAGCTGGCCCCCGAAAGCGTCAAGCCAAAGCTGCTCTATGCCCGTGTCATGATGATCGACGGTGAGATCGACGAGGCGATCGACTACACGGCGCGCATCATCGGCGACGACCCGAGTCCCGACCCGGACGCGCGCATGGAACTGGCCGTGATGTACATGATGGCTGAGCGGGACGACGACGCACTGAGCCAGGTGAACCAGGTGCTGCTCGAACAGTCCGGCCGTAGCGATGCGCTGCGACTCATGGCGATCATCAATTTCAGGCAGAGGCACCTGGATGCGGCCTGGGATGATTTCCAGGACCTGCTGGAGACGGGCCGGTACCGCATGGACGCGCTGTATTACCTCGCGCGCATCGCCGACTATCGCGAAGAGTATGACCGCGCGATTCGCCTGTATCGGGAAGTAAACTACGGGTCCAATGCGGTGTTGTCGCAGCGCCGCGCGAGTGCGCTGCTTGCCGTTCAGAAAGAAGACGTTGACGCAGCACTGCAACTACTCGACGACTTTGCCGAGGAATCGCCATCACACGCGGTGGACATGCTCGTCGCGAAAGCGCAGCTGCTCGCGTCTCTCGAAGAGTTCGATCGCTCGCTGGAACTGTATGACCAGGCCGTCGGATATCGCAGTGAGGACGAGGGCCTTGCGCTGAGCCGCGCCGAGTTGCTGCTGCGCATGGACCGCCTCGACGAGGCACTCGCATCCTACAAAGCGGCCGCAAAGAAGTGGCCGAAAAGCGCGCTGTCGCTGAATGCCTATGGCTACACGCTCGCCGACCGGACCGACCGCTATCGCGAGGCCGAGAAACTGATCCGCAAGGCGCTTAAGTACGAACCGGACAATCCGGCAATAATCGACAGCATGGGCTGGGTGTTGTTCAAGCTCGGCCGGCTCGAAGAGGCGCTCGCTGAGCTGCAGCGCGCGTACGAGGCGTTCGACGACCACGAGGTCGCGGCCCATATCGTCGAGGTCCTGGTGGCACTGGAGCGCCGCGATGAGGCGCTCGCGTTCCTCGTGTCGGCCGAAGCAAAGAAACCCGACAGCGAGCTGCTGGAAGATGTACGCGCGCGCCTGCTTTCTGATTAGCCTTACGCTGTTCGCGAGCTGCGCGACGACCCGTCAGGGCGTCCCACTTCCCGACATCGGCGGCTGGGATGCACGCAGCGAAGTGCTGGGTAGCTTGCGGGAATGGGAGTTCAAGGGTCGAATCGCGGTCAAGGCAGGCGACGACGGGTTCAACGGCAAGATTACCTGGTCGCAGCAGGGCGATGCATTCAACACGACAGTGGGTGGCCCGCTGGGTGTGGGTACCGTTCGAATCGAGGGCGACGGCCGCAGCGTCGTGCTGACCGACAAGGATGGGGTCGCGACCGTGCTGCACAACGCCGAAGCCGAGCTCTGGTATCGCTACGGCTGGACCATCCCCGTCGCGAGCCTGCGCTTCTGGGCATTGGGCATACCCGACCCCTCGATGCCGGCCGAAACGTCGATCGACAACGAGGGGCTTCTGAGGACGCTGGAGCAGCGCAACTGGACCGTCGATATTACGCGTTACCGGGAGGGCGGCGGCCAGCAGATGCCTCGCATCCTGACCGCTACGAACCCCGATACGCGGGTTCGCATGGTGATCGATCGCTGGACGTTTTTCGATCGTTGACAGCACCGGACCCTCACCGCACAATTGCGCCGCAGCTGACAATCTCATCAATTGGGGCGTAGCCAAGCGGTAAGGCATCGGGTTTTGATCCCGTGTATCGCAGGTTCGAATCCTGCCGCCCCAGCCATTTCACGAAAAAGGGGACATCGTGGAAGTCGGAACAATGGCGGTTTTCTCGGGCAACGCCCACCCGCAGCTCGCGATGGATATCGCCCGGTACCTCCGCATTCCGCTGGCCAAAGCGCATGTCGGCCGGTTTTCGGATGGCGAGATCAGCGTAGAGATCCTCGAAAATATCCGCGGCCGCGAGACCTTCATCGTGCAGCCGACGAGTCCGCCCTCGGCCGAGAATCTCATGGAACTCCTGGTCATGGTCGATGCGGCAAGGCGCGCCTCGGCCGCGCGAATCACGGCCGTAATCCCGTACTTCGGTTTTGCGCGGCAGGATCGCCGCCCGCGCGCCTCGCGGGTACCGATCACGGCCAAGCTCGTGGCCAAGCTCATCGCGACAGCGGGCATCGACCGGGTCCTGACCGTCGACCTGCATGCCGACCAGATCCAGGGCTTCTTCGACATTGCGGTCGACAACGTTTACGCGTCTCCCATCCTGCTTGGCGACGTCTGGAAACAGAAGTACGACGACATGGTCGTCGTGTCGCCCGACGTGGGCGGCGTAGTCAGGGCACGCGCACTGGCCAAGCGCCTCGGCGATGCCGACCTGGTCATCATCGACAAGCGTCGCGCCCAGGCCAACCAGTCCGAAGTCATGAACATCATCGGCGAGGTCAAGAACAAGAACTGCGTCATGATCGATGACATGGTCGACACGGCTGGCACGTTGTGCCACGCGGCGGGCGCGCTCAAGGACCACGGCGCCAAAAGCGTCGACGCGTATATCACCCACCCCGTCTTGTCGGGTCCGGCCGTCTCGCGCATCACGGATTCGGCGCTTGATCACATGGTCGTAACCGACACGATTCCGCTCAACGAAGAAGCGCGCGCCTGCAAGAAGATCCGCCAACTGTCCACGGCCGAGCTCCTGGCCGAGACCATGCGCCGCATCAGCACCGAAGAGTCCGTCAGCTCCCTTTACGTGGATTGACGCCTGCGGTACCATGCGCGCCCTTGCGCGGATTGGTCGCGATCCGTGCGTCTTAAAACGCTTACAAATAGTAAGTAAAAACAATCAGTTATGGAGAACAGTCATGAGTGACGACTTCGATCTGATTGCGGAAACCCGGGAGGACCAGGGGAAAGGTGCGAGCCGCCGCCTGCGTCGTCAAGGGATGGTACCCGCAATCATCTATGGTGCCGGGCGTCCGCCGCGGGCACTCGCATTCGACCACAACAAGGTCATCAAGCAGCTCGAGAACGAGTCGTTCTATTCGAGCGTCCTGAATATCAAGGTGCGTGACAAGAGCCAGGCTGCGATTCTCAAGGACATGCAGCGCCACCCGGCGAAGAACCAGATCATGCACATGGATTTCCAGCGGATCGTCGCGGATCAGGAAATCAAGATGAACGTGCCGTTGCACTTCATCGGTGAAGAGGTGGCACCCGGCGTCAAGGAGGGCGGCGGTAAAGTGTCGCACCACATGACCGAAGTCGAGATTGTCTGCCTGCCGAAGTACCTGCCGGAGTACATTGATATGGATGTCTCCGAGGTGGAGCTTGATGAGATGCTGTACCTCTCGGATATCAAGCTGCCCGAGGGTGTCGAGATTCCTGCCCTGGCGCAGGGTCCCGAGGCCAACCGTGCCGTCGTCTCTATCCACATCATCAAGGAAGTCGTGATCGAGGAAGAGGAAGAAGTTCTGGAGCCAGGCGAGGTACCGGTCGAGGGCGAGGAAGGAGAAGCGCCGGAAGGAGAAGAATCCGGCGAAGAGCCCACAGAGGAATAAGCACTGCCTTTTGCAGTATCGAAAAGACCGCCGTGGGGCGGTCTTTTTGTTTAACATTGCCACGCCATGTCCAAGCACATTCGCATCATCGCCGGCCTCGGGAATCCCGAGGACAAGTACGAGCGCACCCTGCACAACGCCGGTTTCTGGTTTGTGGACGAACTGGCGCGAAAGTACGGCGGCGATTTCCGTTACGACAGGAAATTTGATGCCGACTATTGCCGTATCAATCTGCATGGCGATGATGTCTGGCTCGTCAAGCCGCAGAGCTATATGAACCAGAGCGGCGGTCCATTGCGCGCGGTTCTCGATTACTACCGCTTGCGTACGACTGAGATGCTCGTAGCGCATGACGAGATCGATCTGCCGCCGGGCACGACACGCCTCAAGGACGGCGGCGGGCACGGCGGGCACAACGGTCTGAGGGACACCATCCGGCATTGCGGCGCCGACTTCGTGCGGTTGCGCCTCGGCGTCGGCCACCCCGGCGAGAAAGACAAAGTGACGAGCTACGTGCTGAAGCGAGGCTCGAGCGACGTCGAAAGTGCCGTGATGAAGAACGTCGACGAGGCTGTGGACGTCATGCCGATGCTGCTTGATGAAGGTCTGGCTGCCGCACAAAAAGCACTACACACACGAGACTGATCCATGGCAATTACCTGTGGCATCGTCGGCCTGCCGAACGTCGGCAAGTCGACACTGTTCAACGCGCTGACCGCGAACGAAATCGCGGCGGAAAACTATCCTTTTTGCACGATCGAGCCCAATGTCGGTGTCGTGCCTGTTCCTGATCCGCGCCTGGACGTGCTTGCCGACATCGTGAAGCCGCAGAAAGTCCTGCCGACGACGATGGAATTCGTCGATATTGCGGGCCTCGTCGCCGGCGCGTCGAAGGGCGAAGGGCTTGGCAACCAGTTCCTGGCGAACATCCGCGAGACCAATGCCATTGCGCACGTCGTGCGCTGTTTCGAAGATGACGATGTCACTCATGTGACGGGCACAATTAATCCGCTGGACGACATCGAGACAATCAATACCGAGCTTGCGCTTGCGGACCTGGAGTCCGTCGAAAAACAACTCGACAAGGCGACGCGTAACGCCAAGACCGGGCAGAAGGACGTTATCGCGCATCGTGACGCATTAGCCGGCATCAAGGCGCACCTCGACGAGGGCCTGCCGGTTCGATCGATGCAGACGACGGACCTGCAGAAGCAGATTCTGAAGAGCGTGCATTTGATCACGGCAAAGCCGGTCATGTACGTCGCCAATGTTGCCGAGAACGGCTTCGTCGACAACCCGTATCTCGAGGCCGTGGAAGGGTACGCGGCGAATGAGGGCGCCGAGGTTGTCGCGATCTGTGCCGCGATCGAGGCCGAGATCGCCGTGCTGGACGACGAGGACAAGGCCGAGTTCCTCGCCGGTTTCGGCGCCAAGGAGCCCGGTCTCAATCGCGTGATTCGCCACGGCTACGCCTTGCTGGGTTTGCAGACCTTTTTCACTGCCGGCCCGAAAGAGGTACGCGCCTGGACGACGAAGGTCGGTGCCACGGGGCCGCAGGCGGCAGGCGAAATTCACACGGACTTCGAAAAAGGCTTCATTCGCGCGGAAACGATTTCTTACGAGGACTACGCCGAACTCGGTGGCGAGCAGGGTGCCAGGGATGCCGGCAAACTGCGCCTGGAAGGCAAGGACTATATCGTCCAGGAAGGCGACGTCATGCACTTCCGCTTCAACGTCTAGAGACTGGGGGACAGTGACCCTAACTCGCTAGCGAGTTAGGGTCACTGTCCCCTTAATTTGTCCCCTTAATTTCGCTTGTGCATGCCGAATGACGGCAGCGACCAGTTGTAGGTGATCCCGAGCGCGCGCACGACGAAACCGATACTCACGGCAATGACGAGCGCGAGTTGCTCGCCAAGGCCCACGCGGTCCGCGATGACATAACAGACGGCGGCGACGAAAGCGGCCGTCGCGTAAATCTCGCGCGACAGGATCAGCGGGATCTCGTTGCAGATCACGTCGCGGATCATGCCGCCCGTGACGGCAGTTGTAACGCCGAGCATGATTGCAACGAGCGGACCCGTTCCGTACTCGAGACAGATCTCGGTTCCCAGGGCCGCGAACAGCGCGAGTCCAAGGGCATCCATCCAGACGAGTATGCGGCGACGCGAGCCCGGCCGGTAGGACGTGAAGAATACGATCAGTGCGGCGATGATCGCGACCGCGACGTAGCGGTTGTCACTGATCCAGAACACGGGCACGCGATCGATAATGATGTCGCGAACGGTGCCACCACCAACGGCCGGCATGAGCGCCAGGACACAGAAGCCGAAGATATCCATGTTCTTGCGAGACGCGGCCAGTGCTCCGCTCACTGCGAAAGCGGCTGTGCCAAGCATCTCCAGTATGTAGACGAAGCTCAGGTCCATGGGCAGTGACTGTACCCGAAAATCCTGCATCCAGGCGTCCTCCCTGACGACCGACATACTTCAGGTCTGTTTGTGATAGGTTGCTCGTTCGGCTGACAAGGGGTGGCGAAGAAGACATGAAAGGCGTGCAGCAAAGGTATGGTTTGGTTTCCTGTTTATCCGTGCTCTTCCTGGTAGCGGCGTGCGACGCACCAGAGTCAAAGCGGGAAGAGCCGGTACCCACAACGGAGGCGGGTGTCGAGCATTCGCGCCATTGGGGGTACGGGTCTGACAATGGCCCCGAGTCCTGGGCAGACCTGAAGCCCGACTATGCGCTGTGTGGCGACGGGCGGGAGCAGTCGCCTATCGACATCAGCAACCCGTCACCGGCCGAACCCCCTGGCCCGACGACGAAGTACCAGGCAGCAACGATGAGAATCATCCGGCACGAGGACGTCGATGACGTCGTCAACAACGGCCATACGATCCAGGTGAACTACGATGACGGAAGCGTCATTTCCGTCGGTGACATCGAATATGAATTGGCGCAGTTTCACTTTCACGCACCGAGCGAGCACACTGTCGACGGCCGCCACGCGGCGATGGAGATGCATCTCGTGCATCAGGCCGAGTCGGGCGAACTGGCTGTGCTCGGCGTCCTGATCAACCCGGGTTCGCACAATCAGGCCTTCGATCCGTTCTGGGCCGAGTTGCCTGATGAGGTCGGCGAGGAGATTGATCTCAAAGACGCCGAGATCAATGTCGATGACCTGCTGCCGTCAGACCTGGGTACGTACCGGTACCGGGGCTCGCTGACAACGCCACCGTGCAGCGAAGGTGTGAGCTGGTTTGTCGCAGTCGACCCGATCGAACTGTCTGCCGAACAGATCGGCCAGTTCACGGCAATCATCAGCGGCAACAACCGACCGCCCCAGGACCTCGGCGGTCGCGACCCGCAGGTCGACCGCGTCGCACTTGAATAACGCCTCCGGGACCGTACTCGTCGGCATCGATTGGCGCGGAGAACCAGCCGCATCTTGACAGTCAGGGGCGGCATCAGGACAATCGGCGGCCCTCGCAGAGCGGTTTGCGCCTGCGAGCCGGATTTCGGTGATGTAGCTCAGATGGTCAGAGCGGCGGACTCATAACCCGCAGGTCGGTGGTTCAATTCCACCCATCACCACCAAACGAAAAAGGGGAGCCATTTGGCTCCCCTTTTTCGTTTAAAGTCCTTATGAAATAGACAATTAATATGGTGAGTTGGCCCTGCGGTGATCGGTAGCAAAGGTGGATCAACTGAGGCCGGCTTTGCCGGGCGACAGACGCCCGAAGGGCGCCCGTAGGGCGGCGGCCAGGGATGGCCGCCGTCCATTCCACCTACCACCACCAGACGAAACAGGGGAGGCGGAAGGCTCCCCTGTTCTTGCCCGCCCCGCCGCCCGACCTCCGCCCCTTACATTCGGAATTACAAGTGGATATTCTCGCTCCCAGTGAATAACGATCAGACCATCGCGCATATCAATGCCGAGTTGCAGAATGCCCACCAGCTGCTGGCCACTGGCCGTCGTGACGAGGCAATATCGGGGCTGCGCAAGCTGAGCAAGTCAAACGCCGGCGGACCGTTCTGGGCCAATATCGCGCAGTTGCAGATGCAGGCGGCGGACCTCGATGGCGCCCTGGTTTCCGCCCGGAAATTCGTAAGTACCTGCCCCGGGAACGTACAAGCCAAGTCCTTGCTGGCGAATGTATTGGCCGATATCGGGTGCCTCGACGAGGCAGTCCCGTTGGCCCAGGAAGTCGCGAAGCATTTCCCGCAGTTGCCCGTCGCTCACTTCAGCCTCGGTCTGTTCATGGCACGCCATGGTGAGATCGAAGGCGCAAGGCAGAGCTTCGCAAGGGCGTTGTCTCTGCAACCGCACCATGCTCTTGCGCTCGAGTACCTCGCTTATCTCACGCAAGACAAAGCTGCCGATTCGCTGATGGCGCAGATCGATGCTGCCATTCAATTGCAAAGGGCAGGGCAAAACCGGCATGACCATGCGGCGCTGCATTATGCCAGGGCGAGGTTACTGGAACGCGAGGAGCAGTGGGATGAGGCATTCGATTCGTACGAGGCCGGCGCCGGCATTATGCGGAGCACATCGAAGCAGAACCTGCCTGCCATGGAGCGCTATGTCGGCCGCCTCAAGGAATCTTTCTCAGCGCAATTCTTCAGCGACAACGCCGCAAGGCGGCACGGCAACCCGAGACCGATCTTCATCGTCGGAATACCGAGGTCCGGCACCACTCTCCTGGAATCGGTCCTGGCTGCGCACTCGAAAGTCAGTGCCGGCGGCGAGACTACGCAGCTCGGGGTAGTGACTGCTGCGTACAAAAGTTTCGAGCCGCCCGACCTCGCCAGGATCGAAACGGCGATCGCCGCGGGCGAGAATCCGTGGTCGTCGATGGGCCAGGCCTTGCGACAAATACACAACGATCGTTACGGTGCGCGCGGGCGGGTTACGGAGAAGAACCTGGGTCAGCATTTCTTTCTCGGCGTGGTCGCGATGATCGCCGCGGGCGCCAGGATCATTTACTGCGAGCGCGACCCGGTGGCCTCAGCCTGGTCCTGCTTCAAGACCCGGTTCACGCGGGGCAATGGATGGAGTTATGACTTTCCGTCGATCGCTCACTACCAGCGGCTTTACAGGGACATCATGACTCACTGGAACGAGGTGCTACCGGATGCACCGATTCTCAATGTGGCGTACGAGGACCTCGTCAGCCGCCCGGCGGAAATCGTTCCGACCATACTGGAGCACGCCAATCTCGAATTCCAGGAAGCGTGCCTCGAGCCACACAAGTCGAACATGGCCGTGATGACCGCGTCCCTTACAGAGGTCAGAAAGCCGATTTACAAGGACGCGAACATGGCCTGGAAGCATTACGAATCGAGGATTTCGCCGTACCTCGACGAACTGCGCTCCGGCTGACCTCTGCGCCCTGGTCCAGGGTCCGGATAGCCGGCAATCATGCCGCTACTTTCTCCAGGATCGCGCCAAATCTCGCGTGCGAACGCAGGTTGACGAGGTCCTCGTCGTGCTCCATCCAGTCCTTACTGACCGTGCCAATTTCTGATGCCCGTTCGAGGTAGTCGAGCGCCTCCTCGACCTTGTTCAGCGTCGCGTAATTGCAGGCAAGGTTGTAGAGCGAGATTGGATCGTCAGGATCGATCTCCAGGGCTCGCTGCATCCATTGATCCGCACGCTCGATATCGCCCAGCAGGATCAACGAGCCGGCGCCGAGGAGCAGGGCGCGCACGTCGTCGGGATTCCATTCAAGATTCCTCTCGGCGACCTCGATGCCTTGCCGCGCTTCGGCTTTTGCCTGTTCCATTCGACCGGCACCGCGCAGTATCTGCACGCGCAGGAGTCTCGACGCGTAGTCCTCGGAATTGACAGCCGCCGCTTTCGCAAATAATTCGGCAGCGGAATCCATGTCTCCCTGGTGAAATCGTGTACGCGCGAAATAGTAGTACGCTTCGAACAGACCTGGGTTGATCTCTATTGCCTTGTTGAGCTCCCGTTCGGCGGTCTCGAAGTCCTCGCTGACGAGATGGGCGAGCCCGGAGGACGCATGCGTTTCGGCAAGTTCGGGTTTCAGCGCCACTGCGCGATCGCTTGCCTCGCGTGCCTTGTCTCTGAACGAGGGCGTCGGGTCGGCATACATCGCCTCTAGTGAGTAGCTGTCCGCATAGCTCGCCCAGGCCAATGCGAACTCGGGGTCCTTCTTGATGGCCTGGTAAAACATCTGCCTGGCGGAATCGAAATCGGTCTTGCGGAAGCGATTAAGATATTGCCTGCCACGCAGGTAGTATTCATAAGCCACCACGTCGCGGGTCGATGTCGTGCTGACCGGATTGATCGTCTTCAATAATGACCGGGCGATACTGGTCGCAATTTCGTCCTGGATCTCGAATATGTCCGTCAGTTCACGTTCGAATGTCTTCGACCACAAGTGGTAGCCGTCTGCTACATTTACGAGCTGGGCGGTGACTCGCAGCTGGTCGCCGGATTTCCTGACGCTGCCTTCCAGGATCGTATTTACACCGAGCTTGTGTCCGAGCTCCCGAACATCGGTGTTCGCAGTTGCGTATCTGAACGAGGACATACGAGCGGCGACGTGCAGGGACTTGATCTTGGTCAGCGCATGCAGGATGGCTTCTGCCACTCCCTCGCAGAAAAAGCTCTGGTCCTGTTCCTGGCTCATGTCAGTGAATGGCAGTACGGCGACCGATGGCGATTTCTCGATCGTGCCCTCCGCAGGCGCTGAGTCGCGACGTATACCGAACGGCGTGATATCGAACATCCACGCGAGAATGGCAGCAGCGGGGAATCCTGCGATTACAAGGACAACCAGCGAGGTCATCACCCAGCCGGGCAAACCGAGCGGCTCGAACGTTACTTCACCGATTTGCAGCAAGGCCCAGGCTACCAGTGCGTACGCGACCACCACGGGATACACTCGCCGTCGTGCCAATTCCCTGGAAAAACCAGCCAGAATTGAACGTCGCTTGTCACGCATCCTTACACCGCCTGCCGCATATTATTCTACGCCTTGAAGGTCGTCAGGACGAGTTGCAAACCCATAATTTTCCGTACCTTTTTGCCACAGGTTGCCTAGGTACATCCCCGAATGGCCCGGTTTGGCGCCGGTTTGCCATCATAGGCCGTGGCGCATAACACCGTGCGCCGGCAGAACACCAGGAGGAGTCAAGCTCATGCGCACGTTTTCACGCGGAATTCTCGCGGTAACCCTGTTGCTGTTCTCGTCCGTCATCTGGGCCGGCACCTTCAAGGCGGGCTGGGATGCCTACAGTTCCACGGACTACGCAACGGCATTGAGCGAATGGCAGGAGCTGGCCGATGCAGGTGATCCCGATGCCTGTTATGGCATGGGCCTGTTATACGGCAACGGCTTCGGTGTCGACATGAACGACGACCTTGCGCTCAAGTACTACGGAGTAGCGGGTGCGGCAGGACACGCGGAAGCGCAATACAACCTCGGCGTCATGTACCAGAACGGCTGGGGCGTGCCGGTCGACGAGGAAGAGGGCATGAAATGGTACCGTCTGGCAGCGGACCAGGGCGTGGTGGGCGCGCAGCTGGCGCTAGGCCGGGTATACGCGCTGGACTTTTCTGAAGGATACGACCCCATCGAGGCCTTCAAGTGGTTTGCACTTGCGGCGAAGTTCGGTGACATCGACGCGAAGGCGAAGCTCGAGTTCCTCGAGTCGAGGATGGATGCGACGCAGATAGCAGAGGCGCAAGTGCAAGTCGACGCGTGGGTGCAGTCACACGGGAGCCTGTTCGCGAATCAATAAAACGAACTAACGATCAGGCGGCGTCCGACTGTTGTTCGGGCGCCGCTTTTTTGAAGGCTTCCAGTTCGTTGCAGGCATCGACGGTCGCCATGAGCGTTGGGAACTCGTCGAGCGATACATTGAATCGTCGCGCGTTATAGACCTGGGGTACGAGCATTGCATCGGCGAGCGTCGGAGCATCGCCGAAAGCATAGGGTCCTCCACTCGTGAGTGCTTCGGCGGCCCGGAATCCCTCGTGGATCCAGTGCGAATACCAGTCGCCCATGGGATCGGCATCGAACTCGACCTTGATGTAGTCCGTAACGCGCAGGTTGTTGAGCGGCTGGATGTCGCAGGCGATCATGTTGCAGAACGCGCGTACGCGGCTGCGCGCCGGCTCATCCTTCGGCAATAGAGGCGTCTCCGGATACGTTTCCTCGAGATACTCGAGAATTGCCATTGACTGGCCCATCTTTACTTCACCGTCCTCGAGGAACGGCACGAGCATCTGCGGATTGACGCTGCGGTATTCGTCCCTGCGTTGTTCAGAGACGCCAGGGGCCAGTGATACGGGAATCATCTCGTAGTCGAGACCCTTGAGGTTCAGCGCGATCCTGACACGGTAAGCCGAGGACGACCGCCAGTAGCTGTAAAGCCTGATCGGCATCAGGTCTCGTACTTCGTCACGACCTGGTCGATCGTACCGAATATCGACTGGCCGGATACGTCGTTCATCTGGATGCGGACACGGTCGCCGAATTGCATGAACGACGTGCTCGGCTTGCCCTCCTGGATGGTCTCGATCATGCGGATCTCGGCGATGCACGAATAGCCCGCGCCGCCATCGGCAATTGGCTTGCCTGGACCGTCATCGAGCTTGTTCGATACGGTTCCCGATCCGATCAGCGTGCCGGCGCACAGCGGCCGGGTCTTCGCGGCATGCGCCACGAGCTGTCCGAAGTCGAAGGTCATGTCGATGCCGGCCTCTGGTTTGCCGAACGCTTGTTCGTTGAGGAACGACAGCAGTGGCAGGTGCACCTTCCCTTGCTGCCAGGCATCGCCGAGTTCGTCAGGCGTAACCGCGACCGGTGAAAATGCGCTCGACGGCTTGGACTGGAAGAAGCCAAAACCCTTGGCCAGCTCCCCCGGGATCAGGTTTCTGAGCGACACGTCGTTCACCAGCATGATGAGCTGGATGTGATCGCGGGCATCTGCGGCCGATACGCCCATCGGCACGTCACCAGTGACCACGACGATCTCCGCCTCGAAATCGATGCCCCAGCTTTCATCGCCCATCGGGATGTCGTCGCGCGGGCCAAGGAAGGAATCCGAACCGCCCTGGTACATCAGCGGGTCAGTCCAGAACGTCGCAGGCATCTCTGCGCCACGCGCCTTGCGCACCAGTTCGACATGATTGACGTAGGCCGATCCGTCGGCCCATTGGTACGCGCGCGGCAACGGCGACGCGCAGGCGCTCTCGTCGAAAGCTTCGCCGCCGCCGGATTCGAGCTCTGCGGCGATCGCTTCGAGTGCGGGCCGTGCCTCGTTCCAGTTGTCGAGCGCAGCCTGCAGGGTTGCAGCGATCGCGGTCGCCGGCAGGAAGCGCGACAGGTCTCGCGAAACGACCACGAGCCGGCCATCGCGGCCTTCTTTTAAGGATGCAAGTTTCATTATTGGTCGCCCCTGAATTCGAGTTCATGTAGCCACGCCGCGTGTCGTGGCGCTTTCTTTGTCCGGCTCCATTCCTCGAGCATCGCGGGTGCGACCCGCTTGAGCTCGTCGATCTGCTCCTGGGTCTGCGTGTTGGCCACGAGCTCGAGCCGGTGACCGTTGGGGTCGAAGAAGTAAATGGACTGGAAGATGCCGTGGTTTGTTGGTCCGATGACATCGATCCCCTCGGCCGCGACATGCTCCTTCGCCGCCAGCAGCGCCTCGTAGTCTTCCACTTCGAAGGCAATGTGCTGAACCCATTGCGGCGTATTGTGGTCACGGTCCATCTCGGGCTGTGTCGGCAGCTCGAAGAAGGCGAGTACGTTTCCCATGCCACAGTCGAGGAAGACGTGCATGTACGGATCGGGTTCCTTGGTCGACGGCACCTGGTCCTCGGCGAACGCGACCGTGAACTCCATATTGAGAACGCGCTGGTAGAACTCGACGGTCTCCTTCGCATCCCTGCAACGGTAGGCGACATGATGAATTCGTTTGAGGTTCATGCTTTCGCTCCTGTCAGGCGTCGGCGGTTACGACACCGCGGGCGACCTGGTCGCGTTCGATGGACTCGAACAGCGCCTTGAAATTGCCCTCGCCGAAACCCTCATCCTGTTTGCGCTGGATGAATTCGAAGAACGTGGGCCCGACCATGTTGGCGGAAAAGATCTGCAGCAACAAGCGCGGTTCGCCGCCTTCGGTCGTGCCGTCGAGCAATATGCCGCGTGGCTGCAACTCCTCGACAGGTTCGCCGTGGCCCGGCAGGCGTTCCTCGAGCATTTCGTAGTAGGCGGTCGGCGGTGCGGTCATGAACTCAATACCCTGTTGCTGGAGGCGGTCCCAGCATTCGATCAGGTTGTCGCAGCTGAACGCGATGTGCTGGATTCCCTCGCCGTTGAACTCCATGAGGTACTCCTCGATCTGCCCTGTGCTTTTCGACGCTTCCTCGTTGAGCGGAATGCGGATCTTGCCGTCCGGTGCCGTCATCGCCTTCGACAACAGTCCCGTGTACTCGCCCTTGATGTCGAAGTACCGAATCTCGCGGAAGTTGAAGAGCTTCTCGTAGTAGTCCGCCCAGTACTGCATGCGTCCGCGGTAGACGTTGTGCGTCAGGTGATCGATTTCCTGGAAACCGCAGCCTTCGGGATGCCGGTCGACCCCTTCGGCGAAGTTGAAATCGATGTCGTAGATCGACGAGCCCCTGGCGTAACGATCGATCAGGTAGATCGTCGCGCCGCCGATTCCCTTGATCGCGGGCAACCGTAGTTCCATGGGACCGGTCGGAATCTCCACGGGTTGTGCGCCGAGTTCGAGCGCCCTTGTATACGCGTGATGTGCATCGCGCACGCGAAACGCCATGCCGCAGGCGCAGGGGCCGTGCTCCCGGGCGAAGTAGTACGCCTGGCTACGCGGCTCGTTGTTGATGATGAAGTTGATGCCGCCCTGTCGCCACAGGGTCACGTTCTTCGAACGGTGACGGGCGACTTCGGTAAAGCCCAGGAGCGTAAAGGCTTTCTCGAGCACTTCGGGATCGGGCGACGCAAACTCGACGAACTCGAAGCCGTCGAGTCCCATGGGATTTTCGAACAGGTCGGTCATCAGTGAATCCTCAGCGGTACAGAACTTTTCGACATTATGCGCGTTTTTTCGCGAAAAGGGGTTCGATTAATCTGCTATAGTCCGCTAAAGAGAAACAAGTGTTTCACTAATTAACTAATATTGGACAGAGAGTCCGGCCATGAAACTCACCGCCACCGATCATCGCTTGTTGAGCGAACTGCAGCGCGATGCGACCCAGAACCAGAGCGACCTCGCCGAGGCCGTGGGCATGTCCCGAACGTCCTGCTGGCGGCGCATCCGCGAGTTCGAGGAGGCCGGGCTGATCGAGCGCCAGGTGGCATTGCTGAATCCCAGGGTGGCCGGATTCAACATCCAGGTCCTGCTGCTGGTCGCGATGACTGAGCACACGGACGACAATCGGCAGAGCTTCGAGCGGCACGTCTCGCTCTTGCCCGAGGTTACCGAGTGTTTCTCCGTGTCCGGCGATCGCGATTACGTGTTGCACGTCGTAGTCCGCGACATGGACAGCTACAACGATTTTCTCAACGGCCAGATTCTGCGGCATGCCGCGGTGCGTTCCGCGAGTTCGACGTTCGTGCTTCGACGGGTGAAATACACGACCGCACTGCCGCTCTGACAAGAGCACTGTTTCCGCCGATCCGGCGATGACTTGCAGGCTTCCTCGACAGCTCGTAGTCGAACTTATTCGGTATAATCAGAGTCCAAGACACAGTAGGTGTGGTCCACAGAGAGGTCAGGACCATGAAGGGACTGATCGGGCTGGTCGCAATATTATCGCTGTGCGCCTGCGCTGAGCAGAAGACGCTGCAGCAACTTGAAGCCGAGGCCGTGCAAACGGGTGACTGGTCCGCCGTCGAGAGGCGCGAGAAGAGACTCGCGAAGCTACAGGCCCGGCGTGACGCGAACTGCAAACCGAACCTGACATTGGTCTGCGAGACCCTCGCAAGTGGCACCCGCTGCTACTGCGTAAGCAAGTACGACCGAATCATCGACTACTGACTCGATTCCAGAAGAACCACCGACATGGCGGGTACCGTAACGGCCCGACCGCTCAGCGATGTCTCTTCGCCAGCGGCGCTGCAAAAAGCGACATGCCAGCCACGATTGTCAGCGTTCAGGGGCAGCTGCAGCTCGGTCGTCCGGTCGTGGCGATTAATGAAAATTGCGACGGCGCTGTACTCGCCTGTGCCGAATTTCTCCTCGATCAATACCGAGAACGCCCGGCTTTGCTCCCATTCGTCGCTCTGTTTGATCTCGCCATCCCTGTTGATCCAGTGAATCTCGACGATGCTGTTTTCACGTTCGAGTGTGCCATGCACGTAATCGTCGATTCGTAGCAGGGAATTTTCGCGACGCAGCCATACGAGTTCGCGAATCTCGTCGAGGAATCCCGGGTCCTCGTCAAGACCCGACCAGTCGAGCCAGCCGATCTCGTTGTCCTGGGCATAAGCGTTGTTGTTGCCACACTGGGTGTGGCCGAACTCGTCACCCGCGAGCAGCATCGGAGTGCCCTGCGACAGTAGCAACGTCGCCATCATGTTCAGGCGCTGCCGGCGTCTTCGGGCATTGATGTCCTCGTTGTCGGTCTCGCCCTCCACGCCGAAGTTGTGGCTGTAGTTGTGCGAGTGCCCGTCGCGATTGTCTTCGCCGTTGGCTTCATTGTGCCGGTGCTCGTAACTTACGGTGTCACGCAACGTGAAGCCATCATGCGCCGATACGAAATTGACGCTCGCCGGAGGGCGCCGCCGGCTCGGTTCGAAGATATCGGCCGAACCGTGCAGGCGAGCCGCGAGCTCGCCGCTCTTGCCGCTGTCGCCACGCCAGAACTGCCGCACCGTGTCCCGGTAGCGATCGTTCCATTCGGCCCAGCGTGGCGGAAAATTACCAAGCTGGTAGCCGCCGGGTCCCGGATCCCAGGGTTCGGCAATGAGCTTCCTGGTCGCCAGACTCTCGAGATTGCTGATCGCCGACAGCATCGGGTGCGTGGCTGAAAAGCCGTCGCTGCGCCTGCCGAGTATCGGCGCAAGATCGAAACGAAACCCGTCGACTCCCATATGGGTCGCCCAGTAGTCGAGACTGTCGAGGACCATCTGGCGAACGCGAATGTGGTCGATATTGATCGTATTCCCACAGCCCGTGTCGTTGATATAGGCCCCGTGGTCATCGGGTTCGGTGCGATAATAGGTGCGGTTGTCGATGCCGCGGAACACGAGTGACGGGCCAAAGCCATCGCCTTCCCCGGTGTGGTTGTACGCGACGTCGAGGATTACCTCGAGGTTGGCATCGTGCAGCGCCCGTACCATGTCGCGGAACTCGGTGACGGGATCCTCGCACCCGTAGCGCTGCATCGGGGCAAAGAAACCGACCGAGTTATACCCCCAGAAGTTTCGCAGGCCGCGATCCGCGAGGTGGTTCTCGTCCACATACGTGTGCACGGGCATGAGCTCGACCGACGTTACGCCGAGCGCCTTCAGGTGCGCGATGACATCTCCGTTTCGCAAGCCGTCGAACGTGCCTCGAGTGGTTTCAGCGATGGCGGGATGCCGCATCGTGTAGCCGCGGACATTGCATTCATAGAACACGCTGTCGATCCAGCGAATGTGTGGGCCGGCCGGCAACGGTTCGTCGAAGTCAGAGCGCACGAAGGAGCGCGGCACGAACGGTGCGCTGTCATCGCTGTTGATTCGCCTGTTCTTGCCGACGTAATCGAACACGGCCGGGTTCCAGGTGAGCGATCCTCGAATATCGCGTGCATAGGGGTCGAGCAGGACTTTCGCAGGATTGCAGCGCAGCCCGTTGGCCGGATCGTAAGGACCGTGCACCCGGTAACCGTAGTGTTGGCCGGGCCCGCATCCCGGCAGGTAGCCGTGCCACACGCCATCGGTGCATTCGGTCAGGTCCAGGAGGTCGGTCTGTCGACCGTCCTCCGCGAACAGGCACAGCTCGACCCGCTCGGCGATTGCCGAATACAGGGCGAAACTGGTGCCGGACTCGTCCGGCGTCGCCCCGAGTGCGTCGGGATTACCTGCCTGCATCAGGTCGACTTGAGCTCGATCGGCTCCAGGCGCCAGATTTCTTCGTTGTAATCGCGCATCGTGCGATCCGTTGAGAAACGTCCCGAGGCGGCCGTGTTCAGGATGCTGATACGGGTCCAGCGCTCCGCGTCCCGGTAGGCCTCGGCCGCGGCGGCCTGGGCATCGACAAAGCTGCGGAAATCTGCCGCAGTCATCCACGGATCCGACGGCTCGCGTATCGATTGAATGACGGCGTCGAGCGTTCCTGATTCGAAGCGATTGAAGTGCCCGCTCTCGAGCAGCTTCATGACGCGGGCGAAGTCCTCGTCACCATCGATGATGGCCTGCGGCGAATACTGTCCGCGCAGCTCGGGTATCTCGTCGACGGTCAGGCCGAACAGGAAGAAGTTCTCGTCGCCAACAGCCTCGCGAATCTCGACGTTGGCGCCATCGAGTGTGCCGATCGTTACCGCGCCGTTCATCATGAACTTCATGTTGCCGGTTCCCGAGGCTTCCTTGCCGGCGGTCGAGATCTGCTCGGACAGTTCGGCCGCGGGGCAGATGATCTCCATCGCGGACACGTTGTAGTCCGGGTAGAAGATCAGCTGCAGTTTGCCTTCCATGGCCGGGTCCGAGTTGATGACACGCGCGACGTTATTGATGCACTTAATCACGTTCTTGGCCATCACGTAACCGGGCGCCGCCTTGCCGCCGATGATAATGGTCCGTGGCACGATCTCGTCGCCGCGGCGAATGCGATCGTAGAGATGCACGGCGTGCAGCACGTTAAGCAACTGGCGCTTGTACTCATGGATGCGCTTGACCTGCACATCGAACATCGTGGCGGGCTCGACGTGCAGCCCCGTCTTCTCCTGTATCGCACGCGCAAGCTTGACCTTGTTCGCGAGTTTCACCGAACGCCACGCTTTCCTGAACTCGGCGTCGTCGACAAAATCCCTGAGTCGCTCCAACTCGCCGAGCTCGGTGACCCAGCCGTCGCCGATCTTGTCAGTGATCAGGTTTGCGAGGCCCTTGTTGCACGCCGCGAGCCAGCGCCGCTGGGTAACGCCGTTGGTCTTGTTGTTGAATTTCTCCGGCCATAATTCATAGAAGTCACGGAACAGGCCTTCGCGCAGCAGCTTCGAATGCAGCTCGGCAACGCCGTTGACCGAGAAGCTGCCCACGATTGCGAGGTAAGCCATGCGAATCATCGGCTCGCTGCCTTCCTTGATCAGTGACATGCGCTCGATACGATCATTATCGCCGGGCCAGCGCTGGCTGATCTCGACAATGAAGCGCGCGTTGATCTCGTAAATGATGTCGAGAATCCGCGGCAGCAGCCTGCGGAACATCGACACGGGCCACATCTCGAGAGCCTCGGGCAACAAGGTGTGATTCGTATAGGCCATCGACTTGCTCGTGATCTCCCAGGCTTCGTCCCACTCGAGCGAGTGTTCGTCCATCAGGATGCGCATGAGTTCGGCGACCGCGATTGCCGGGTGCGTGTCGTTCAGCTGGAAGCAGTGCTTGTCGGCGAAGTTGTCGAAGTCCGGGCCGTGATGTTCGAATCGATTCCGTAGTTGGTCCTGAAGGCTCGCCGACGCCAGGAAATACTGCTGGCGTAGCCTGAGTTCCTGGCCGTTCTCGGTCGCGGCGTTGGGATACAACACCATCGTGATGTTTTCGGCTTCGTTCTGGGACGCGACGGCTTCGGCATAACTCCCGGCATTGAACTCGTTGAGGTCGAACTCATCGGTCGCGGACGCCGACCACAGGCGCAGTGTGTTGACGATGTCGTTCTTGTACCCCGGAATCGGGATGTCGAACGGGATGGCGAGCACGTCCTGCGTATCGACCCAGGCGTGCCTGGTCTTGCCCGAGGCATCCGTGTACACGGTGCTGCGACCGCCGAAGTGAATCGTTTGTGCATACTCGATGCGTTCGATCTCCCAGGGAAAGCCTTCGCGCAGCCAGGCATCCGGTTCCTCGACCTGGTAGCCGTTTTCGATGCGCTGGTGGAACATGCCGTAGTGGTAGCGGATTCCGTAGCCGATCACGGGCAGGCGCAGGGTCGCACAGCTGTCGAGGAAACAGGCCGCAAGACGGCCCAGGCCCCCGTTGCCCAGCCCCGTGTCATGCTCGCGTTCGTAGACGTCCTCGAGGTCGAGGCCGAGGCGAGAGAGCGCTTCGGAGGTGTCGTCTTCTATCCCTAAGTTGAGCAGCGCGTTGCGTAGCAAGCGCCCCATCAGGAACTCGAGCGACAGGTAGGCGACGCGGCATCGATCCGCGGTTTCGGTGGCATTGCGTGTCTTCGCCCAACGCTCCATGAGTCGATCGCGTGCGGCATAAACGACCGCCTGGTAGAGGAACGGCGACTTCGTGCGAATGGTCTGCCGGCCGAGCATGCGGCCGAAGTAATGCGTGAAGTCTTCGAGCATCGCGTCGGCGGTCATAGGCAGGCTTGGGGCCTGCAGCAGTTCGATGTCGCCGATGCTGGATGAGGGGTCGGTCTTCGCGGCCATCGTCAGGTCTCCTAATGCGCCGGTTGAAGTATAAGTGTCGCAAGCGGTGGCAGGGATAGCTGCAGTGAATGCGGCCTGCCGTGTCGTTCGATATCGTGGGTGTCGAGATGGTCGTGGCGGAGATCGCTGCCGCCGTATCTTGCCTCGTCGGTATTGAGGAGGACCTTGTAGGTTCCGGAATCCGGAACGCCGAAGCGGTAGCCGTCACGTACGATCGGTGTCATGTTTACGACACACACGACGTGTCCGCCGTGCTTGTCGCGCCGGACCCAGCTCAGCACGCTGCTGTCGCTGTCGTTCCAGTCGATCCATTCGAAACCGCCGTCGTCGAAGTCGACTTCGTGCAGTGCCGGCGTACCCCGGTAAAGCCGGTTCAGGTCCCGGACCAGTTCCTGCACGCCCTTGTGAGGCGCGTACTCGAGCAGGTGCCAGTCGAGCGACTGGTCGTGATTCCATTCGTCGCGCTGCCCGATTTCGTCACCCATGAACAACAATTTCTTGCCCGGGTGCGCGTACATCGCGGCATAGTAAGCGCGCAGGTTCGCAAACTGTTGCCAGTCGTCTCCGGGCATGCGGCCGAGGATCGAGTATTTCCCATGCACGACTTCGTCGTGCGACAGCGGCAAGACGAAGTTCTCGTTGAACGCGTACACGAGGCCGAACGTCATCTTGTCGTGGTGGTACTTGCGGTGCACGGGGTCTTCGGACATGTACGACAAGGTGTCGTTCATCCAGCCCATGTTCCATTTGTAAGTGAAACCCAGGCCTCCCGCGTCGACGGGTTTCGATACGCCGGGCCAGGCTGTCGACTCTTCGGCGTACGACGTCGCTCCGTGCGCGTGCAGCTCGGTGTTGAGCCGGCGCATGAAATCGACGGCCTCGAGATTTTCGTTGCCGCCGAACTCGTTGGGAATCCACTCGCCTTCGTTGCGCGAGTAGTCGAGGTAGAGCATCGAGGCTACGGCGTCGACGCGCAGCGCATCAATATGGAATTCGTCGATCCAGTACAACGCGCTGCCGATCAGGTAGTTGATAACCTCACGGCGGCCGAAGTTGAAGATCAGGGTACCCCAGTCCGCGTGAGCGCCCTTGCGCGGGTCCTCGTGTTCGTAGAGAGCGGTCCCGTCGAAACGCGCCAGCCCGTGCTCGTCGCCCGGAAAGTGCGCAGGCACCCAGTCCATGATGACGCCGATTCCCGCGGCGTGACACCGATCGATGAGATAGCGGAAATCATCGGGATTGCCGAAACGTTGCGTGGGCGCAAACAGGCCGATCGGCTGGTATCCCCATGAGCCGTCGAACGGGTGCTCGGTCACGGGCAGCAGTTCGATGTGGGTAAAACCCATGTCGGCGACGTAGCCGACGAGTTCATCGGCCAGGTTACGGTAAGTGAGGTAACTGCCGTCGTCCTTGCGTCGCCAGGAGCCCAGGTGAACCTCGTAGATGCTGACGGGTCTGTCGAGTTCGGGTTCGATCTTGCGACCGTGCATCCAGTGCTCGTCTTGCCAGCGGTAGCCCGTGTCGAAGACCACCGACGAATTGCCGGGCGGTGGTTCATGATAGGTCCCGTACGGATCGGACTTCAGGGGCAGCAGCTTGCCGTTCCGGTCCTGGATCTCGTACTTGTAAAGTGCACCGTTGCCGACCTCGGGCACGAAGATCTCCCAGATGCCGTTACCCGGATGCAGGCGCATGACGTGGCGCCGACCGTCCCAGCTGTTGAAATCGCCGACGACACTGACGCGCGAGGCATTCGGCGCCCAGACGGCGAAACGCGTGCCGGCGACACCCGCGAGTTCGCACAGGTGTGCACCGAGCTTGCGATAGATGTAGCGGTCGGAACCCTCGCCAAGCAGGTACAGATCCATCTCGCCGAGCGCGGACGGGAAGCGATACGGGTCCTCGATGACCGACTGCAGCCCCGATTGCCAGGTGACGCGCAGTGCGTAGCGACGCTTGCGCGGCGGCAGCGGCCCTTCGAACAGTCCGCCTTTGTGAACCTTCTTCATACGCGCGAGTAGTTCGCCGTCGGCCTCGATAATGTCCACGCTCTCGGCATCGGGCTGCAGTGTGCGCACGACGCGCCCATCGGGGCCGCTTTGGGGACCCAGTACCGCGAATGGATTATTGTGCTGGCCGGCGACGAGCGCCTCGAATTCGCTGTTCTTAGTCATTTTTTTTTTCGCCATAGAGCGTTGTTATTGTCTGTTTCGCCGATGATGCCCAGTCGAAGCGCTGCAGAGCGGCTTTCCTGCAGATGTCCTGCCAGGCGATCGGGTCGTCCGATCTTAGCCGCAATGCTCTCGCCGTCCTATCTACGAAGCCGCGCGCCTGCTCCGCGGGGCTGTGGCCGTCGAATACGAATCCCGTGCTGCCGTCGTCGACCGTGTCCCGGAGACCGCCCACGCCATGCACGACGCAGGGCTGGCCGGCGCGCATCGCCAGCATCTGGCTAATGCCGCAGGGTTCGAAGCTCGAGGGCATCAGGAACAGGTCGCCACCGTGGTAGAGCGGCGCGGCGAGCGTTTCGGAGTAGCCGTGCAGAAATACCAGGTTCTGGATCTTTGCGGCTTCCTCGAGAACGCGTTCCTCGAGGTCGGGATCACCGCTGCCCAGCAGGAAGATTACGCCCTTCCTGCCTATCGAGTCCGCGATGTGCTGCAGCGTGGTCCGTCCGTCGTCCACGGGCTGCAACAACAGCGTCGCTTTCTGGGCAACGAGTCGGCCAATGCTTGTCAGCACGTGCGAGGGCCGGCGTTTCGGCAGGTGGGCGAGACGTTCGAGCGCCAGCGCGTGTGCCCGATTCGTGGGTTGCTGGTGCGCCCAGTCGTGTAACTGGGCATCCATCATCGTGAGCAGGCGCTGCCAGCCGGGGCGTCGCCCGACGGGTTCGTCGTAGTAGCAGCCGTTGAGTACGCCCGACAGGCGTCCCTCGTCGCGCGCCCTGACGAGGTCGTCCTCGAGGCCTTCGCCACCGATGAACCCCGTCGTCGCATCGCTCGGCAGGCAGATTTCGTTGGCATAGGTCGGGGAGACGGTACTGACCCGATCCGCCAGCCGGATGGCCATCGCCATCGGGTTGAAACAGTCGTCGAAACGCGGATCTGCAATCTTCCCGCTGTCGTAGTCGAGTCCCGGGAACCAGGCTTCGAGCGATGACTCGTCCCCGGCAAACGGGCGGATGCCCTGGTAGGAGAGATTGTGAATCGTGAACACGGTGCGGATGTCGCGCAGGTGGCGATAACGCTCCGTGCAATGCGTCAGCAGCAAGTAGAACGCGGCATGCCAGTCATGCAGGTGGACGACGTCGGGCAGTTTCTTGCTCGCGTAGATCCACTGTGCCGCAGATGCACAAAAGAACGCGAAGTTGTTGGCATCACTCGCGAACGGGCGTGACGGCGCGTCACGATGGTAGATCTGCCCCGCGCCATGCTTCGCGAACTGCGGATGCTCCAGCACGACGTGCCGGACATGGCTGTCGCTGTCCTGTAGTTGCCAGACGTCGACCGCTTCGGTGCTGCCGCGAAACGGCACCTCAATGCCAGTGACATGTTTGGCGCCGGGCAACGCGTGCAGCGCACCGTACGACGGCGTGGCGACCGCTACGTCCCAACCGGCCGCACCCAAAGCGTGGGGGAGATCGCGAACGACATCGCCGACTCCACCCACTTTGCCCCCAGGCAGCGCGCCGTTCTCTGACGCCAGGAATATGACTGACCGGGTGTCGATACCTGCCTGCCTACCGCGTGAAGTGCAGCTGCTGACCCAACATGTCCGCCGTTACCAGCGTGATACCCTTGGCGGTCACGCGGAACCCGCGT
>Ga0209567_10000031_pt1 | contig 60406 bp, 54 predicted proteins | sample COG_12_FD_184756 | JGI IMG/M metagenome (GOLD analysis project Ga0209567, IMG submission 184756) | Pelagic marine sediment microbial communities from the LTER site Helgoland, North Sea, for post-phytoplankton bloom and carbon turnover... | ecosystem: Environmental > Aquatic > Marine > Neritic... | reverse complement strand
CGTCTGCAGACCCATGGCGAACAGGTTGGTGCCGGTGGCGCCATCCGCCAGCAGCCATGACCGCGTATCGAGAAGCGTTTGCAGAAGATCAGACATTGCCCGCTATGATAGCGCGGAATTGTCGCAGCACGAGACAACGGGGTTAACCCGCATATTGCAGCAGTATCCCGGTGCTGACTTGTTCAGCTTCGCCTGGGCTTGGTCATCGCTCGGGATACTGGTGCAATATGCGAGTTAGAGGCAATGGCGGGCAATCGTGCCCGACGCCATTACCTTGCTAACCACTTTACACCGCGAATTAGCCCCGCAGGCTGTTGTTATCCGGATCGTAAGGCGACTCGGGGATGATTTTCGCGGTTTTACGTTCGCCCAGGATCTCGATCTCGAGTTCGGTGCCGATGTCGGCGTGCGCCGACTCGACGTATCCCAGGGCAAGCGTTTTCTGAACGTAATGGCCGTATACACCCGCGGTCGCACGACCGATCATTTCACCCCCCGGCAGGAACAGCGGTTCGTTGCCCCAGCCATCGGCGTCGGTCGTGTCCGCGACCTCGAGCGTCACGAAACGATTGGGGAGACCCTCCGCCAGTTGCCTCTCCAGCGCCGCCTTGCCGTTGAAATCCGGCTTATTCATCCGCGCGAACCGATCCAGCCCGGCCTCGAGCAGTGAGTACTCTGGGGTGAGATCGGTGCCCCACATGCGATAGCTCTTTTCTATCCGCAGTGATTCCATCGCCCGCATGCCGACCTGCCCCAGCCCAAACTCCTCGCCGGCTTCGAGCAGACGGTCGAAAATATGGTGCTGATACTCGATGGGATGGTGCAGCTCCCAACCCAGATCCCCAACGAAGTTTACCCGCAGTGCATGCACGTCGGGTGCTAGCCCTACCTCGATGGTCCGGGCGGTCAGCCAGGGGAAGTTGTCATTGTCCAGCGGGGTGTCCGTCAGTCTGGACAGTACATCCCGGGATCTTGGACCCGCGACCACCAGGGTCCCCCGGCTGGTGGTTATGTTTCGAATATCAACGCTGCCGTCGATGGGCTTCATCTTGTTCAGGAAGTCGCCGTCGTAGCGTTCCGCGGCGCCCGAACTGACGACGAAATAGCGATCATCGGCCAGTTTGGTGATGGTGAACTCGCTGCGTACTCCACCGGTGCCGGTCAGCGCATGGGTGAGGCATGTGCGTCCGACTTTTTTGGGTACCGAATTCGCGCATAGCTGGTTGAGGAAATCTGCCGCGCCCGGCCCGGTGATCTCGTGTTTCGTGAACGGCGAAAGATCGATAATGCCGACCCGTTCCCGAATGGTGCGGCACTCGTTGCCAACATGCTCCCACCAGTTGGTGCGGCGGAAGCTCCAGTGGTCCTTGCCTTCTACGCCCGGTGGCGCAAACCAGTTGGGGCGCTCCCAGCCATAGCGCTGTCCCCACACCGCCCCCAGTCGATCCAGCTTGTCATAGATGGGGCTGGTTTTCGCGGGGCGTGCATCTTCGCGCTCTTCGTCGGGAAAGTGGACGGTGAATACATTGCGGTAGGTTTCCTCGTTCTTCTCCACCGTATAGGCCTTGCTGGTATAAGGCCCGAAACGCCTCGGATCCGTGGCAAGCATGTCGATGCCCGGTTCGCCTTCGACGATCCATTCCGCGAGCTGCCAGCCCGCTCCCCCGGCAGCGGTCACGCCGAAACTGTGGCCCTCATTCAACCACACGTTGCGCAGACCCCACGCCGGCCCGATCAGCGGACTGCCATCGGGCGTGTATGAAATTGGTCCGTTCACAATATCCTTGATGCCGACTTTCTCGAAGGATGGCACGCGCTTGATCGCAGCCTCGACATGGGGCATCAAGCGGTCCAGATCCCCGGGAAACAGGTCCTGGCCGAACGTCTCGGGAACACCGTCGGCGAACACCGCGGGGGCGCCGGCCTCGTAGGGCCCCAGGATGTAACCAAGCCGTTCCTCGCGCAGATAATAGGATGAATCGGATTCCCTCAGCACGGCCAGTTCCTTGCCGCCGCCATCGCGATAAGCTTTCAGTTCCTCGCACACGTCCGTAACGATGTACTGGTGCTGCACCGGGATGGCCGGCACTTCGATTCCGAACAGGTGGCCCGTCTGGCGCGCATAGTTGCCCGTAGCGCAAACAACGTGCTCGCACGTGATGTCACCTTTATTGGTTTTGATCATCCACTCGCCGCCGAATTGGGCCTCCACACCGAGCACTTCCGTTCGCAGATAAATTTCGGCACCGCGGTTGCGGGCCCCTTTGGCCATGGCGTTGGTCACGTCAACGGGGGCGATGTGTCCGTCGTCCGGGTGGTACAGGGCGCCGACCAGGTCGTCCGTTTCGCACAGCGGCCAGAGCTCCTTCACCTCCTGCGGTGTGATTATCTCGAACGGAACGCCGATGGTATTCGCGGTGCCGCAATACTTGTGATACTCGTCCATGCGATCGCGGCTGCAGGCGAGCCGCAGATTGCCGTTGACGTGAAAGCTCACATCCTGGCCGGTCTCCTCTTCCAGGGATTTGTACAAGTCGACAGAGTACTTGTGAAGCTGTCCGACCGTATAGCTCATGTTGAACAGCGGCAATAATCCCGCTGCGTGCCAGGTAGATCCCGCCGTCAGTTCGGTACGCTCCACCAGGACGACGTCGGACCAGCCTTTTTTCGCCAGATGGTACAGCGTGCCCACGCCGACGACCCCGCCCCCAATTACCACTACACGTGCATGCGTTTTCATCGATAGAACCTGCAAGCTCCTGATTTACATATTGACTTTTGATTCACATTATAGCTAGTGAACCTCGACGCGGCGCAGTGTAGCCTGCGCCAATGTATCGACAGGTCATTTTTGCGACCGAAGATTATGAATATGCGTCACCTGCCCGTGTATTGCACGGATGGCGCAGGCAAGAAGATGCGGGTCGCTAGGCGGGCAGCAATCCGGGCGACCGCCCTGCACCATGCAATCTGGAATATTCAGGATCATTGGGACAGTTACCAAGATGAACGAAAGCTCAAAAAGCGGCAGACGACGCGGCGGCGGCCGCGAGGCCAGGCGCCGCTCCCGCACGCAGTCCGGTTCGGCCGCTACCGAGCCTTACATCAAGCGCAAGGTTCCGGTATACGAGGTGCTGGATGAGGAAGGACTGTCCATCATAGAGGGGAACGCGGAGACTATCCTCGAAGAAATAGGCATCGAATTCAGGGATGACGCGGATGCCCTGGCGCTATGGAAAGATGCCGGTGCCGAGATAGACGGTGAGCGCGTCAGGTTTCCGCGGGGCATGTGTCGATCCATCATACAGGCATCCGCGCCCAGCCGGTTTACCCAGCACGCACGAAATCCGCAGCGAAGCGTCGTCATCGGTGGAGACAATACCGTACTGGTCCCGGCATACGGCTCACCCTTCATCCGAAACCTGGACGAGGGCCGGCGATACGCGTCGCTCGAGGATTTTCAGAACTTCGTCAAGCTGGCCTACATGTCGCCGGCGCTTCACCACTCCGGCGGGACCGTGTGCGAACCGGTCGATGTCCCGGTCAACAAGCGGCATCTCGATATGGTGTACAGCCATATGCGCTATAGCGACAAGTGCTTCATGGGATCCGTCACGGCGGCAGAACGGGCCCGGGATACGGTGGAGATGGCGAAGATTCTGTTTGGGGACGAGTTCCTGGATGCCGAGACCGGCAGCGAAAAAACCGTCATCACCAGCCTCATCAACGCCAATTCCCCGATGACTTTCGACGACACCATGCTTGGCGCGGCGAAAGTATACGCCGAGGCAAACCAGGCAACGGTCATCTCGCCGTTCATCCTGGCGGGCGCCATGTCGCCGGTCACCATAGCCGGAACCTGCGCCCAGATTCTCGCTGAAGCGCTGGCCGGGATGGCTTACGTTCAGCTCGTTCGAGCGGGGGCTCCGGTGGTTTTCGGGACATTTTCGAGCTCCATCTCCATGCAGTCCGGCGCGCCGACGTTCGGAACACCTGAACCGTCCCTGCTCATGTACGTCATGGCGGCATTGAGCCGGAGGCTCGGCGTGCCATTCCGCAGCGGCGGAGGACTCTGCGCCTCCAAGATACCGGATGCCCAGGCCGCGTACGAATCGGCGAACACGCTGCAAACCGCGATGCTCGCCGGTGTCAATTTCATGCTGCACACCGCCGGCTGGCTCGAGGGCGGACTCGCCATGGGTTACGAAAAATTCATCATGGATGCGGACCAGGCAGGTATGATCCAGCGCTTTTTGCAGGGCATCGATCTGTCCGAAAACGGACAGGCCATGTCGGCCCTTCGAGAGGTGGGCCCGGGCAAGCACTTTCTGGGTTGTGCACATACCCAGGCGAATTTCGAGACCGCGTTCTACAGATCGGGCATCGCCGACAACAACAGCTTCGAGCAGTGGGAAGCCGACGGGGCGCTCGACGCGTCGCAGCGCGCCAACGCGATATGGAAACGGATGCTGAACGAGTATCAGCCGCCGCCGATGGATCCGGCAACGGACGAAGCCCTGCTCGCCTACATCGAGCAGCGCAAGTCTTCCATGCCGGATGCGAGTTATTGATTCAGGTTTCGAATATGACGACCAGATGCAACAAACGGCTGCGGCCCTACCCTTGGATTGCGCTGTTCCTCGCCTCCCTGCTGACGGCATGCAATTCGAGCACCTCCACGGGCTCCGGACAGGTCCAGATCAACGCGGGATTTGGAGGTCAGGGTGAATCCGGCGGCCAGGGTGCATCCAGCAGCCAGGGAGGGTCCATTGCTGTTTCCGTCCGGCAGCGTGGAGAGTATTGACCAAAGGCGCCGCGACGGGAGATCCGGAGCAAACTGATCCGAATTGGTGGCGTTCTCGCATCCGCCACCACGTAGCGGAGCTTGTCCGCCTGGCCTGGCCCGTGGTATTGACCCGTATCGGCATCATCATCATGGCGCTGGCGGATACCATAATGGTTGCGCGCTTCAGCACCGAGGAAGTGGCGTACCTGGGATTGGGTTTCGCTCCGGTAGTCGTGTTGATCGTCACTTCCGTTGGCCTCATGATGGGGACACTGGTGGCTACAGCCAACGCTTATGGCGCCGGACGTTTCACGGAATGTGGTGCGGTGTGGCAGAGATCATTGCCTTACGCGCTGTTCCTCGGTATCTCCGCGGCACTGTTGTGCACGCTGGGGGAATCTTTTCTGCTGCTGTCGGGACAAACACCGAAACTTGCCGCCGAGGGTGGGAGAGTGCTGTTTCTTCTCGGTCTTGGCCTGCCCGCGAACCTGCTATTCGTCACCAACAGTTTCTTCCTGGAAGCAATTAAGAGACCTTTACCCGGAATGGTTGTCATGATCAGCATGAATGTCGTGAATATCGCGCTCAACTGGATCCTGATCTACGGCCATCTCGGAATATCGGAGATGGGTGCCGCCGGCGCGGCGATGGCAACCACCATTTCCCGTTTCGGGCTGGCGATCATGCTTTTCGTCTACATCTGGAGAATGCACGATCATGGCGACTACGGCATCAGGACCAGACAAAGTACGCACTGGCGGGATTGGCAACAGCAGAGGCAGCTGGGCTACGCCAGCGGCGCCAGCGGCGCACTCGAATCAGCGGCATTCGCCACCCTGACGACTTTTGCCGGCTGGCTGGGAACTTACGCGCTCGGTGCCTATTCAATTGCATTGAACCTTCTGTCACTCATATTCATGGTGGCACTTGGCATCGCCACGGCTACCGCGGTACGGGTCAGCATGGCACACGGTCGTCTCGACCACCGGGATCTTGCACTGGCCGGATGGACGGGACTTGGTGTCAACACGATATTGATGACCCTGCTCGGGTTGTCCTTGCTCGCCATGCCCGAGACCCTGGCCGCTCTGTACACCGGGGACATCGAGCTAATAGCGCTTGTCGCGCCCGTCATCGCGTTTACCGCATACATCATGATCGCTGACGGCGGGCAGATCGTAATTCTCAGCGCCCTGCGCGGTCGTGGCGACGCATGGGTACCCGCACTCGCCCATGCCGTGTCCTACATAGCCATCATGATTCCACTAAGCTGGTGGCTGGCGTTCGAACTCGATCACGGTGTGATGGGCCTCGTCGAGGGCATCCTGATCGCCAGCATTTTCTCCCTTGCGCTGTTGAGTACCAGGTTTCAGTTTCTGGCGTCGGCAGATGGAAAAACTATCTAGCCCGCCTGGTGAGAAATGCGGGCTGCATCCAGGCGATCGAAATCCGCGGAAAATGGAAAACCGAGAAACGTGTGGGGCGGTGTCCCCGGTGGTCAGTAAATCAGTCAGGCCGGGTACGACCCCGCACCGCGACGGCGCTGCCAGACGATGAATACGAGAAACAACGCACAAATCACCGCCCCCGTTGCGGGCAGTCCATCGGGGCCCCAGATATCAATGGCGCCACCGCTGATGAAAGGACCCACAACGTCTCCCAATCCCCACAGAAATACGAAACTCGCGTTGATACTCACCAGATCCGCATGCTTGAAGCGGGCACCGATCATTGCCATCGCTATCACGTAGAAACTCCCCACCGTGACGCCCATGATCATCATTGCAATCCACGTCATGGCGGTGTGACCGATAACGAATGGCAACGCAGCAATGCTGAACATGGCAATAAGGGTAGCCCACGCGAGCAATCGACCTCGATCCATTTTATCCGCGAGCATGCCGATCGGTATCTGGCCAACCACCCCGCCCAGTACGAACATTGTCAGCAGCATCGACGCCGTTTCGGCATTCAAGCCCTTTTGCATACCATATACGGGTAGCAGCGCAAGCACCGTACTGTCAATCAGTCCGAACATCAGCGCCGCGACCATCAATGTGGGTACTATTCGCAAAAAATACAGCATTCGGGAGCGTGGTTTGCCTTCCACTGCGGGCGCCAGGTTCCGGCCCCATGCCAACGGAACGAGACCACAGGTGACGACGGCGACACCGAGATACAATGCGGTCCAGCTGTCGCTGCCAACGATGACTATCGTTGCCGGGCCAACCGCGAATCCGGCGTGCAGAAATGTGCCGTACACACCGATCAATTTGCCACGCGTTTCGTCGCGTGCGATCTGATTGATCCAGATATCGCCACCAACGAATATCAGCTCGGCGGACAACCCGATGATGAAACGTATCGGGAACCATGCCCATACATTGGGGTAAACCGGCAGCAGCAACAGCCCTATCACCATACCTGCGATCCCGAGCGCCATCACCCGTACCGTGCCGAATCTACCGATCAGGCGGGGACCGAGTGGGGCGATGGCCAGTATTGCAAGCATTTGAGACGACGCGCTGAGGCCGTTTAGCCAGCCCGGCACCCCCTGCCGCTCGAGCACGATCGCTAGAAGTGGCCAGGTCAGCCCCAGTGTGACGGTCATAGTGGATGTTGCGGAGATACACGCAACGATTCCCGTCATTCGACGGGGCGGTTTACTTTTGCTTGGTATTTTCCCTGATCTCCCGCAGCAAGCCGTTCATTTCCTCGAACTCGTCCGAATAATTCGTGTTCTCGGCGTATTCAAGAACGTAGCTTTCGGCCTGCTCGAAATATTCTCCGATGATGGGGAGGCTTACGAGCTTGGTCAGGACCCAGATGAATACACCCAGGACGACGGTCATACCAATAGTGATGCCAAACCCCCTGGCGATCCCTGCCTTGAAGTTGGTCCACATGATGCTTTTGCTCGACTGCAGATACTGCAGATATTCCACGACGCCTGCCGCCTCGAAGATTTTTACGAGCTCCTTGTCGGGAGATGTTTTTGGTGATGATGGCATTTTTCAATCATTGGGTGTTGGAATGTCTGCACTGCATATCACAGGCCAGACACTATAAAAAGCCATGGAACCAGTTTCAATTCACCGCCGCGGCCGATCGAGGATATACGCTCGGATCCTACGATCGTGCCTTCGTGGCCCTGCTTGTGATGTCCCTGCTGACGCTGATTATGATCTGGGCCCTCCGCGATCGGTTTGCAGAATGAAACTGATGACTAATCGCGGTCTTTCAGAGGGGGGCCCAAGCCATAGGGCGCTGGAACGAGATCGCTGAGCGTCCTGAACAGTTCCCTGAATTCCGCTTCCGGCTCGGTGCCAAACAACGGGTCCTGGTTGTCGGCAAAGGCGGCATCGATGCGCGACCAGTCCGAATTCGTAAGGTTCGCCGCAGCCAGAGGCAGCACTTCCTGCTCCTCGGCGCGGGCGTGTTTTCGCTCGAATTCGACGTATTCGATCACCGCGTCCCGGAACGCTTCAAAAGCGGCGTCGCCCATAAATTCGTATGCTGAAAGGGTTTTCAGGAGTTTGAGCAGCAGCCGTTCGCCCTGCGCGTGCTGCCTGCCGAGTTCATCCAGGATCGGACCGGCGTCGGGGCAATGGGTGCGGACGGCGGGAAAAAGATAATCCGTTTCTTTGGGGTGGTGATAACGATCCAGGAATGAGTCGAGGTAATACGCAATGCCGTGAAACACGGCGAAATCCACGGATTTTCCGTGTTTTTCGATCTCGTTGACCAACCCCTCAAGGGTAAACAACACCGCATTCAGGTTGCGGTGTTCACGCTTGATTATCGAAATCGAATCCATGGTGTTTCTCCGAACATAAGGCTTATCCCGGGCGCGTATCTTGACAGGAATCAAGTCATATCGATTATATCCTCAAGGTATACTGGACCGCGATGAGCATCATTGAAAACCTGGAACGACTGCTGGCCGCGGGGCGCGATGACGCCTTGCTAAGATTTGGCCTGGGCAGCGCCCTGTTCAACGAAAAGCAGTTCGACAAGGCCATACCCAATCTCGAGGCATGCATCGATCACGAACCTGAATATGCCGCCGCCTTCAAATTGCTTGGTAAAGCGCTTTTCAAAACAGGACGGGTAAGCGAAGCAAAATCGATATTCGAATCCGGCCTGCCGGTAGCCGCGCGAAAAGGGGACAAGCAAACGGAGCGGGAAATCCGGGCCTTCCTGAACAAGATCGAGAGACTGAATGACTAGCCGCCTGGTGAGAAATGCGGGCTAGCCTTGATTGAGATTGAGCAGGTGTTCCTCTACGGCAAAAACGTGCGGATCATCGGCTGACAATGCTCTCAGTGCCTGGGCCAGGTTGAGCACGTACTCGGCATTGTGTCCGCTTGGCCCCGCCGATTCGGCAATATGCCTTGCGATGTCGGATTCGGGCGCCTCCCCCAGGAACGCGGCGTTTTCTTCCGTGGCAATATATACGGTCCCCTGGACAACGCTTTGGTCTCTGAACGTCATATCGGTAACGAATCGCAGGTACCCGTTTTTTTCGCGAAAATCGAGGTGATCGAACACCTCGAGCTCTATCAGGTATGCGACACCTACACATACCGCCTGCTTTTGGGGAATCAGGGTAACCACTCTGCCTGGCGCTGACGGCGTTCCGCGATGATCGTGGGACCCCTGCCAGAATCTTCTGACCCAGTGGTCTATGCTGGCCGGGCGTCGATCCAGATAGGGAAAATCCGCTTTGAAAATCAATGATCCATATCCGAACAACCATATCGATTCGTGCTCGTAAAACCTTCGCAGGGACCGGTTGGCGGCGATAGTGTTGGCAGACATAGGAAATAAATCGATACACGTGCATTAATCCTGCATATTTTTCTTGAAACGACACCCACTTGTCACCTAATATTTCCAGTTGCGACATTGATGTCGCATTATGAATATAAATATTGAGCCGGGGACACACGGCAATACCATCCGGGGGCATACCGATGTCAGATCGACATGGCGACGTCGCGACGAGAAACTACAGTTTTTTCCTCGTACCGCATTTTACCTTGCTGGCCTTCTCTTCGGCGGTCGACCCGCTGCGCATGGCCAACCAGCTGAGCAATCAGGAATTGTATCGGTGGCGCACGATCAGCAGCGACGGAGAACCGGTCACATCCAGCAGCGGAGTTCGCATTCCGGCGGATTCTTCCATCCATGACGAGTTGAATGCCACCGCGATATTCGTTTGCGGCGGGATCGACGTGCAGAAATTGTTCGACCCGAAAACCCTCCCATGGCTCCGCAAACTTGCGAACCGGAAGATCATTCTCGGGGCGCTGTGCACCGGCAGTTATGTTTTGGCCGAGGCGAAACTGCTCAAAGGATACCGGTGCACGATCCACTGGGAAAACTTTGCCGGAATTCGTGAGCGCCACCCGGACCTCGTCATTTCCCAGGAACTTTTCGAAATAGACCGTGACCGCTACACGTGCGCGGGCGGCATTGCACCAATGGATATGATGCTGCACCTGATCCGCCGCCAGCACGGTTCCGATCTGGCGACCGCGGTATCCGAACAATTCATTTGCGACCGCATCCGTGACAACCATGACCGCCAGAGGATTCCCTTGCGGCACCGCATTGGAACCAGTCAGCCAAAACTCATGGAAGCGGTGTCCCTGATGGAAGCCAACATCGAAGAACCCATGGCGCTGGACGAATTGTCCCAGCACATCGGGTTATCGCGAAGACAACTGGAACGCCTGTTCAAAAAATACCTGAATTGCGTGCCGACCCGATACTACCTTCAGATCCGTCTCGAGCGGGCACGCCAGCTTCTGCTGCAAACCAGCATGCCGATCGTCGACACCGCCCTGGCATGCGGATTCATATCGGCACCGCATTTCAGCAAGTGCTACCGGCTCGTCTTCGGGGTACCGCCGAGAGAGGAACGCCGGCGGGCGGCAACCGGACAGCATTTGAATTGAGATGACGGATCGCGGCGGGGCGCCGCTCCTACAACACCAGGCGGCGTCGGATGCTCTTGTAGGAGGCCCGCCTCGGGCCGATTCATCGCGGCGGGGCGCCGCTCCTACAACACCAGGCGGTGTCGGATGCTCTTGTAGGAGGCCCGCCTCGGGCCGATTGATCCCGGCGAGGGCGCCGCTCCTACAACACCAGGTTCGGCGTCGGATGCTCTTGTAGGAGGCCCGCCTCGGGCCGATTGATCGCGGCGAGGGCGCCGCTCCTACAAAACCAGGTCGGCGTCGGATGCTCTTGTAGGAGGCCCGCCTCGGGCCGATTCATCGCGGCGGGGCGCCGCTCCTACAACACCAGGCGGCGGCTGCGGCGCCTGCGCCCCGTGACGGTTGTCGTGGTTTCCGCGGCGGCCGGTTGCGGCATATCGACGGCCTTGGCAAGCTCGGGGAACGGATCGATGCGGTGGGGAATTGCCATGGCTTCGACGAAATGTTCCTGAAAGCGCGGTTCGACTGCGGTCTCAACCTTCTGTACGCGCCGCACGACCTGCTCGATATCATAACGCGCATCGCGATCCAGCAACGCGATGCGTGCACCGTTGCCCGCCGCATTACCCACCGACGCCACATTCTCCAGCGGACAATCGGGAATCAAACCGAGGATCATGGCGTACTTGGGATCTATATGGCTGCCAAAGGCCCCGGCTAGCCCGATCCGGTCAATTTTATGGATCTGCATGTGGTCCATCAGCAACTTGATACCCGCATACAGGGCGGCCTTTGCCAGTTGGATCTGTCGTACGTCATTCTGCGTAATGCAGATTCTGACATCACCGTCGTAGAGCAGATAGGAAAACGTCCGTCCTTCGGATATGACGCGATCGCTGCGCTCACTTAGTGCACCGTCAATGGTACCGTCGGAGCGGATCATACCCGCAAGATACATGCTTGCGATGACTTCGATAATTCCGGAACCGCAGATGCCGGTGACGCCCGATGCCCCTATCACTTCCGCGAAGTTCGCTTCGTCGGACCACACCGGACTGCCAATAACGCTGAATCGTGGTTCCAGAGTAACCGGGTCGATGCGTACTCGTTCGATCGCGCCCGGCGCCGCACGCTGCCCTCCGCTAATCTGGGCACCCTCGAAAGCAGGGCCGGTCGGACTGGAGCACGCCAGCATCCGATCCCGGTTGCCCAGCATGATCTCGGCATTGGTTCCGACGTCGACGAGCAGCGTCATGGCATCGTCGAGGTAGGGTTTTTCCGAGAGCAGCACGCCCGCCGCATCGGCGCCCACGTGCCCGGCAATGCAGGGCAGCACATAGGCGCGCGCATTGCGGTTCACATCGATGTCGATCTCATTGGCCCAGATCGCCACGGCCTCGTCGGTCGCCAGCGCAAAAGGGGCTCCGCCAAGCTGTGTCGGATCGATGCCAAGCAGCAGGTGATGCATGATCGGGTTGGCTACGAAAGTCAGGTCCAGCACGTCGTTCGTGGATACCCCCGCCTCCGCGGTCACCTCGCTCAGCAGCCGATTGATCGCGCCGCGTACCGCGAGCGTCATCTCCGAATCTCCGCCGGGATGCATCATGACGTAGGAGACCCTGCTCATCAGGTCTTCACCGAATCGAATTTGCGGGTTCATCGCGCCGCCGGACGCAACCACCTCTCCGCTGGCCAGGTCGCACAGGTGTATCGCTATGGTGGTGGACCCGACGTCGATTGCCGCGCCATAGGCGCGGTCCCGGAATCCCGGCCAGACACAGATGAGCCATTTCTCATCATGCACCGCCACGGTGACCTTCCACTCGCCGTCGGCAAGGGCGTCCTGGATGCCCTGCAGCAAGCTCAGATCGCACTGCAGGTCCGTCAGCCCCCAATCGAATTCGAGCGCCAGTTTGAGTCGGGCGAGGTCGCCCGTCGGGTCGTGCATATTCGGCTCCTGGACTTCGACATAGTAGAGCCTGACAACCGGATCGAGTTCGATCTCGATAACTTCCGCGCCCTTGCGGACCACCTGGCGGTGTACCTGGCTTTCAGGCGGCACATCGATGACGACATCCCCCTGCAGACGCGCCTGACAGGCCAGCCGCCGATCTCCAAGAGAGCCCTGTTCCGCCGCATAGCGGCGCTCGACTGCACCGGTTTCCGAGAGGTTCTCCCTGCGTGAGGAAATCCCCTGCTTGGGGAAATCTCCCTCGCTGCACACGATCTGGCAACGACCGCACATGGCACGGCCGCCGCAAACCGAATCGATGTCGACACCAAGGGATCGGGCGGCCTGGAGCAGGCTGGTGTCTCGCGCGAACGTCCCGCGCTTGCCGCTCGGCAAAAAGACCGCCTTGCAATCGGATTCCGTTGACGGGTTCATCTAGAGGCTGACGTTGTGTCCGCTTTCTTCGTACCGAACCAGCGGCGGATGCCGCAGCGTGTAGTAGTCGCCCTTGTCCTTCACGTAGATCTCGGCCTCCGTTTCGAGGCCGGTCGACCCATCGAAGATCCCGGCCAGGATGGTGAGTGTCTCGGCACCGTCCCGTTGCCAGAATAGGCTCGATCCGCAGCGGCTGCAAAAACCCCGTTGTGCCGATTCCGAGGAACGATACCAGCGCAATAGATTTTCCGGGTCACTGAGATTCACCTGTTGCTTCCGGGCCGCGGTGGCGGCCACGTGGTGCCCCGTCCACTTTCGGCACTGTCGGCAGTGACAATTGATGACGGCGCGAAGAGGACCATCGACCTTCACACCAATCGCACCGCACAGACAACTACCGGTGTCCGGCACGGCGTCGGCTCCGCAGACGTGAAGGTGCCGAGGAGCCCACTCCCGCCGCGGCGGACTCCCGGTACTTCCGAATCCAGCGAGTACAATTCTCGTCTTGCCCGTTGACAACGTCCGCGCCCATCACCGCCTGAACGACTTCGCCGTGCAGGGGATTAGTGATGGCGGAAGTCATGCCCGCCCCGATTGCCATGCACAGAAAGGCGCTGTTGATCCCGTTGCGGTTGGGCAGTCCGAAACTGACGTTGGATGCACCGCAGGTGGTATTGCACTTCAACTCCTCCCGTATTCGATGCACCAGGGCAAACACCTGCCGTCCTGCCTGACCTATCGCTCCAATCGGCATGACGAGTGGATCGATGACGACGTCCTCCGGACCGATACCATGGTCCGCCGCGCGATTGACTATGGTTCGCGCCACTTCGAAGCGTACGTCCGGATCCTCGGAAATTCCGGTTTCGTCGTTGCAGATCGCGACCACCGCGGCGCCGTGTTTGGCGACAAGCGGCAGAACCGACTCCAGGCGGTCTTCCTCTCCGGTCACGGAATTGACCAGCGGCTTGCCCCGATACACCTCCAACCCCGCCTTCAGCGCATCGACGATGGAAGAGTCGATGGAAATGGGAACATCGGTGACCGACTGCACCAGTTGTACCGCGCGCGCCAGCAGGGCCGGCTCGTCAGCGAGTGGAATCCCGGCGTTGACATCGAGCATGTGGGCGCCGCAGCCCACCTGGGCCAACGCGTCCGCTTCGACCCGGCTGAAATCTCCGTTTTTCATTTCCTCGGCGAGGATCTTGCGGCCGGTGGGATTGATCCGCTCGCCGATGATCACGAACGGCCTGTTGAACCCGATGACCATCTCGCGGGTTGCCGAACTCAATATTGTATCTGTCATTACAGTCTCCCTAGTTTGACTTTCTCGAATCCTGTGCGTCCTGGCTCCTGCCCGGATACCACGGCACGCGCCCCTCCAGTATTCCTGACCGTTCCACGATTTCGGCAACACTATCCTCCTGCCGATAGGCCATGACGTGGACTCCGGAAACCCCCTCTATGTCCCTGATTTCCTGGATGAGTTCGACACACAGCCGGACACCCTCGGCCTTCTGGCTCGCGGCTCCCCTCAGGCGGGTGATCACTTCGTCCGGAATGTGGATGCCCGGAACGTAGTCGCGTATCCATGCGGCGGCGCGCGCCGACGCCAGCGGTCCTACACCAATCAGCACAAAGGCTTTTTCGTGCAACCCCATGTCACATATCTGCTTCATGAATTCCCTCAATCGCGGGACATCGAAACAGTATTGAGTTTGCACGAACTGGACCCCTGCCTCGATCTTCTTTTTGAGCCGTTGCGCTCGATAGTCGTATGGCGGGACAAATGGATTGGCCGCGCCGCCTATCAGTACACGCGGTGGGCATGAGAGCGCCCGGCCGCTCAGAAAACGGGATTCGTCGCGCATGATTCGAACCGTGGATGCCAAAGATACCGCGTCGAGATCGAATACGGGCTTGGCCTGCGGCTGGTCTCCCGCCTGTACTCCGTCACCGGTCAGACACAATATATTCGCCACCCCCATTGCGGCGGCACCCAGAATGTCGCCTTGAATGGCGATTCGATTCTTGTCGCGGCACGACGCCTGCATGACCATGGCGTAACCCAGCCGCGTCAGAAGCGAACAGACTCCAACACTGGACATGTGGCAGTTTGCCCCGGACCCATCGGTCGCGTTGATGGCATCGACATAACCATCGAAAATTTTTGCACGCGCATACACCTCCTCCGCATCCGCTGAATCCGGCGGCGCGATTTCCGCTGTTACCGCAAAATTTCCGGCGCGCAGCACGCGTTCCAGCCGACCCGGAGAGACGTGTTCGGGCAGTATCGACAGGCTGAATCCCGGTACCGGTTCGTCTTCGAAAATCACCTCTTCAACCTCTACTATCCGACAAATTCATGCGCGGGCGCATGCCCGTCTGCCATTCGCAGTCTAGCCCGCATCGTAGAACTGCTGGTCACGCTTCTCACGCACCACCCTCAGCCACGACGACGAACCCTTGAGCCGGTTATCCACGGGCAGCCGCACGTTGTTGATGCCGGATCCATGCCGCATCAGCCGACTGCCCTTTTCCGCTTCGACCCATACGCAGGGCATGTCCGCTATGACTTCGCAGTTGCCGTTTGTCTGCACCCCGCCACAGGGGCCATTCTGCAGTTGCTTCGGACAGTTCATTGGACAGGCCATTCCCGTTTCGCCGAGGACGCACTTGCCGCACATCTGGCAATCGAACAGAAATCCCTTTACGTTTCGTTCGACAAACGTGATTGGCTTTTCTACACGGTCATAACCGATTTTCAGCCAAAGGGGATGCAGCGCATTCATTACCCCTTCGAAGGTGTCGTACAGGCTTTCCAGGAACCTCGCGTGCCTGACCGACCATCGCCTAGCGGCGTACACTATGATTCCTCCGAGGAATCATCGACACCTTTGGCCCGAATCAACTGCAGCAGTCTCTCATCCGTATACAAGCCCTCCAGGCGCTCCACCTCGGCATCCAGCACCGCGGCGAGATCTCCCGTACAGGTCCCACGCTGTCGCCGCCACTCGTCTAGATAGGCATCACTGCTGCCCTTGCCGGCACGCATCGCGGCCCGGTCGACGGCTTCCTGGAATCTCTGTGACAGCAAGCGTTTCGCCGTCGTGCGGCCTTTCTTCGCGATCACCTGAGCAGGGATATCGCGCCAGTACACAGTGATCAGATCGGCCACTGACGGGTTCTCCGAAAGGAAACGAATCTTGTTTCTTGGTTTGCCCTAGCGGGCTGCGCGTTTTAACGAAACCAGTTCCGTCGCGGTTTCGACGGCGACGGCGGCGTCACGACAATAGGCATCGGCACCGATGGCCTTGGCGAACTCCTCGTTCAGCGGAGCGCCTCCGACAAGCACGATATAGTCGTCGCGCATCCCCTTCTCCTTGAGGGTATCGATGACCACCTTCATGTAGGGCATGGTGGTGGTCAACAGAGCGGACATGCCGAGGATATCCGGCTTGTGCTTCTCGATCGCCTCGAGGTAGTTCTCGACGGGATTGTTGATACCGATGTCGAATACCTCGAACCCCGCGCCCTCCATCATCATCGACACCAGGTTCTTGCCGATATCGTGGATATCTCCCTTGACGGTTCCAATCACCATCCGGCCGACCTGTTCGGCCCCGGTTTCGGCCAGCAGGGGGCGCAGTATTTCCATACCTCCCTTCATGGCATTGGCGGCCAGCAGAACTTCGGGCACGAACAAGATGCCGTCCCTGAAATCGATGCCGACGATCCGCATCCCCTCGACCAGCGCGATATTGAGCACCTTGTCCGGGGACCAGCCACGCGCCAGGAGAATATTGGTCCCTTCCACGATCTCCTCCTTCAGCCCGTCGTAGAGATCTGCATGCATCTGCTCTACGAGTTCATCGTCCGGAAGTTCGGAAAGGATTATCTCCTCTTCGTCCTCCAGTCCATCTTCAGGTACTTGGTCAACGTCAGCCATATCCGGAACTCGCTCGCAATGGTAGTCAAAGGGTAGGATCCGCGCAAAGATTAGGCGTAGCATACCCCCCCTGCTGGTACACTGGCGACACGTGGTATAAGGAAAGCGACAAATCCACAGCCCGCGGCTATCTTGTCAGGACTCGTCGTACTCCCTGGTGCTTTCGACCAGGAATTTCCAGACATATTCGGCGAAGCTCCACCTTACCTGGATGTCGAACGTGGGGGCCTCATCGACCACGCTGAGCAGAATACCGGCGTGACTGAAACGGGTCTGGGCGCACGCACCCGTAGTGAAGACATCCCGGTGAACATCGAAGGGTGTGGCCTTGCTCAGCACATCGCGTGCCTTGTCGCCGGTCAGCCGGATAACCAGATAGTAGTCGCTGACGTCGGTTAGCGCACAGTGTGTTCCCGTCAGGGACTGTCTCAGCCGGGCCTGGATATGGCGTCGATCATCCCCGGTGCAATGTATCAACCACTCGTCCGGGCCTAGCCAGTAGATCGTCCGTTTGTCGTTTGTCGCGAACGTGTTGGGCGTCAGCGGAATTTCCAGACCCAGCTCAGTCTCGACCGCGGAACGAAATGATGGATCATCCGCGTCGCCTCGTAAATTGATCTTTGCCACGTAAGCCCGCTCACACATCTCCACGCCGGCTCGTGGAGTGCTTAAACCTGACAACGGCGAGTGGCGGATCGGCTCGAATGATTCAGCCACGGGCGCGGGCCCCATCTTTGTCATAGAAAACGGGATCCGCCACCGTCGCCCTGATCACGCGGCCGTCCATCAGCTTCAGGCTGACCTGCTCGCCCATTCTGTTCCTCCCGTCCTCGAGCAGGGCCATGGCGATTGAACGTTCCACGTTCGGACTGAAGTAACTCGATGTCACGTGTCCCAGCATCGGCATGGGCGGCTTGTCCATGATCTCGGCAACGACATAGGCGCCTTCCGGCAGGACTTCCTTGGGGTCTTCCGCCAACAAACCAACCAGCTGTTTGCGCCCCGCACGGGCGGTATCGCTGCGGGAGAGGGAGCGTCTACCGATAAAGTCTTGTTTCTTCTTCGACACGATCCAGTCCATGCCGAGATCATCCGGCGTAACGGCACCGTCGGTATCCTGTCCCACGATGATGAAGCCCTTCTCCGCGCGCAACACGTGCATGCTCTCGGTGCCATAGGGGCAAAGATCGTACCGGGCGCCGTGCTCCATCAGCTGCTCCCACAAATAAAGTCCGTGGTGGGCGGGCACGTTGATCTCGTAGGACAATTCTCCGCTGAAGCTGATCCGGAAAACCCGCGCCGGAACTCCCGCGACGCTGCCTTCCCGCACGGACATAAACGGGAAGCTATCCGCGTCCAGCGGCATGTCGGTGAGTTCGGAGAGCAGATCGCGAGCGGCCGGCCCATTTATCGCGGCCACGGCCCATTGCTCGGTCACGCTCGTGCAGTAAACCTGCTTGTCGGGCCATTCCGTCTGCAACCACTCTTCAAGCCAGGTCAGTACGCGTGCGGCGCCACCGGTGGTGGTGGTCATGTGGTAGTGGTGCTCGCCTATGCGGGTCGTGACGCCGTCATCGAACACCATGCCGTGTTCATTCAGCATCAGGCCGTAGCGGCAGCGGCCGGTTTCCAGTTTGCTCCAGGCGTTGGTATACACCATGTCGAGGAGCCAGGCGCTGTCCCTGCCCTGAATGTCAATTTTTCCAAGCGTGCTGGCGTCCATTATCCCGATCGAATTTCGCACCGCCAGGCACTCCCGCTGCACCGCTCTGTCCAGGCTTTCCTGACCGGTGGTGAAGTAACGCGGCCGTTTCCAGTCCCCGACGTCCTCGTAAACCGCACCGTTTCGATCATGCCATGGATGCATGGCCGTCTTGCGTTCCTGCAGGAACAGCTCGCGACGATTCTGTCCAACGACGGCACCAAAGGTCAGGGGCGTATAGGGCGGTCTGAAAGTCGTGACCCCGGTGGACTGAACCGGCTCCCGGCGGAGTCCGGATAGTACGCCCAGTGCAATCAGGTTCGAAGTCTTGCCCTGATCGGTTGCCATGCCGGTAGTTGTGAATCGTTTCAGGTGCTCGACGGAACTGAACCCTTCGCGCACGGCAAGGTGAATATCCCCAATGGTCGAGTCGTTCTGCAGTTCGTGGAAGTGTTTTTTCGGTCCCCGGCCGATCGGGTGTTTGCAGGGGATGGTCCAAAGCACGCGCATCGGTCCCTCGATTTCCATCGAGACCCCGGGGGCCATCGGCATCTCGCCTTCGTGGCCGGCATCGCTTGCGGCGGCATGCCCGGCCCTGAAGCCTTCTTCCAGGCATTTGCCAAGATCGAAGCTGCCGTTGCAGGCGCCGGCGCTGCGGTGCGGATTGATGTTAACACCGTCGCCCGGCACGTAGCCGGCTATGCTTTCATCGAAAATCAGTTTCGAACCGGCCTGGCTGTGCAGGTGAATGGTGGGTGTCCAACCACCCGATGTGGCCACTATCGCACAGTCGACCCGTGTTGTTGACGAACGTGTGACGCCGTGTCCGGCGGCATTGAGGCGCATGATCTCCACACCACGGATTCGCGTTCGTCCCTGCACCGCGGTTATGGCGCTGCCGCGAAACACCATGATATTGGCCTGCTCCGCCTTGTCGATCAACTCTCCACGGGGGCTGGAGCGTATGTCCACCACGGTGACGGTCGACCCGTTGGCGCTTGCGTCTATAGCCGTCCGGTAGGCGCTGTCATTGTTGGTAAATACCACGATATTGCTTGCGGGCAGGACGGAATAACGGTTGATATAGCTTCGCACTGCACCGGCCTGCATCACCCCGGGTCTGTCGTTGTCCGCGAACACCAAACCTCTTTCGATCGCACCCGTCGCCAGCACCACCCGGGTGGCCCTGATTTTCCACAGCCGCTGTCTCGGCAGACTTCCGCCGGTGCCCGGGGGCAGGTGGTCGGTCACCCGTTCTAACGCGACCAGGTAATTGTAGTCGTAGTACCCGGTCACGGTGGTCCGTGGCAGGAGGGTGACATTGTCCAGATCGCGCAGTTCGGCGGTTACGGCGCCGACCCATTCCATGGCGGGGATTTCATCGATCTCGGCCGGGTGCGACAGCAGTGAGCCGCCGAATTCCGATTGCTCATCGACCACGATCACGCGCGCCCCGCTGCGGCCGGCCGTTAGCGCCGCGGCCAATCCCGCGGGGCCGGCACCGACGATCAGCACGTCACAGTGCGCGTATCGATGCTCGTAGCGGTCCGGATCCGCCTGAGTCGGCGCCTTGCCCAGACCTGCCGACTTGCGTATCCATTTTTCATAGGTCATCCACATCGATGCAGGCCACATGAAGGTCTTGTAGTAGAACCCGGCCGGGATGAGTCTGGATGCCACGGAATTGATCGAAGCGATGTCGAAGCGCAGATTGGGCCACCGGTTCTGACTTTCGGACTTCAGCCCCTCATACAGCTCGACCTGCGTGGCCTTCATGTTGGGTTCGCTGTAGGCACCCTCACCCAGCTGCACCAGTGCGTTGGGCTCTTCGGCACCGGCGCTGAAAATGCCGCGCGGCCGGTGATACTTGAAGCTGCGGCCCACCATTCGGACATCATTGGCAAGCAGCGCTGATGCCAGGGTGTCTCCGGCGTATCCGTGCATCTCCTCACCATCGAAGGTGAAGCTCAGGCGTCGACCGCGGTCGATGCGGCCGCCGGTCGGAAGCCGGTTCTGCTGATACCTCGCCACGGCCTAGTGTCCTGTCCCGTTCTTCTCGCCGATGGCCGGAGGAGGTTCGCCAGGTTTGTACGTACCCAGTAACTCGTCGCTGGAGGTGTCGCGCACGGCGTTGAACCAGCGGCGGCACCCAAAGCTGTGCACCCACCGTTCGTAGTGAATGCCGTTAGGATTGTCACGGAAGAACACGTAGTCTCCCCACTGATCGTCGCTCAACTGGTCCGGATTTTCCGGCCGTGCAATATGCGCCTGGCCGTGGCAGGAGAACTCCTGCTGATCGCGCACCCCGCACCACGGACAGTCAATCAAGAACATTTGCCGATCACCTTGTCGATTAATTTCATCAGTGCGCAACCGCCGCGGCCGCGCCCTCGTCCACGAGTGCGCCGGAATGGAATCTGTCGATTGAAAACGGCGCCGCTATGGGATGCATCTCCTCTCCCGCGATCGAGTGTGCGAACACGCGCCCGGAGGCCGGCGTTGCCTTGAAGCCGCCGGTGCCCCAACCGCAATTGAAAAAGAGATTCCTTACGGAAGTTCTGGATATCAGCGGCGATCGATCGACCGTTACATCGACGACCCCGCCCCACTGCCGCAGTATACGCATGCGTGAAAAGATCGGATAGAGCTCGACTATCGCCCCAATCGTATCCTCGATTACATTGAATCCGCCGCGCTGCGTGTAGGAATTGTAGTCATCGGAGCTCGCGCCGATGACGAGTTCGCCCTTGTCGGACTGGCTGATATAGGCATGAACACCATTGGACATGACAACGCAGTCGATGACCGGCTTGACGGGCTCCGACACCAGCGCCTGCAGCGGAAAAGACTCCAGCGGCAATCTGAGGCCGGCCATCCCGGCCAGCACGCTCGAATGGCCGGCTGCCACGCAGCCCACCTTGTTCGCGCCAATGAATCCTCTCGAGGTTTCAACGCCCCGGACCGTTCCGTTGTCGATCCTGAACCCCGTAACTTCACAATTCTGGATGATGTCCACTCCCATCTCATCTGCGGCGCGTGCATAACCCCAGGCAACTGCATCGTGTCTGGCGGTGCCGCCCCGGCGCTGCAACAGGGCGCCCATCACCGGGTAGCGGCAGTTGAGGTTGATGAACGGGACCATCTCCTTAACCTGACGGGGATCGAGAAACTCCGCATCGATGCCGTTCAGATGGTTGGAATTGCCGCGTCTGCTGATCTCCTGCATGTCGTGCACACTGTGTGCAAGGTGCAGCAGACCCCGCGGCGAGTACATGACATTGTAGTTGAGTTCCTGACTGAGGCCGTGCCACAGATCCACGGCGTGGTCATAGAGCGCGGCGGATTCGTCCCACAGGTAGTTTGAGCGAACGATGGTGGTATTGCGCCCGGTATTACCGCCCCCCAGCCAGCCTTTTTCCAGAACCGCCACACTGCGTATGCCGCATTCCTTTGCCAGATAGTAGGCCGTTGCCAGACCGTGCCCGCCTCCGCCCACGATGAGTACATCGTAGCGGGGTTTGGGGTCCGGGCTTCGCCATGCCGGCTGCCAGCCCTGGTGATGGTTGAGCGAATTCCGCAGTAAACTAAAAATCGAGTATTTCATCTAATCAACGTCATGTAACGACCGGGTGACCCGGCAACCCGATGGAGACCACCATTCGGTGGTTCCGGTTCGGCGGCTCACTGTAGCCGAGAGCGCCGGGGCAACCTTTGCACATGGCGACATATTGACATTCATTCGCGCCCAGCACGACCTGTCACCGTGGTGCAGGGGATCCGGATCAGATGATATTGTGCTCGGGACCATATGGAAACCCGGTAATGTTCCGGTTCCCGTCTTCCGTCACCACCAGGATGTCATGCTCCCTGTAGCCCCCGGCCCCGGGTCTGCCTTCCGGCAGCATGATCATCGGCTCCATCGATACCACCATGTCAGGTTCCAGCACCGTTTCCACGTCTTCTCGAAGCTCGAGCCCCGCCTCACGACCGTAGTAGTGACACAGCACGCCGAAGGAATGTCCGTAACCAAAAGTCCGGTATTCCAGCAGGCCGTGTTCCGAATACATCTCGTTGAGGCTATGGGCGATATCGCAGCAGCGTACCCCGGGCTTGATCAGGCTGGCGCCTTTTTCGTGGACCTCGCAGTTGATGCGCCACAGGCGTAGATGCTCGTCCGGACAGTACTCCGCGAACAGGGTGCGCTCCAGCGCCACGTAGTAGCCGGCCACCATGGGAAAACAATTCAGGCTCAGAATATCTCCCGAATCGATGCGCCGGGAGGTGACGGGGTTGTGGGCGCCGTCCGTATTTATCCCGGACTGGAACCAGGTCCATGTATCCAACAGCTCGGCATGAGGAAAGCGTTTCGCGATCTCGCGCACCATGGCCCCGGTAGAATGCAGCGCGACCTCGTGCTCGGGCGTCCCCACCGACATCGCCTCCACGCATGCGGCGCCGCCGATATCCGCGATAGCGGCTAGAGAGGTGATATGACGGATCTCTTCCTGTGATTTGATCATACGTGAGCGCATGGTCGACTCGGAGATGTCGACGAACCGGCTGCCTGGCAATGCCGTCTCGAGTTTCTGCCTGTTCTGAATCGTGAGGTGATCGTATTCGATGCCGACGGTGGCGCCGTTCCCGATGAGTTTCTTGACGGCGCGGTAAAAATTGTCTTTCTGCCAATCGGTGTAAGTGACGTTGTCACCGTAGCTCCGGCGCCAAGGCTGGCCTCCGTCTATATTGGCCGAAATCGTGGTGTGATCACTATTTGTCACCACCAGTCCATATGAACGTCCGAACGCACAGTAAAGAAAGTCGCTGAAATAGTTGATGTTTTGGTAGGACGTGAACAGGACGGCATCGATATCGTTTATCTGCATCAATGAGCGCAGTCGCGACACCCGATTGTCCATTTCCTGGCGCGTAAAGGTGCCTGAAACTTTTTCTCCATTGTGCAGGGTGATTAGCTCTGGCAGCGGTGTTGTCATTTCGAGGACCACATATTACATAAAGTAAAGAAGCGCTGGAGAACCATCCGCAGCCCAGCAACGGCGAAACAACGGGTGGTTCTGGAACACCATGCCGATGCCGCGTTTGTAGGGTGGGACATTTTCAGGCTCTTGACGACCTGGAACTCGCCGTCATAACATTTTTGAACATCGTCGAAGCAAACCAGGGGATCGTTGCTGTCATTCATAACTTACACCCGCGTGGTACTAAAACAGATAGCCATTCGTGAGACAGGACACTAGCTCATCACAGGCTGATTTATTGCGGGATTTCACCTTTTCTTGGAGAGGGTTCCTAGACTCCCAGGGGCTACTCTAACTGCGCGAACGCGTAACAACAAGCGCATCACTCCCGTTCTTGCCCGGCAAACCCAATAATTCAGCGCGCTCACCTGCATATTGCACCAGTAGCCCGAGCGATGGTGCGGCACAGGTTTGGCTGAGCGCCGGAATAGGCCGACCCCGATTCGTGCGCCTGATTCGCGAATTGGTACTCGCGAGCAAGTCTCATGCCAGTACCGTGTGCCCGCACCGGAGGAGCGCGCCGGCAAGCCGGAGGTCCACGGCGCGCCTGTTCATTGAAGTGACTAAGTATTGATCATGCCGTGTAGGAGCGGCGCCCCCGCCGCGATCAATCGGCGCGAGGCGCGCCTCCTACAATGGTGACCTGTTACCGCGCTGATGTTGTAGGAGCGGCGCCCACGCCGGGGCCGTCTCACCTGCTTCCAGGCGAACCACGGTAAACCGATCCGCAAGCACCCTAAGCCGCATTGTCATGCACATACGTTTCCACGACGCGGAGTATATGGCTCACATTTCGCAGCGGATAGCGCGGCTCGACCCGCGCGTACGTAACCTTTCTGCGATAAATTCCCATGAAACCGGCATAATTCGTGCGGACGAAACCGGATCCTTAAAGGCGGAGCGATGGCACTGCACTTTTCCAGAGAAGAACTGCGGCAACGGCGCGAACGAACCTGTGCCCAACTCCGGCAGCGCGGTCTGCACGCGCTGCTGGTATTCAGACAAGAAAGCGATTTCTACCTGACAGGCTACGACACCCTCGGATACTGCTTCTTCCAATGCCTCTACCTCGGCGCCGGCGGTGAAACGACGCTGCTGACGCGCGCGCCCGATCTGAGGCAGGCCAGGCACACGTCCGACATCGAGGACATCCGCATCTGGACCGACAGGGCGGATTCGAATCCGGCGGCGGACCTGAAATCGATCCTCGCAGAGCACGGCTGCGACGGAAAGGTGATCGGAATCGAATTCGATGCATACGGTCTTACCGCCCGCAACTGGCGCATGCTCGAAAGCCAGCTCGATGGGTTTTGCAGCTATGAGGACGCGTCGGATATCGTCAGTAAACTCAGGGTTGTCAAATCATCGGCTGAATTAGCGTATGTCAGACGTGCCGCCGAACTGGCCGACGATGCGCTGGATGCCGCGACGGGTCTGCTGGCGCCGGGGGCATGGGAAGGAGATATCCTCGCAGCCATGCACAGCGCCATATTCGGAGGCGGCGGCGACTATCCGGGAAACGAGTTCATCATCGGTGCCGGCAAAGACGCTCTTCTTTGCCGCTACTTCAGCGGGCGTAAATATTTGGCGGACAATGACCAGCTCACGCTGGAATGGGCGGGGGCATACCGGCACTACCACGCGGCGATGATGCGCACCGCAATTGTCGGCCATGTCAGCGATGAGCACCGCCATATGCACAATGTCGCGGTGGAAGCGCTGTGTGCTTGCGAAGAAGCCCTCGTTCCCGGGCAACCCCTGGGCGTGGTATTCGATGCCCATGCCGGGGTGGCGGACGCCAACGGACTGAGAGACCACCGCCTGAATGCCTGCGGCTACAGCCTCGGAACGACTTACACGCCGACCTGGATGGACTGGCCGATGCTTTTCACCGGCAATCCGGTCCTCGCCCAGCCGGATATGGTCATCTTTCTGCACATGATCTTTGTCAATAGTGACAGCGGAAACGCCATGACGCTCGGCCACACGGTGCGCGTCACCGACACGGGAAGCGAACGGCTGAGCCGGTCGCCGCTGGATATGATCGTGGTTTGACACGGATCTATCGCGGCGGGGGCGCCGCTCCTACAAAATCATCGCGGTAACAGGCCATCATTGTAGGAGGCGCGCCTCGCGCCGATTGATCGCGGCGGAGCGCCGCTCCTACAAAATCATCGCGGCGCGCCGTGGACCTCCGGCTTGCCGGCGCGCTCCTCCGGTGCGGGCACATGGATTACCGCTTCGACCTTGCGCAGCTCCTCGATCGGGATGTGGCACTTGATCGCATGGGTCTCGCTGACCTTTTGGTCTGGTGGCATCTCATTGTCACAGATTTCGCCAATCCGTCGCGGGCACCGGGTGCAGAACGGGCAGCCCTTAGGCGGATTCATCACACTGGGCAGATTGCCCTCGAGCAGAATCTCGCGCTTGGTTACTTCCGGATCGGCAATAGGCACCGCCGATAGCAAGGCCTCGGTGTAGGGGTGGTAGGGCGGCTCAAATATTTCCTCGGTGGTTCCCCGCTCCATGATGTGGCCCAGATACATAACCACGATCCGGTCCGACAGGTACCGCACCACACTCAGGTCGTGGCTGATGAACAGCAGCGTCGTTTTGTGTTCCCTCTGGATGTCCATCAACAGTTCGGTCACGGCGGCGGCCACGGAAACGTCCAACGCAGACACCGGCTCATCCGCAATGACCATGGACGGGTTGCCAGCGAACGCCCGGGCTATGCCGATGCGCTGCTTCTGCCCGCCGGACAGCTGGCGTGGGCGCCGGTAGTAGAAATCACGGGGCAGCTTGACGGTATCCAGCAGCCTCATGACCATATCAAAGACCTTGTCCTTGTCACTGGCCACGCCGAATTTCCTGATGACCCGCCCGATCTGGTTGCCAATGGTCTGGCTTGGGTTCAGCGTGTCCGACGGATTTTGAAACACCATCTGCAGCGAGCTGATCTGTTTGGCGGACCGGTCGTTGACAAGGGTTTCTGAAATCTCGTTGCCATCGTGTTTGATTTCGCCGTCGGTGCCCCCCTCCAAGCCCATCAGCACTTTCGCAAAAGTGGACTTGCCGCAGCCGGATTCGCCGACGATTGCCACCGTCTCGCCTTCACGGGCGTTGAAATTCAGGTCTTCGTTGGCTTTGACGTACTTGACCCTGTTTCCGGAAATAATCGCTTTGAGCGAATTGTCGATGACCTCGTAATACTTCTTCATGTTGTCGACCTCGAGCACCGGATCGCCGAGTTTCATGGCTTCCTTGCTTTCACCCCCCGGCACCTCCTTGGCGTGGTCGATCTCCTGCCATCGCAGGCAGCGTACATGATGGTCGTGTGCACTGCCGGTGACGTGCTCGGGGTCGACCTTGGTGGCATCGCATCTGCCCGCCTGGAAGTGGTCGCAGCGCGGGCCGAAGTAGCACCCCGACGGGCGATCGTGGGGCAGGGGAAGCTGGCCGCGGATGGGCTTCAGGGGCGCCGCATTCTTGTCGGCGGTCGGCAGCGGAATGCACCCAAACAGTCCGTGGGTATATGGATGGCGCGGCCAGGTAAAGAGCGAATCGATGGTTCCTTCTTCGACAACCTCCCCCGAATACATGACGAAGACCCGGTCGCAGGTCTCGAGAATCAGTCCCAAATTGTGGGAAATGTAAATCTGTGAAGTCCCGTACTTCTTGCTGATGTCCGCGATCAATTTAACGATGCCGGCCTCGACCGTCACGTCCAGCGCGGTAGTCGGTTCATCCAGCAGGAGCAGCGCCGGATTCGACAACAGGCCCATGGCGATCACGACACGCTGCTGCTGCCCGCCCGAAAGCTGGTGCGGATACGCATTCATGATGCGGTCCGGATCCGGCAGCTTGACATCGGCCAGCAGGTCCCGCGCGCGCTGATACGCTTCGTCCCGCGAGATGTCCTCGTGGGTGAGAGGCACCTCCATCAATTGCTCCTTGAGCAACAGGCTGGGATTCAGCGCCGCGAACGGTTCCTGATAGATCATCGAAATCTCGGCGCCTCGCAGCTTGCGCAATTCTTCATCGGTCATCTGCGTCATGTCGCGGCCCTTGAACTTGATGCTGCCGCTCTTGATGCCGCCGTTGGACCCCATGAACTGCATGATGGCCATCGCCACCGTTGACTTGCCGCAGCCCGATTCGCCTACGATCCCGATGGTCTCCCCCGGCTTGACCGTCAATGAAAAATCCACCACGGCGGGAATCTCCCCGGCGCGGGTGTAGTAGGAGATACAGAGATCCTGTATATCGAGGACCGGCTGTTCCTGATCGTTCATATTTAATCCCTCAACGAAATTTCACGCAGACCGTCGGCCAGCAAATTGAAACCCAGAATCAACGACGACAGCGCGAGCGCAGGGATGACCATCATGTGGCCGGCAAAGCTGCCCAGCGGAATCGCCTCCTTGATCATCAGGCCCCAGTCCGGGTCCGGCGGCGGCAGGCCCAAACCCAGAAATCCCAGGGTGGCGATGGCCACCACCGTGTAACCCAGTCGCAGGCAGGCGTCCACGATGAGCGGGCCCCGGGCATTCGGCAGCAATTCGACCAGCATGATGCGGACGGCGGGCTCACCCCGGGTTTGGGCGGCGGCGACGTAATCGCGGGTTCTCAGATCGAGTATCAAGCCGCGCACGATACGCATGATGCCGGGTGCGGATGCGAACGTTACGGCGATCACGATGTTGATTCCCGACGCACCAAGATAGCTGACGATCAGGATGTACAGGATCATCACCGGGAAAGAAAGCAAAACGTTACCGATGAACGAGATCACCTCGTCCCACCAGCCACCCAGGTAGCCCGCTGCGACACCCATCATCATGCCGAAGAAATAGGCGACCACGGTGGCCAGGCTGGACCAAACCAGCACTCGCTGTGAACCCCAGATGACCCTGGACAATATATCCCGGCCCTTGTCGTCCGTGCCCAGCCAGAAGTGCGTGCCGTCGGGCATGGTCGTCATGATCTTCTGAAAGGGCACGAGTGCAGCCAGCGGATCATGCAGCGGCAGTAGGGGAGCGATGATGGCCATTGCCACCCAGAAAATAACCAGGGCGAGGCCGAACATTCCCACCGGAGATTCACGGAGCAGTCCGATCCCTTTGAAAAACCGGCTGATCGCGGAAGGCCGCTCAATGGTTGGGGAGGTTGTAGTATTCATGCGCGCCCCCTCAGCTGAAGCGTATTCTCGGATTCAGGTAGGTGTACCCGATATCCGATATGAACTGTGACGCCACCGCAACGAATACCGCCACCAGCGTACACGCCTCGATAACGAAAATGTCGCCGAACAGCGCCGCGTCCAGCAGCAGTTTGCCGAATCCCTTGTAGGCAAAAAAGACTTCGACCACGATGACCCCGGACAACAACCAGTTCAGCTGCAGCACGATGACGGTGAACGGTGCTATGAGCGCATTGCGAAGGGCATGACGCACGATCACCCGTTTGTAGGGCAGGCCCTTCAGAATTGCGGTTCGGATGTATTGGGAGTTCATCACCTCCGCCATCGAAGCGCGCGTCATTCGCGTGATGTAGCCAAAGTCGTAGAGCAGTAAAACCAGCACGGGTAGGATCAGTTCCTTGAACGAGAATCCGCCGGTCATCGAGGATGTTCCCGGCAGCCAGCCCAGTGTGAAGACAAAAATTGCCGTCAGCAGCGTGGCGGATGCAAACTCGGGTATGGAAGTGGTCAACACCGAAAAAACCGTGATCGCCCTGTCCTGGAACGAACCCTCCTTCATCCCCGCCATCACCCCCATGAACAAAGACAACGGAATCATGATGGCAAACAAGAACAATGCCAGGATGCCCGTATTTGCCAGCCTCGGCCACAACACCTCGGATACGGGCACTTTGAGCTGCAACGATTGCCCGAAGTCACCCCGTGCGGCGTTGCCGGCCCAGATGACATAGCGCGTCCAGAACGACTGGTTGTATCCGTTTTGGTCCAACCACAACTCACGCTGCTCTATTGAAGAGTACGGGCCCAGGACTTTGCCCGCCACCGCCAGTTTGTCCGATTCGAAAATTCCAAACAGGATCACCGACACGACTAACATGATGAGCACCATGGAGCCCAGTCTGCGCGCGATCAATATCAGCATTAAGCTCTCCTCCGATGGCTCGAGTTTGTTTTAAGGAGACTCTGATCAATTCAGTATTTCGTCATTGCGAACGAAGTGAAGCAAGCCAGTACCGCCGTCCTATAAGAACTTCTGTATTCCCGGGTCCTGCCACGCTTCGCTCGCAGCTTCGGCACACTCGCAATGACACAATTAATCAGAGCTTCCTTATATAATTTATATGGATATAAGCTCTTGTGGCGGCCATTCTCCATACACTGGTCGCGCCAGTCAATTGATCTTTGTTATGACGACGACCTGCCGTCAATCGGTGCTATCTTGATAAGAGGGTGGTTATTGGGATAGAAAATCAGCGTAATAAGGCTCAAACACCCGTCATCCCGGCCTTTTCCCCTCAACGGAGGGAAGGGGTGCTGCCCCATGTTAAGGCGTCAGGCGGCCGGATATACCGGCTCATCCTTGGTCCTTATCAGGTATCTGCGAAACAAATCAAAATAGCTCCGGTAATAGAAACCACCGTTTTCCTCGAGCACCTGTTCACGGGTCTGATTGTATCTCGAGCCAAGCTCGTACCAGGCAAGACCCGGATCTTTATGGTGCACATGATGGAAGTTGTTGTTCAGGAACAGCAAACGGGTCAGACGTGAACCCTCGATGATGATGGTGCGTTGATTCAGGTTTTCACTCGGCCTGTGCTCGGTATAAGAGCGCAGCAGGGTAAAGCTCAAGCCGGGCCAGGCGATGAAAACAACATACTGCCAGAAGGACATACCACACACGCCGACCGCCCAGTACAGGACCAGTCCGCATCCAATGAGATGCCAGGCCCACACCGATAGATAACGCCGGTCACCCTTTATCAGCATCTTCACTTGTCTGTACCAGAATGCGGCAACCGCGATGACGGGGCCGATAGTCAATCGCCCGATAAGCGTATTGTTGAATTTCAGCAACAGACGCCTGGCCCCGGAGTACCGTTCCCAATCCTCGGCAGGCATATAAAAAGATTCAGGATCCTCAGCGGGATCCGTCAACCGCTCACACTGGTGATGCGCGATGTGACTGTCGCGGTAGATCGTGAATGGCATCCACAATCCGAGAGGCAGCCAGACCAGCGACTTGTTGAGGAACCGGCTGCGGGTAGGGTGTCCGTGAAGCAGTTCGTGCTGCAGTGATCCGTGGACGCACACGACAAAGCCGCCGACGAATATCAGAATCCACCAGGGTATAACGGCATGATTCCAGGTTGTCAATCCCCACGCGATGTAGTTGGATGTCAGCACTATCCAGGTAGGCCACTCCCCACGGTTCGAATAGTGCGTTGCCTCGTCGGCTCCCGACATTATTGTATTTCTCCCTTGTCAGCTCATAGGTATCAACCCGGAAAATTCGGGCCTGAGCATCCTGATTTATAGCAGATTGAATCCCATCCTGGGAAATAATCGTCACTACTCCTGCCATCCCGGCCGAGGCCGGGGCCCGGCAGGTTGCTGAAATATCTGTATTCCGGCTTGCGCCGGAACGACAGGCCCTTGGAGGAAACTCACCGGGATGGCACCCGTCAAGCCACGTTTCGCGGCAAAAATAAAAAGGCCCGCCTAGGGCGGGCCTCACGACTACTCTGGTTTTTGGAAATGCTAGGCGTCGATCCAGACCTTGTGGAACTGATGATACTGGGTCGGGTGCGCTTCCAGTCCCTTGACCTTGTCACTCGCGGCAAAGAACTTGGGAATCCAAATCGGCTGCAGGATGACCGCATCGTCCTGAAGGATGCGCTCCACGTCCTCCATCGCGGCACGGCGCTGGTCGACATCCACCAGGGACTCCGCCTTATCCAGGGCCGCATCGAATTCCGCGCTGGCGTACTTGGACTCGTTCCACGGCACGCCGCTGCGGTAACCGAGGCTGAGCACCATGGTGCCAAGCGGACGGTGCGTCCACGCTGTAATGCCGAACGGGGTCTTGTCCCAGATCTCCCAGTACTTGGAAGATGGGATCACGTTCAAATTCAGGGTAACGCCGATGTTGGCCAACTGCTCCTTCATCAGTTCACAGGTGTGCTGCTGCCAGGGTCCGTTGGTGTTACCCACGTCGATGGTGACTTCCACCCCGTTCGGATATCCGGCGTCCGCCAGGAGCTTCTTGGCCTTCTCGAAGTCCTGCTTGACCGGTGGCAGCTGGAAGTACTCCGGATGAATCTGCGCCACGTGGTGATGCTCCGCGCTGACGCCACGGCCCTGGAAGACGAACTTCGGATATATCGAGGTGTCGATGGCGTGCATCATGGCCTGCCGCAGCAGTTTGTTGTCGAAAGGCTTCTGGGTGGCCTGCATGCGGGCGACCGCCGTCTGTGCGGTCTTGGCCTCGTAGATGGAGTAACCCGGCATGTTTTGCGCCATCTGCAGCGAGCCGATATCGAACTCGTAGATGGAGTCGACCTGGCCGGAAGCCAGCGCCGCCATCTGGGCCGAGGACGCCGAACCGTGATCATAGTAGTGAATCTCGTCCAGATAGATCTCACCGCCCCAGTACGGCTTGTCGACGCGCTTCAGTATCGCTTTCTCGCCTATCGCAAAATCGGCCAGCTGATACGGGCCGGTGCCGTTGTTTTCCTTGCCAATATCGCCCTGGAACCCACGGTGCACGATCATGGTCGGGTAGTTGTACAGGTTTTCCGGGATTGCCAGAACCGCCTGTTTGTTCCTGATCTTGACCGTGTGATTGTCCACGATCTCCACCGCGCCGTCGATTGCGCGCTTGGTCATCTTCGGGGTGCCGTCGTCATTCTTCTCCCCGGTATCGACGTCTTCCACCATGGCGGAAAACAGACCGATATTCGACGACCCGGTTGCGGGATCGAGCCAGCGATTGAAGTTGAATGCGACGTCCTCCGCAGTGAATTCGTCACCGTTGTGCCACTTGATCCCTTTTCTCAGATGGAAGGTCCATTCCTTGAGATCGTCAGAGGCCTCCCATTTTTCACAGAGATAGGGCCGGGTGACGTTGTCGGTTCCGGTGATGGTCAGGAACTCGTTGATGTGACGGGCCACGTTGGACTTCTGCACCCAGTCGAAAGTGGACGGATCGGTCATCTCCTGCACTTCCATGGAGATCCTGAACGTCCCGCCTTTTTTTGGAGTTTGGGCATTCGCCGTCGGTACGACGGTATTGACGATTCCAGTCAGATTGTTCGCCATTGTGTAGGCGGCGCCGGCTGACAGGCCCAACAACGTGCTTGTGCGCAGGAATTCACGACGATCGATGTTGCCGTTCTTCAGGTTTTTGGCAAGATCGGGTATCGCCGGATGAATCCTTGGCTTGTCTTTTTTGATAAACATGTTCGATACTCTCCTTCAGTGTATGCTTGGATTGGTTTAGACCGCTTTGTTTCGACATTTACTGCGGAATACCGTGATATAAAACCCGGATTTCACTGATATCCCGATTCTCGTACCTTTGGAGGTTACCGAACGAGGCACGATAGTCAAGTAATAGTGTCGTTATAGGAACAATTGGGGAATATTCGATGAGAATCAGTGAGGTCAATACGTTTGTAGTCGGCAATCCACCCCCGCATTATGGCGGCCTGTACTGGGTTTTCGCCAAGCTCACCACGGACGGCGGCGTCGCCGGATACGGAGAGGCTTATTCCGTACCATTTCATCCCCGGGTGGTCGAGAAGATGATCAGAGACGTCTGCGAGCGCCACGTCATCGGCGCGGATCCATTCAAGATTGAACGGCTTTGGCGGATCATTTACTCCAGCGGCTATACACAGCGCTCGGGGCCCGCCGTAATGGGTGTGCTAAGCGCGATCGAAACCGCCTGCTGGGACATCGTCGGCAAGGAGTTGGACAAGCCGGTATACGAGCTGCTCGGCGGTCAGGTACACGAAAAGCTGCGTTCCTACACCTACCTGTATCCGGACGGCCCGGAAGTCACCGACGTGCACCACAACTACCCGAAGGATGCGGTCCACGCCGACGTCTACACCGACCCCGATCTGGCCGCTGAACGTGCTGCCGAGTATGTCAGGCTCGGCTTTACCGCGGTCAAGTTCGATCCCGCCGGTCCCTATACGGCGTTCGATCCCAGGCAGCTATCTTTAGAGGCGCTCGATCGCTCCGAGCAGTTCGTAAAGAGGATCAGGGAAGCCGTCGGCAATAGTGCGGACCTGCTGTTCGGGACCCACGGCCAGACCTCCGCCTCGAGCGCAATTCGCCTCGCGCGTCGGCTCGAACCCTATGACCCGCTCTGGTTCGAGGAGCCGGTTCCGCCGGAGAACGTCGACGAAATGGCCCGCGTCGCCAAATCGACCACGATCCCCATCGCCACCGGCGAGCGCCTGGCATCCAAGTATGAGTTCGCCCAGGTGCTCAACAAACAGGCCGCCTCTATACTGCAGCCGGCGCTCGGCCGCAGCGGCGGCATCCTGGAGGGCAAAAAGATCGCCGCATTGGCGGAGGCGCACTACGCCCAGATCGCCCCGCACCTGTACTGCGGCCCCATCGAAGGCGCGGCCAACATCCAGCTCGACACCTGCAGCCCGAACTTCCTGATCCAGGAAAGCATTCAAACATGGGGCGGATTCCACGCCGAGATCTTGAAAAAACCCATCCAGTGGCAGGATGGCTACATCATCCCGCCGACGGAACCAGGCATCGGCGTGGAACTGAACGAGGAAGTCGCGGCACGACATCCCTACGATGGCGACAAGCTGCATCTGGAGATGCTGGATCGGCCGTTGTAATCCGGCCCTCTCCGGGAGAGGGAGGGGGTATGTCCGTTCCCTCCTCAGGGGAGAAGGGAAGGAAGAGGGGATTACTCAGACGGGGACGGCGACCACCGCGATGAAATCGCCGTGGCGGATCAGGCCGGGGAAATGCCGGCCGGCGAGGATGCCATCGATGTTGGCTCGATACTCCACCGGTTCAGTGCCCGTCCGATGGACGTCGTGCACGCGCATGAGCACGTCCCCCGCACGCACCGTACCGCCCAGGGCAACGCAGGGCTCCACCAGCCCCTGGGACTCGCTGATGACGTAGCATCGTTCATCGGGCATGCCCAGCATGAAGCTTTCGCTGTGCTCAGGGGTACCGGGAAGAATACCGGCGTGTCTGAGCAGATTTTGTATCCCTCGTTTTGCGATCGCTACCGTTTGAGTGGTGGCCGAACCGCCGCCACCAAGTTCCGTGGACACGAACACTTTACCCTGTTCCTCTGCGGCGGTGTCGTACATGCCGGCGGCGTCCATCTCCAGCAACATCATGCTGTAGGGTGCATTGAACGCCTCCATTGCCGCCACGCAGCGAGCCCGCTGAGTCTTGTCGGGCAGTTCATGCGCCGCCGCGAAGGGCACGAACTCGAGCGTTCTGCCGCCGGAATGAATGTCCAGAACATAGTCGGCTTCGGGCAGCAAGGTACGCTGGAAGTAGTCCGCGATTTTCTCGGTGACGGTCCCGCCCGGGCTGCCCGGAAAGACGCGATTCATGTTGCCGCCGTCGATGGGTGAGGTCCGTTTGCCTGCCAGGAATGCCGGGTAGTTCATCATCGGCACAATTATGATGCGTCCGCTGACTTCGTCGGCGGTCATCCTGCGGGCCAGATCCATAAGTGCCACCGGGCCCTCGTACTCGTCGCCGTGGTTGGCTCCGGTCAGTATGGCCGTCGGCCCTTCGCCATTTGCGATGACCGCGATCGGGATCGTGATGCTCCCCCATGCGGACTCGTCGTGCGAGTGGGGCAGCCTCAGATGGCCGTGATGCACACCGGGCTTGTCGATATCCACGGTCGGCGAGATCGGATTATCAAGCATCCATAGGCTCCTTGTGAGGTACGCGGATCAAGGTTAATCCTTGGCGAGGAGTTTGCGCGGGTAGTTGGCAAGGGTTTCGGATCCGGTTTCCGTGATGTGCACGCTTTCCGTGATTTCCATGCCCCAATCCCCGAACCACATTCCCGGCATGAAATGGATCACCATGCCGGGCTGCAGCACGGTCTTATCGCCTCGGCGCAGACTCAGGGTCCGCTCGCCCCAGTCCGGTGGATAACTCAACCCGATCGAGTAGCCGCACCGGCTGTCCTTGTGCAGATCGTGTCGCGCCAGGGCATCGAACAGGGCCTGGGCAAATTCCTCGCACAGCGCACCCGGTCTGGCAGAAGTCAGCCCGTCCTCGATGCCCTCGATCAAAGCCTGTTCGACATCCAGATATTCCCGGGGAGGTTTTCCCAGGTAGATCGTGCGTGACAGCGGGCAGTGGTAGCGCTTGTAAACCCCCGCGATCTCGAAGAACGTGCCGCTGTCGGAAGGAATGGGCCGGTCGTCCCACGTCAGGTGTGGCGCCGAGGCATCCGCCCCTGTGGGCAGCATGGGCACGATGGCCGGGTAGTCGCCGCCGACTCCACCGGCACCGACGATACCGGCGTGATAGATCTCCGCAACCAGTTCGTTCTTTTTCATGCCGGGCTCGATGACCTCGAAGATGCGTTCGTGCATCCTTTCCACGATGCGCGCGGCGCATCTCATGTATTCGATTTCCCGCGGAGACTTGATGGCGCGCTGCCAGTTGACCAGAGCGGTGGCGTCCTTGAAAACGGTGTCCGGCAGGTGTTCGAGCAGCGACCCGTAGCACGCGGCGCTGAAATAGTAGTTGTCCATCTCCACGCCGATCGCGTGCTTGCTCAATCCACGCTCGATGATGATCTCGCTCAGGCGATCCATGGGGTGCCGCTCGGTGGACTGCACGTAATGGTCCTCGTAGCCGATGATGTTATCGGGATGCATGTATACCGTTCTCAGTGCACCCTTGGCGTCCATGCCGCGGCCAAACCAGATCGGGTCCCCGCTGTCCGCGACCAGGACACACTGGTGCGTATAGAACGACCAGCCATCGTAGCCGGTGAGCCAAGACATGTTTGACGGGTCCGTGACGATCAGCAATTCCATGCCCGCCGATTCCATGGCAGACCGTGTCTTTTCCAGACGCCGTGCGTATTCCTCGCGGTCAAAATTGAGTACGACGTCATTCACGGTGCGGTCCTCCGCATTAGGATTCGAATTCGCTGCCCACGCCTTCCGCGGCAAGCGGGAGAATCGGCTGCATGGCTGAGTAGGTCGGCCTCTAACCCTCGGGATTTTCCCCGCCGATGATCCTGTGATGCAACGGCATGTCGATGTTACAGCCGCTGACAACCACACAGGTATTTACGGTCGGCTTTATCTTGCCTGCCAGAATCGCCGCGATTCCTACGGCGGCTCCACCCTCGACGATCTGCTTCTCCTGCCAGTAGGCATGACGAATGCCATTGGCGATCTCCGTTTCGCTCACCAGTACGATATCGTCTACGAGATCTCTGACGAGATCGAACGTGTATTGATTGTCGAGACCGATCCCGCCTCCCAGTGAATCGGCCAGCGATGCATGCTCTTCCACCTGCACCGGCTTGCCCGCCCTGATGCTCTCATACATGGCGGCACCCCTGTCCATGGTCACCCCAACCACCCTTGCGGATGCATTGACGGATTTCACCGCCACCGCCACGCCACCGATCAGCCCCCCGCCGGACAGGGGAACTACAACCAGATCGACCTGCGGCCAGGAACCCATGATTTCCAGGCCCAGGGTACCCTGTCCGGCAATCACGTCCCGGTGATCGAAGGGATCGAGGGCGACCAGTCCTTCCTCGGCAACCAGCCTGTCGACCTCGACCTGTGCCTCGTCCTGGGATCGGCCTATGATGTTCACTTCTGCGTCGAGCGCCTTGATACCGTCGACCTTGTTTTCGGGGACCAGGTTCGACATACAGATCACACAGCGCACTCCGGCCTGTTTCGCCGCGTGGGCAAGCCCGCGGCCGAAGTTTCCGGTCGACACTCCCGTAACGCCCCTTTTTCTTTGCTCGTCGTCCAGATTGAGAATCGCGTTGGTGGCGCCGCGCAGCTTGAACGAGCCGGTGATCTGGAGATGCTCCAGCTTGAGCCGCACATCGGCCCCGCAAGCCTCGCTCAATGTCTTGGACCGGACCAGCGGTGTCTTCACGGTGCGGCCGTGAATCCGATTTCGGGCGCGGTAGAGATCAACCAGGGAAATGTCGTTCCGCTCCATGCATATTCTCGTCGGGTGGTTTCAAGCGACTCTACCAAATCGCGCGGGTTGAGAATACTTGCCGCTGATGATGCGCAATCTCACGACTGCGCGCCATGTGAAACAAACTATGGAATTCCAATGACACGCCATCGTTGGTTGATAAGGATTCGGATAGGGCGTACCGACCCCTGTTACGGAATTTGCTGTGCGGGCAGCGACATCAGATATTCGGCCATGGCTTCGAGATCCTCGACGCGAAGGTGCGACAGGCCATTGTCAATGACCTCCGCCATTGCACCGTCGGCGAACTCCTCGTCGGGCCGAATCCCCTTGCTCAGATACCGGACAAGGTCCGCCTGGCGCCAGTTGCCGATGCCCTTAGCGGTATCCGGGCTGATGTTGGGTGCCGACTCATCGCCCCCCAGCGCCGCCCCCGCCATCCGTCGGGTCAAATCCAGCGCACCGAAGCGGTTGCGCGGCGTGTGGCATTCATCGCAGTGGGCGAGCGCGGTTACGAGGTATGCCCCGCGATTCCAGGTGGACGATCGGCCGGTATCGGGCTGGAAGGGGCCGGGCTCTAAGAACATCAGCTTCCAGATCCAGTTGGCGGTCCTGAACCGCATGTACCAGGGCAGGTCGTGCGGTCGGTTCGGCTGCGCTACGGGCGGAGTCTGTTGCAGGTAGGCGTACATCGCCAGCAGGTCATCATCACTGACGCGTGTATAAGTCGCATAGGGAAACACCGGATAGTAGTCCTGACCCTCGGGACCAATTCCCTCGCGCATCGCCCGAACGAACTCTTCGGCGGTCCAGCTCCCAATGCCGTGCGTCTCGTCGGAAGTGATATTTGGCGAATAGAACTCACCGAAGGGCGTATCGAATGCACGCCCACCGGCAAGAAATTCCCCATCGTGATCGGCGTCGGTGTGGCACGACTCGCAACCGGCGGCGCGGAAAACATACTCCCCGCGCTCGATCGAGTCTTCGTCGGAGTGTACAGAAGGTGAATCAATCAGCATTGCCAGCAGAATCGCGTAAAGCGCCCGTCGACTTCCCGTACGAATCAAGATCGCTATCGACCTCCACACGAATGGGGCAACGCGAAGCGCAACGACCTACCGACTTCCACGCTCCGCCCCGTTTTGGTGGGCACGGATCACTGCAGCTTCTCGCGCCGTTCCTTGTCTCTGAGATCATAGTGGCAGGTCGTGCAGGCCGCAATAACGTCCTTGAGCCGGTCAGCGACTTCCTGCTCCTCGCCGGTCAACGCGACCCCTGCCAGTTCTTCCGCGGCCTCGGCTACCTTGGCATGCCCCTCCTTGACGGCGTCCGGCAGCGAGGCGATCTGGGAGATGTATTGCTCCCTTTCCGCCAGTTCACCAGCCCGGGTCGCGATTCGGTCCATATCGAACACCATCAATGAAGCGGTAATGTCCTGCACGTCGCTCAGCCCGGCTCCCATCCCCTGCCAAATTCCTTTTGGCGCATGCAGCTTCTGAGCCGCCGCCGTGCCAAAGACTCCCCACGCGGCAACCAGGCCGACAATACCAATCGCTATGAACCGTTTATTCATAATCTTTCTCCTCTTATCAATCATTTACTGGAGTAATCCAATGACGCCCGGAGCAATAATCTCCTAGTTGAAACGAGACCGCCTGCTTTGGCCAAAGTTCCATTGGGTTCGGGTCACTTGACAACACCGGCACGTAGACTGGAACCTATAGTGAAAAGCATACAACTCCCGAAGGAGGCAAGTCTAATGAATTTCGAAGTTTTTGTAAGCTGCGCGGTAACCGGTTCCGGAGATTCCGTCGGCAGGCACCCGGAAATCCCGGTGACGCCCAAACAGATCGCCGACGCGGCGATCGATGCCGCGAAGGCGGGGGCCGCCATTGCACACTGCCACGTTCGAGATCCCGAGACGGGTAAGGGCACCCGCGATGTCGAACTCTATCGTGAAGTAGTCGACCGCATACGGGATTCGGATACCGACGTTGTCATCAATCTGACCTCGGGTATGGGCGGCGATCTCGACATCGGCGCCGACGAGGATCCGATGACCTTCGGGCCCTACACCGATCTGGTGGGACCATTGACCCGGCTGGCGCATGTCGATGAACTGCTGCCCGATATCTGCTCGCTGGATTGCGGCACCCTCAATTTCAGCGACGGCAACACCATCTACGTGTCGACGCCGAAGCAGCTCAGGGCAGGCGCGAAGCGCATCCAGGAGCTGGGCGTCAAACCCGAGCTGGAAGTGTTCGACAGCGGTCACCTGTGGTTCGCCAAACAGATGCACAGCGAGGGGCTGGTCGACGACCCACCGATGTTCCAGATCTGCCTCGGCATTCCCTGGGGCGCGCCGGCGGATACTGCGACCATGAAATGCATGGTGGACGCGCTGCCGGACAATGCGGTGTGGGCCGGTTTCGGCATCAGCCGGATGCAGATGCCGATGGTGACCCAGGCCGTCATGCTGGGGGGAAACGCACGCGTTGGTCTGGAGGACAACCTGTATCTCGAACGCGGCGTGTTTGCCAGCAACGCACAACTTGTGGAGCGCGCGGTCAACCTCATCGAGCTGATGGGTGCGACGGTCATCGGACCGGACGGCGCGAGGGAAAAACTCGGCTTGAAGAAGAGGAGTTGATATGACCAGCGGTATCAGTACTGTCGGAGTCGTCGGTACCGGCGTCATCGGCGCGGGCTGGGCCGCGCGTTGCCTGGCACGCGGGCTGAACGTCATTGCCTCCGACCCGGCGCCCGCCGCCGAAAAGCTGTTGAGGCAGAAGATCGACAATGCGGAACCCGCACTGACCAGATTGGGCTTGTGCACCGCTGACATGCAGGAGCGTCTGCACTTCACCACGGATCTGTCCGAACTTTGCGGCGGCGTTGATTTCATCCAGGAAAGTGCGCCTGAGAACGAAGACCTGAAAAAGCGGCTGCACGCACAGCTCGACGGGGCGGCGGGGCGGGAGACCATTATTGCGTCGAGTTCCTCCGGTTTGCTGCCTTCGCGCATACAGTCCGAATGTAGTCGTCCCGGGCGGATCGTCATTGGGCACCCCTTCAACCCCGTCTACCTGCTGCCATTGGTGGAAGTGCTGGGCGGCGAAAGAACCGATGAAACCTCCATCGAGGCTACGATGGCTTTTTATAAAAGCCTTGGCATGCACCCGCTTCGGGTCCGCACCGAAGTCCCGGGCTACATCTCCGACCGGCTGCAGGAGGCGCTGTGGCGCGAGGCGTTGCACATGGTCGCCGAGGGTGTCGCCACCACCGATGAAATCGACGACGCCATCATCTACGGTCCGGGCCTGCGATGGGCCTTTATGGGCACCTGCCTGACCTTTCACCTTGCCGGCGGCGACGTCGGTATGCGCCACATGCTGGAGCAGTTCGGCCCGGCCCTCGAACTGCCGTGGTCCAAGCTGCAGGCGCCGGAACTCACCGAGGAGCTGATCGACCGCATGGTATCGGGCACGCAGGCGCAGTCTGCCGGCAGGTCGGTCAAGGAACTGGAAAATCTGAGGGACAACTGCCTGATCGAGATTATGCAGGCCCTTGCCCGCTACAACTACGCCTCGGGTGCGATCCTGGCGGGCGATCAGTCTTTGAAATCGTTCGAATAGACCGCATATACGAGTAGCCTACGTATTGGGGTACCTGTAACGGTATGAGCACCGCTAACGCGCTGTTGCAACACGAAACAACAATCCGCCTGGGATTCTTTTTCGGCGTATTCCTGCTCATGGCCGGTCTCGAAATAATTCGGCCACGACGTGAACTGCATACCTCCAAATTGAGGCGCTGGGGCAGCAACCTCGGCATAACCCTGCTCAACACGGTGATCTTACGCCTGCTCTTTCCCGCCGCGGCGGTGGGCGTGGCGATGTTTGCGCAAGTGCACGAATTGGGATTGTTCAACACGGTGGCATTGCCCGGCCCGCTTGTCGTCATATTGAGCGTGGTCATCCTCGACCTGACCATCTATTGCCAGCACGTCATCATGCACAAGATACCGATCCTGTGGCGGCTGCACCGTATGCATCACGTTGATCTGGATTTCGATGTCACCACGGGCGCCCGTTTTCACCCCGTTGAAATCATCCTATCCATGCTCATCAAGTTCATCGCCATACTGCTGCTCGGGGCACCGGCCCTGGCTGTGCTGATATTCGAGGTGGTGCTCAACGCAACCGCGATGTTCAACCACAGCAATGTGCGTCTGAATCTGGGCCTGGACAAGGTGCTGCGCCTGCTGGTGGTAACACCGGACATGCATCGCGTCCATCACTCGGTAATACGGAGAGAAACCGACAGCAACTTCGGATTCAACCTGCCCTGGTGGGACAGGCTGTTCGGCACCTATCGTCCGCAACCCGAGGCCGGGCACACGGCCATGCGTATCGGCCTGGAGGATATTCGCAGTGAAAGGCTGTGCGTCAACCTTCTCGGGATGCTGAAACTGCCGTTTATCAGAGCCTGAACGGTGCTGGCGCTAGGCGGACAAGCGGATGGGCAATCGTTTCCTGCCCCAATGGCCTGGTCCGTGCTCGAATACACCTGCGCAGGGGCTGTGACATGTATTGCATCGACCGGCCTCGTCGAGGGACCAGTGGGTCAGATCGTACCAGTTCCGTCCAATCAGCATCGATCCGCACTCGTGGCAGTAGGTGCTTCCGCCTGCCTCGTCGCTGACATTGCCCGTGTAGGCGTAGTGTACGCCGTTGTCCATCGCGATCTTTCGAGCAAGGTTCAAGGTACGGGCCGGGGTGTGGTCCGTGTCCCGCATCTTCCAGTCCGGATGGAATGCAGTAAAGTGCATGGGGACATCCGGGCCCAGGTTGTCCACGACCCACCCGGTCATTGCCTCGAGTTCTGACGGTGAATCGTTTTCTCCGGGAATGAGCAGCGTGGTTGTCTCGATCCACACGCTGGTTTCGTGTTTCAGGTACTGCAGCGTTTCCAGCACGGGCTGCAGCTCACCGCCGCATATTTTCTTGTAGAACCGCTCGGTGAACGCCTTGAGATCGACATTGGCCGCATCCATGTAGTGGAAAAATTCGGCGGCCGGTTCGGGACACACGTATCCCGCAGTCACGGCGACCGTTTTTACATCCACTTCACGACATGCCCCGGCGATATCTATTGCGTATTCGTGGAAAATTACCGGATCATTGTAGGTAAACGCTACACTGTTGCAGCCGGATTCCGCTGCAACCTTTGCAATCTTCTCCGGTGACGCGCCGTCAGCCAGAGTATCCATCTCACGCGACTTGCTGATATCCCAGTTCTGACAGAATTTGCATGCCAGGTTGCAGCCGGCGGTGCCGAATGAGAGCACCGGTGTGCCCGGCAGGAAATGATTGAGAGGTTTCTTCTCCACCGGGTCGATACAGAAGCCGCTCGAGCGGCCGTACGTCGTGAGAACGATCCGGTCGTCTTCTCTCTTGCGGACGAAACAAAGCCCGCGCTGGCCCTCACGAAGCCGGCAAAATCTCGGGCACAGGTCACATTGAATGCGATCGTCATCCAGCGCGTGCCAGTAGCGGGTGGGATAAGCGTCCATCTGATTTTTCTGCCTGTGGAACAATATTGGTATATATGTGGTCTAATGTTGTCGACTTCAATACTAACCGGAAAAAAGCATTAGCGGTTGATCCAGATCCATTCGTTTCCGTCTTAATCACCTAAACTCAATAATTTCTTGGCCAAGGCAATTCGAACATGCTTCTAAACAGACAGCCTGCGGTTGCCGGGATGTTCTACCCCGGCAACCCCGCCACACTGGAACACCAGGTCGAGGACCATTTGCGCGAGGCGAAACCGGCGCGGCACATCCCGTCCGCGATCATCGCGCCCCACGCGGGATATGTTTACTCAGGGCCAATTGCCGGGTCCGCCTACGCCGCGCTTATACCGCGACGCTCTGAAATCCGGCGTGTCATTCTGCTCGGTCCGGCCCACCGTGAGTACGTGACTGGCATAGCGGCGAGCACGGCGGCGGCGTTCGATACACCACTTGGGGAAATTCCTCTGGACCGGGCGACGATTCGCGCCATCGTTGAGGAGCTGGATTTTGTTGAATTCGACAACCGGGCCCATGAGCTGGAGCACAGCATCGAAGTCCAGTTGCCCTTCCTGCAATTCGTGTTGGACGAATTTACATTGATCCCCTTCGCCGTCGGGAGCGCCCAGCCCGAGCAGGTTGACACGCTCCTCGAAAGATTCTGGCGGGATCGTTCCACACTGGTGGTGATTAGCTCAGATCTCAGTCACTACCATGCCTATGAAAGCGCACAACGTCTGGACAGTTTTACCTCCAAGAAGATCGAGGCCCTCGACCCCGTCGGCCTGACCGGCGATAACGCCTGTGGACAGCGCCCAATATGCGGGTTATTGCAGTACGCGGCAAGACACGGAATGCGATGTGAAGTACTCGATGTTCGCAACTCCGGGGATACCGCCGGCGATCGTGACCGTGTCGTCGGGTACGGTGCCTACTTGTTCTATTACTAGCCCGCTGTCCGGACCTCGAATGATTGGTGCGCAGAATCGTGATCGGCTGACCCGGTTGGCCTTGGCCTCAATCGAGCACGGCGTCCGTCACGGAGTCGAGTTAACAATTGACCCGTTGGAGTGGCCGGACGAGCTGCGCGAAATTCAGGCCAGTTTCGTGACGTTGCAGACACACGGGGAGCTGCGCGGGTGCATCGGGAGCCTGGTTGCCACACGCCCGCTGGTCAGAGACGTGTCGCAGCACGCTCATGCAGCCGCGTTCAAGGACCCCAGATTCGATGCGATAACCTTGAGCGAACTGAGCGTTCTCGAAATACACATATCGGTCTTGTCCAACCCGACCCCGATCAATTTTTCCAGCGAATCGGAGTTGCTTGGATTGGTCCAGCCCGGTGAGGACGGATTGGTACTGCAGGCAGGCTCGAATCGGGCCACTTTTCTACCCGACGTGTGGCAGAAGCTCCCTGAACCCGGACGGTTCCTGGCACAGCTCAAATTGAAAGCAGGCCTGGCGAAGGACTACTGGTCGGACGACCTGACCATCGAACGATACACCACCGAATCCTGGTAATTAAGTATTGTGTCCCCGGATTACGGATCAAAGCGTGGAGGGGTATGCGTATACTGTCCCAGGATCACAATGGATTTTATCGGAAAATACTGGCGGGGCGCATACCCATTGAGTGTCTCATTTTGGCTCGTGTTCGTATCGTTGAGCGCGACATACCATTATATGGAACCGCTTCTGCAGCGCCCTTTCGCCGACCGCCCCGCAGAGTATATCGGGGTCACGATTATCTACCTGGCGGTTTGCAGGCTGATCATTTTTCCCTGGCAGTTAGTGGGCCTGCTGCGAGCATCCGATCGACACTACTTGACCTACCGTCGCCCCATAGTCAGATACAGCGTGCAGGCAATGATCCTTTTAAGTCTGGCATTCACCGCAGCCCACATCATAGGCGCGTTGCAGTCACTGGTGATCTACAAAGAAAAAATGGAGTTCAAGGCGACCCGGGACGACAAGAACTATTCTGCGCTCGTGCTCGACGATGGCAGATCGATTCACCTGCAGGGGCCATTGGACTTCGGAATCACCAAAACGGTGGCAAAAATTTTGCAAGACCATTCTGAGATCAACGCAATCATACTCGACAGCGACGGCGGGCAGATATACGAAGGTAGAGGCCTCGCGATGTTGATCGATCGATATGGCTTGGACACCTACACATTTGCAGGCTGCAACTCAGCCTGCACCACGGCGTTTATCAGCGGCGACAAACGCTATATAGGAACGAATGCGAGGCTTGGCTTTCACCGGTACAGGTTGGATTCAGACAAGATTCTTCAGTTTTACAAATTTTACGACATGGATATAGAACACACCAAAGACCTGAATCTGTACAAGAAAAAGAACATAAAAAGAGAGTTTCTTGATAACGTGTTCAAGACCCCGTACGACCAGATGTGGTTCCCCGATGCCAAGACACTGATCGATGCAGGGGTCGTCACCGGCGTAGTCAACGAACTCTAATTCGCGGACCTCATCCTGTGTCAGGTTCAGCAATGTCGCAAAACCAGGTGTGTCCACCCTGGATCATCCGGGGCTCATGCCGCGCAATCGCTCGTTGCGTCGGCGCAGTAACTCCAGGGTTGCCAGCAGGCTGGCGGACAAAATGATTAACATTGTCGCCACCGCCAGAATAGTGGGGCTGATCTGTTCTCGGATTCCGGAAAACATCGCCCACGGTATGGTCCGTTGCTCGTAACTGCCGACGAACTTGACCACTACCACCTCGTCGAACGAGGTGACAAAAGCGAATAAGGCGCCGGATATGACGCCGGGCAGGATCAATGGCACAATGACCTTGAAGAAGGTAACAACCGGTGACGCGCCCAGAGTGGCCGCGGCGCGGATCAGACTCTGGTCAAACCCGACCAGCGTGGCGGTGACGACAATGACCACGAACGGGGTAGCCAACGCGGCGTGCGCCAGGATAACTCCCACGTGCGTCGACGCCAGCCCGATGTTGGTATAAAAGAAGAACATCCCGGCGGCGGAAATAATGAGCGGCACGATCATCGGTGAAATCAGGATTCCCATGACCACGGTCTTGGCCGGCATCTCGGACCGGCTCAGTCCCAATGCCGCAATAGTGCCCAGGGTGGTCGATATGAGCGTTGAGAAGATGGCGATAATGAAGCTGTTCTTGACCGCGCCCTGCCAGTTCAAATCGGTAAAGAAGTCCTGATACCACTTCAGCGAGTAACCCGCCGGGTCCAGTGAAAGCATTTCACTGGTGAAGGTAAAGAATGGCACCGAGTTGAACGACAGCGGTATGATGATCACGATCGGCGCAATCAGGAAGAAGAATATAAATCCGCACAACACCCTGAAGGTGTAATACCAGATGGTTTCGATCTTTCCGGCGTGCGCGGGCAGGGACATATTCGATCAACCCAGTTTCATGTTGTCGATACCGACAATCTTGTCGTACAGCAGATAAAGCACCAAAACACCGCCAAGCAGTATGGCACCGAGCGCCGCGGCCAGTCCCCAGTTAAGGGAAGTTTCGAGGTGGTAGGCGATCAAGTTGCTGATCAGGGTGCCGCTCTGCCCCCCGACCAGCGCCGGGGTAATGTAATAGCCGATGGCGATTATGAACACCAGAATTCCGCCGGCGCCGATGCCGGCGACCGTATTGGGCATATACACGCGTACGAAAGCGGTAAACGGATTCGCCCCCAGCGAACGGGCGGCGCGCAAATAGCTGGGGGGTATGGTTTTCATCACGCTGTACAGCGGCAATACCATGAATGGCAGCAGCACATGTACCATGGCGACGATGGTGCCGACCTGATTGTGGATCATGGCCAAACGACCATCGTCGGATAGAAATCCAAGGAAGACCAGGAAATCGTTGATCACCCCCTCCTGCTGCAGGATCGCGATCCAGGCCGAAGTACGAACCAGCAGCGACGTCCAGAACGGCAACAAAACCAGGATCAACAACAGGTTGCTTGTGCGTGCGGGCAGCGTCGACAGCAAATAAGAAATCGGGTAAGCAAGGACCAGGCACAGCACGGTGATCAACATACTCATCCACAGCGTGCGCCAGAACAGCTTGATGTAGATGCTTTCCTCACCGGGGTTCTTGACGACGTTGCCTTCCGGGTCGTAAGAAAAATCGAGCGCCGATAGATAGTAAGACTTAGTGTAATTGCCGCTTTCCCGTTTGAGTACGCGCCAGTACTCGACATCGCCCCAGTCCTTGGAGATCTTTATGAATGCCTCCTGATAGGGCGGCTCCAGCTTTTGTGCCTTGCGTGCCGTTTTGCGAAACAGGCTGGAAAATCCGGGTTTCTCGTAGTTGAGCCGCCGGCCCGGCCTGCCCGCGGACTTGGTCTTCTGCGCCTCGACAAAATCCTGCTGCAACGCCGCGAACACCTCTTCACCGGGGATGGTATCCCCCGATTCGTCCCAATTCTGCAGCAACGGGACGGTCCGGTGCAGGGTGTTGCCCACAAGTTCGTTCTCGACGCTGCGAAACAGCATGGAGAATATGGGGATGAAGAAGGTGATAAAAATGAACAAGAACAGCGGTGCCACCAGTAAAAGAGCGCGGTTTCGCGCGCGGCGCCTGGCGCGGGCCAGGCTCACCTTCAGCGGCGTGCCATCCGCCGTCACCATCTGCTCAGGGGCTGCTGATTCTACGGTCGCACTCATCGTTTTAGATTCACGTGATTGCGGCCGGCCGTAGCCGGCCGGCCGATTGTCACTTTAACACAGCACAAATCAAACGCTACTGTGCCAACCAGGCCTGGAACTTCTCGTTCAGGTCGTCGGTGTTGTCCGCCCAGAACTCGTAATTGTAAAGCAGCGTGTTCTTTGCATTGTTCGGATCGGTCGGCATATGCGGGCCCATATCGATGCCCAATTCGGCATGCTTGCCCACCATGGGCGCGGACGAGGCGCGCGCCGGGCCGTAGGAGATGTACTTGGCCTGATCAGCGAGGCGTTGGGTATCGGTGGCAAACTTGAGGTATTTCAACACGTCTTCCTCGTTCTTTCCGCCCACCGGGACGACCCAGCCGTCCAGATCGAACACCTGCCAGTCCCACAGCATGCCGATCGGCTGCTTCTCTTCCTCGATTACCGAGAACAGGCGCCCGTTGTAGGTCGATCCCATGACCACTTCGCCGTCAGCCAGGAGCTGCGGGGTCTGTGCGCCCTTCTCCCACCACACGACGTGGTCCTTGATGGTGTCCAGTTTGGCCAATGCGCGTTTCACACCCTCATCGGTATCCAAGACCTCGTAGATCTGGTCGGCGGGAACGCCGTCGGCGAGCAGCGCCCACTCGAGGTTGTTGAGCGGTAATTTCTCCAGCGAGCGTTTGCCCGGGTATTTTTCCAGGTCAAAAAAGTCGTTGATGGTGGTGGGTGGGGTGTCGCCGACCATGTCGGTACGGTACCCAATGGTCGTCGAGTAGACGATTTGCGGGATGAAGCACGGTGAGGCGATCATCTCGCCGAAGTCCTTGCTGGCCGGCGTGCCGTCCGGCGCGGCGGCGAGCAGGGCGTCGTGGTCGATCTCCATCACCAGGCCCTCGTCACAGGCCACTATAGCTGAAGCGGCGGTCATATCCACCAGGTCCCAGGTGAGGTTGCCGGCTTCCTGCATGGCGCGCAGCTTGGCTAACGCGCCACCGCCCGAATCGTCGTTGACGATCTTGATATCGGGGTTCATCGCCATCCACGGCTCGTGGTAGGCCTTTTGCTGACTGGCGGTGTAGGCGCCGCCCCAAGAGACGAACACCAGGTCTTTGGCTGCGGCGGTACTTACCGCCGTGGTCGCGACCGCGGCGGCCAGCAGGGTTTGAGTAAACAGCTTCTTCATCACATCCTCCATCTTTAATTAGATCTTCAGTTTAACCTTCAGTTTAGGGTTGCATATTGGTTTAAGTCCGCATGCACGAACGTTTGGTATTATCGGGCTTATGCTCAATGCAGAGCATCCAGCGCCCGACAATCCTCCATTGTCCAACCCACCTTTACCGTGGCTCCTTCGCTGAGTTGCGCATGAGCGGATGAGTTAGGAATCTTGACGATGAACCCATCGTGCCCGCATACGTGCATACGGGTACGGATGTGATCGCCCAGATAAATCAATTCTTCCACCTTGCCCTCGAAAATATTCGGGCAATCGTCACCGGGGTTCAGGCTGACCCGCTCCGGCCGCAACGACAACGTAGTGCTTTCGCCAACTCCGCCGATATTCACCGCCAACGCCTGCACTTCGCGACTCTCCCCAACGTCTACCTGGCAGGATTGACCGTCGATTCGAGTTATCTTTCCACCGATCACGTTATTCTCGCCGATAAAGTTGGCGACGAAGGCGTTTTCCGGCTCTTCGTACAACACCGTCGGCGGCGCCAATTGCTGTACCACGCCGTCATCGAACACGGCGATACGGTTGGACATGGTGAGCGCCTCGCTTTGATCGTGGGTCACGTACAGCACGGTAACGCCCAGCCTCTCATGGATGTGCTTTATCTCGTACTGCATCTGCTCGCGCAGGTTCTTGTCCAGCGCACCCAGCGGCTCATCCATAAGCACCACGTCGGGATCGAACACCAATGCCCGAGCCACCGCGACGCGCTGCTGCTGGCCGCCGGACAACTGTGCCGGACGCCGGTTCCCGAACTCGCCGAGCTGCACCATGTCCAACGCGCGCTGCACCCGCTGCTCGACTTCAGACTTGCTCATCTTCCTGACCTGCAGCGGAAACGCAAGGTTCTCCGCCACGGTCATGTGCGGAAACAAGGCATAGTTCTGGAACACCATGCCGATGCCGCGCTTGTGCGGGGGCACGTTGTTGATGGGCTGGTCGTTGAGATAGATCTCACCGTGGGTGGCCGGTTCGAACCCGGCCAGCATCATGAGACACGTGGTCTTGCCGGACCCGGAAGGCCCGAGCATGGTCAGAAATTCACCTTTTTCCATATCCAGGTTGAATTTCTTTACGACCAGCGACTCGCCGTCGTAACTCTTCTGGACGTCGACGAAACGAACGATGGCGTTACTGGTCTCTGTCATAATTTCTTCAATGCCGGGTGTTCAAATCATTAAAGCAGAATTCTACGTGCATCACCATCCGCGTACCAAGAGAGAGAAGACCACGGAATCTGCGCCGGACCCGGCCGACCTGAATGAAAACGCCGGCACCGAGGCAAATTCTATGCGGACTGCAAAACGGCGGGCCGAAACTGCTATCCTCCAAAGGCTATCTAATTTTATTGTTCGGATGTTCATCCTGACATAGACAATTGGTGAAGGTCAACGGGAAATGCGTCCGGAGAAGCGAAATCGGCAAGCACTGGAAGGGTAAATATCCGCTGAGCGTCTCTCTTTCTGGCGAGTTTTCGTGCTGCCGACAGCGGTTTACCGCGGCTTGGAGCCGCATTTAACGGGCCTATTCATCGATCGCGAGCTATTTGACGATAAATAATGGAAAATTGGGCTTCTGTCCCGATTTCGATCGTCTGATCAAAATACAGGATGCACCCGAGTTCGGCTTATTCCGTGGGTCGGCCTGAAGGCCGACGTATATGGGGCCTGCAAGCCCGAACTGGTTGGAATTTGCAGGTTATTTGGGCATCCAGGCGGTGAAGCGCTCCAAGACCGCGGCACCGTTGTCCGCCCACCAGTACGGATCGGCGATCACGCTGCGTTTCAATACCGCCTCACGGTTCGGCATGTGCGGCAGGATGTTCTGGCCATTGTGGAAGAATGGCTCGTTGGCGTTGATAATATCCAGACCGGATTTGCGCATCGGACCGTAATTGATCCACTTGGCCTGGCCGGCCTGCTGTTCCGGTGCGGTTGCGAAGATCATAAAATCCAGGGCTTCGTCATAGTTTTTCGTACCCTTCACCATCACCAGATACTCCTGCTCCAGAACCTGCCCGTCCCACACGATCTCGAAGGGCTGGTTTTCGATTAGGATAGCGGCGCCGCTGTGGCCGTTGTAGGATATCGCCATCGCCACTTCACCGCTTTTGACCAATTCCAGCGGTTCTGATCCGTAGGTCCAGAATACGACGTGTTCACCAATGGTGTCGAGCTTGGCGAAGGCGCGATCCATGCCTTCATTGGTGCTCATCACTTCGTAGACCCTGTCAGGTTCCACGCCATCGGCCACCAGTGCCATCTCGATATTCGCGTAGCCCCAGGAGGGTATACCGCGCTTGCCCGGGAACTTTTTCACGTCGTAGAAGTCCGCTATGCCCTTCGGGCCGGTGTCATCCGGATATTTCGTCTTGTCGTAGAATACGACATAGCTCCAGAAGATCTGCGGCGCTGCGCAGTTGGAGACTGGTGGAACCAGCATGTCCTCGACCATTGGCGTCCCGTCGGGCGCAGGCACGAACCTGTCGAACGGCAGTTCCTCGAACAAACCCTGCTCACACCCGATGAGCGCCTGATCCGGCAGCACGTCGACGATGTCCCAGGTAATCGCACCCGCTTCTACCTGCTCTTTGACCTCACTGAGGCCACCTTCGTAGTACTCCCATGTGATATTGTTACCGGTCTTCTTTTGCCAGGGCTCGCCATAGGCTTTCTGCTGACTGTTGGCGTACGCGCCACCCCAGGAGGTAACTGTAATATCCGCCGGCGAGGCAGGGGCCACCAGTACAGCAGCTAAGCCTATAGCCGCGGCCTTGTAATCAAGCGCCATTTTCATCCTCCAAAGGTAGACAATAAACTACACCATTTGATAAAGAGCCATTCAAGGCACTGCTGCCGCTCACGGCAGGTCAAAGCCCCCGGCCCAAACTAACGGCTCACGAATGGCTATCTGTTTTACTACCGCGCAGGTGTAAGTCGTGTGTTTTACTGGATTGTTTCGCTGTGCTCGCAATGACTGCGGTTGTCATCGCGAGGAACTTGGCGACGCGGCGATCCAGTCAAAATCTGTACTCCGCAGGAGACAATCCCATCAACACAAATGCAAAGCTATTTTTGACTAGCGCGTTTTAATCTTTTTGCCCTCGATCCAGTTGATCAGGGGACGCCACTGCTCGAGATCCTTGGCCACCGCGGCGGGACCCATCTCGAAGATGCCTATTCCCCGGGCCGCGGCGCGCACGTAATTCTGCGAGTCCCGCAGGCTGGTTACGAATGGGAGTTCGGCATCGATCAGGAAATCCTCAAGATGGCCGTAAATATTGGTGTTGCCGCGGACGCGGTTGGCCACCAGCCCGACCAAACGCTGGTGTCTGCGCAATCTACCTTTGCTGATGAGATCTTCCACGAACTCACGGGCCGCACGCATGTCGATGGGGGAAGGCAGCACGGGGATAATCACCGCGTCCGCCTGCTGCATGAGCACGGCCACTTTTTCAGTGACGCTGCGGGCGGGGGCATCGTAGATGATGCGCTCGGTTTCGTCCGGTAGATCCAACTTGCCGGTCAGGCCGGACAGACCGTGGACAGCGGCGTATTTTTTTGCACGATTGCGAACCTCGATCCAGTGCACGCAGGATTGCTGCGGATCGAAATCGACCAGCACGGTATTGACCCCCCACACAGCATAATAACTGGCCAGATTAGTGGAGATGGTTGTCTTGCCGCAGCCTCCCTTCGGGTTGACGACCAGTATGGATCGCATTTCTCTCTCCTCTGCACTAGGTAGTTTAAGGATACGCGTAATCGGGACCTTACGCTACGGCCTTGTGCGTTGTGCAGGCCGAAGATGATTACGAGAGATAACTCAGTGCAAGACCAAGCAAGATCGACGCACCCGACCAGGTGTTGTTCAGAAATGCCTGGAAGCATGCACGCGCCTCCCTGTCCCTCATGAGCCATTGCTGGTACAAAAAAAATACACCGGTCACAAGCAAGGACAAATAGTAGTAGTGGTTCAACGATTCAAAGACACCCACCAGCGCCAGCAGCACCAGCGTCAGTAGTTGACAGCACCCGACGATCAGACGATCCTGTCTTCCGAACAGTATTGCAGTGGATTTGACGCCGATTGCCAGATCGTCCTCGCGATCTGACATGGCGTACATCGTATCGTATGCCATGACCCAGGCCATATTGGCCGCCAGCATGACCCAGGCCACCCCGGGCACGTCGCCGGTCTGGGCGGAAAACGCCATCGGTATGCCCCACGAAAACGCGAAGCCCAGGAATAGCTGGGGAAAATGGATGAAGCGTTTCATGAAAGGGTAGATGACGGCCCAGAAAGCGCCGACCAATGACAGCATCACGGTCAGATAATTCAAGGTCAGAACCAGTGCCAGTGCGGCGCCGCACAGTACCGCGAACAGCAGCAGCGCCTCCAAATTTGAAACCCGGCCTGCGGCGAGCGGCCGATCCCGGGTGCGTTCGACGTGGGGGTCCATGTCACGGTCCGCATAGTCGTTGATGACGCATCCTGCCGACCGCATCAGGAACACGCCGACAATGAATATGACCAGAATATCCGGGTCGGGCCTGCCCCGGGAAGCGATCCACAAGGCCCACAGCGTCGGCCACAGCAAGAGCAGGGTGCCCACCGGGCGGTCCACGCGCATCAGGCGCAGGTATTGCTCGATCCGCCCGGTGATTGAGCAACTGGTCGCCGGGCTAGCCTGCATATCGCACCAGCCTATACATGGCCGTACTCCTGCGCACTTCTCATCCACCGCCGAATCAGCACCGGCACGCGCTCCGGATGGTTCCTCATCATCTTCTTGCCAAGCGCGAGGACCTCCGGCAGCAGATCGCAGTCCCGGGCCAGGTCCGCGACCCGCATTTTCTGCGCTCCGGTTTGCCGCGTGCCCAACACCTCGCCGGGGCCGCGCAGCTCCAGATCCTTGCGGGCGATCTCGAACCCGTCGGTCGTATCGCGCAAAGCGGCCAGGCGAAATCGCGCATGTTCCCCGAGCGGTGATTTGTAGAGCAAAACGCAGGCCGACTTCTGATGACCGCGGCCGACGCGCCCACGCAACTGGTGAAGCTGCGACAAGCCCAGTCGCTCCGCATTTTCGATAATCATCAGACTGGCATTGGGAACATCTACCCCAACCTCGATTACGGTGGTCGCGACCAGAACATCCAGCCCACCGTCCCTGAAAGCCGTCATGACCTTGTCTTTTTCCGCAGGCTTCATACGGCCGTGTACCAGGCCAATGCGATAATCGGGCAAGGACTGGTGCAGGAGCTTGGCAGTTCCCGATATTGCCTGGGCGCGAAGCGCCTCCGATTCATCGATCAACGGGCATACCCAGTATGCCTGACGACCATCCCCGCAGGCGACGCGGATACGATGCACGACTTCCTCCCTCCGGTCCTCGGGAACCACTACCGTATCGACCGGAGTGCGGCCCGGCGGCAGCTCGTCGATGCTGGACACATCCAGTTCGGTGTAAAACGTCATGGCAAGCGTTCTTGGGATCGGGGTTGCGGTCATTACCAGCTGGTGCGGCATCATTCCTTGGCGTTGCCCCTTATCCCGCATGGCCAGGCGCTGGTCTACACCGAATCGGTGCTGCTCGTCGACCACGACCAGCGCGAGGCGATCGAAACCCACTTCCTGCTGGAAAAGTGCGTGGGTACCGACAGCGACATGCGCCTGACCGTCAGAGAGCCGGCTCAGGGTGCTGCGGCGGCTCGAAGCGGACATCCGGCTGGAAAGGTAAACCGTGCTTATCCCCAGTGGGGTGAGCCAGGAGGAGATGGTCCTAGCGTGTTGTTCCGCAAGCAATTCCGTGGGAGCCAGCAGCGCGCTTTGAAATCCGCTGGCAGCGGCACATGCCACAGCCGCTGCCGCCACCACCGTCTTGCCCGAGCCGACATCTCCCTGAACCAGCCTCAGCATGGGTACGGGTCTCGAAATGTCCGCCAGCACTTCACCGACGACCCGACGCTGGGCGCCTGTCAATTCGAAGCCCAACCGCTGAACTAGTCTGCTGACCAAGGCCTCTTTATCAATCAGAGCCGGGGCTTCGAGCAGCCTGCGCTTCTCGCGGAGGGTCAGAAAACTCACGTGGTGAGCCAGCAATTCCTCGATAGACAGTCTGTGCTGTGCGGGCGTGCTCCCGGCTTCCAGATCCCGCAGCCGCTCGTCCGCCTTCGGCCGGTGCAGGTCGACGATTGCATCGCGCAGAGTAGGCAGCATCAATCCCCGCAGGTCTTCATCAGGTATCAATTCGGTCAAGGCCGAGGCGTGGCTGTCAATCGCGTTGCCGGTGATTCGCCTGAGAATGCGCTGCGACACTCCCTCGGTCGCTGGATAAACGGGCGTCAGTGTCCCGGCAGAGTCCGCCACGGGTTGCTGCTGCGAAACCCTGTATTCGGGATGCACCATTTCGAATGCACCGCGCCCATGCCTGACTTCACCAAAACATGAAATCCAGTTTCCTCGCTTCAAGTTGTTTTGCTGTGCGCGGCAGAAGTAGAACAAGCGGATGTTGATCCAGCCTGTTTCGTCGCTGACCCGGGTGATAAGGCTCCGACGACGGCCATAGGCGATATCGGTATGCTCGATGCTGCCAATGATGGATACCCGCTGGCCGGGCCGTACGTCGCCGATCGCCGATATCCGGGTGCGGTCTTCATAACGATAGGGTAAATGCAGTAGCAGATCCTGGACCGATAAAATCCCGAGGCGTGCCAGTTTTTCCGCAAGCTTGTCCCCAACCCCCTTTACCTCGGCAACGGGGATGGAGTTACTGATCTTGTTTGACATTCGGGCGGCCGCGTAATCCGGGATCCTGGTGCAATATGCAGACTATTTACGACTCGGAAACCTCCATGATCGCCTCGATCTCCAATTGTGCGTTTTTTGGCAATGCAGCCACGCCTACGGCCGCACGTGCCGGATAGGGTTCAACGAAGTATCGCGCCATGATTTCGTTGACCTTTGCAAAGTGTCCGAGATCGACGAGATAGATGTTCAGTTTCAGTACATCCTGCAGCGAGCCTCCGGCGGCCTCGGCGACGGCTTTCAAATTCTCGAACACCCGCTCGCACTGTTCCGAAAATGAATACCCCGCCAGAGCCATGGTCTTCGGGTCGAGTGGAATCTGACCGGAAATATAAACCGTGTCCCCGCTCCTAACCGCCTGGGAGTAAGTTCCGATGGCTGCCGGTGCGTGTTTAGTCGAAATTATTCTTTTTGCCATGTTGTGGTTCCCCGATCAGATGATGTTCATGGCTGGAAGGTGTATATCCCCCATCGCGGCAGGGCCTAGCCTGCATATTGCACCAGACCGGCCGTGATTTTTTTTCATCCCCTTAATCAATTTTACAAATACACCGATTTGGATATTTGGATATATTGATCAAAAGTACAGTTTGTAATCGTGGTCGGCCTATCTCGGCGCTGACTCGTCCATCTTTACCTGGGCTTGGTCTTCACTCGGACCGTAGCTACGGCTACGCTCCTCGCTCCAGACCGGCGCCCAGCCAAACCTGTCCTGCATAGTCGCTCGGGATACTGGTGCAATATGCAGGCTTGTGTCCTGTCGCGCAAATAAATGGTATTTCAGCCTTTCGCGCGCGCCACACGGTATACGCCACGTACACGCCGTATGCTCCTCAGGATTCGTGCAAGATTGATGCGGTCTTTGACTTCGATGCTGAGCCTTATGGTCGAAAAACTGCCGTCGCGCTCCTCGACATTCACATTGTTGATGTTCGAATCCTGTTCCGCTATCGCGGTGGCAACGTTCGCCAGCACGCCCCGTTTGTTCTCGGTATCCGCCCGGATGTTTACCGAAAAAAAACCTTTCACTTTTTCGGACCAGTCCACGAGCACCCACTTGTCCGGATGTTTTCGATATTCCGCGATATTGCGGCAGTCGAACATGTGAACCACGATGCCCCGCCCAGCACTCAGGAATCCCACGATATTATCCCCGGGCACCGGGCTGCAACAACGCGCAAATGTGATCAGCATGCCCTCGGCGCCGTCGATTGCAAGGGGCTTCTCGGCCCCTTCCTGTAGCGACCGGCCCTCTTTCTTGCGCTTGTTGGATGCGATCTGATTGGCTACCATCGTTGGCAGTCGTTTGCCCAGACCGATGTCTTCCAGAAGCTTGTCCCAACTCTCGACCCGGAGATTCTGCAGCAGCTCTTTCTTGACCTTGGTGGTCAACTTGAGCTTACCGATACTGCTTTTCTTGACTGCGCGGTTGAGTAACCGCTTGCCCAGCTTTACCGCCTCACGGCCCTGCTGCTTTTTCAGATAGTGGCGTATCGAGGCGCGCGCCTTGCTGGTTACCGTATAGTTCAACCACGACGCCGTGGGCCTGGCATTGCCCGATGTGATGATTTCGACATGATCGCCGTTATGCAAAACCGTAGGCAGTGAAACGAGCTCCCGATTCACCCGCACACCGGCACACTGATTCCCGACGTCGGTGTGCACCGCGTAGGCGAAATCCAGCGCGGTGCAACCTCGCGGTAATTTCTTTATGTCTCCCCGGTGCGTGAACACATACACCTCGTCCGGGAACAGGTCCATTTTCAGATGTTCCAGGAACTCGCCGGGGTTGCCGCTCGCTTTCTGGGTATCGAGAAGATCCAGCAGCCACTGCCGAGCAAGCTCCTGCGCCTTCACGCCGGTCACGTTTTCGGACTTGTAGATCCAATGTGCGGCAATTCCGGCCTCGGCGATTCGGTTCATTTCGACGGTACGGATCTGGACCTCCAGAGACGCACCGAAAGCGCCGAACACGACGGTATGCAGGGACTGGTAGCCGTTGGCCTTGGGTATCGCAATATAGTCCTGGAAACGGCCCGGTATGGGTTTGTACAGGCGGTGGATGATGCCCAGGACGCGATAACAGTCATCGAGCGTGTCGACGATGATGCGAAAGCCATAGATGTCCTGCAATTCCTTGAATGCCTTTCTCTTTTCCAGCATCTTCAGGTAAATGCTGTACACGCTCTTTTTGCGCCCGATGACCTCGGCGCTGACCCCGGAACTCTCGAGCTCGGCTTTAATGGCGGATTGGAGTTTCTTGACCACCGACTTCCTATTGCCCTGCTGCGTCTTAATAGCCCGTTCGATGGCAGCGTAGCGATTGGGATAAAGGTACTGGAAACTCAGGTCCTGCAACTCGCGGCTCCATTGATGCAGGCCCAGACGGTTTGCAATGGGCGCGTATATGTCCATGGTCTGTCGCGCCACACGACGGCGTTTCTGAAGGGGCAGCGCATCCAGAGTTCGCATATTGTGCAGCCGGTCGGCGAGTTTAATCAAAATGACGCGGATGTCCTTGGACATCGCCATCAGCATCTTGCGAAAGTTCTCCGCCTCGGCGTGTTCCTTGCTGTCGAATTCGATCTGCCCGATCTTGCTTACGCCGTCGACCAGCAGCGCCACTTCCTCACCGAACTCGGTTTCCAGCTCCTCCTTGGCCGTCGAGGTGTCCTCGATTACGTCGTGCAGAATTGCCGCGATTATGCTGCGGCTGTCCAGCTTCAATCCGGTCAGGATTTCAGCTACCGCCACGGGGTGGTGAATATAGGGTTCACCACTCCGTCGCTGCTGTCCGGCGTGGGCCTCGGCGCCGAACAGGTACGCCTTATATACCTGGTCTACGATTTGGTCGTCGAGATACCCCCGCAGGGCGTCGCAAAGCGCGATCGCCGAACTTGCCGGAGCATGCGACGGCAGCCGCTGACCCGGGCTACGCGGTGGTTTCCTCCGAAGGGTCGGGATCTGCATCCCCTTCGGCCTCCTCCGTACCTTCGGATAAGGATTCGAACTCGTCCAGTTCGAGTGTCGGTTTGTCATCGAGGATTGCCTTTGTCACCAGCCCTGCCGCGATCTCCCGCAGGGCAATCACGGTGTGCTTGTCATTTTCGACTTCGACCAAGGGCTCCGCACCGTCCGACAGCTGGCGGGCGCGTTTTGTGGCGACCAGAACCAGCTGGAAACGGTTGTCGACATGCTCGAGACAATCTTCTACGGTAATTCTCGCCATTCAGTACCTCATTTAGTATTGCTGATGTTATTAGGGCGCAAAAAAGCCGCTACTTCATTGTAACCTTTCTTGCGTCCGCTACAGGCCCGGAAATGATAGCGCGCAGCTCATCCATGGTTTTGTCCAGGTCGTCGTTGACGATCCTGTGATCGTATTCGTCACTGTGACTCATTTCGTCGTCCGCCTCCTGCATCCGCCTGGAGATGACCTCGTCCGAATCCTGGCCTCGTGCACGCAGTCTTCGCTCCAATTCGCTCCTGGACGGCGGCAGTATGAATATGCTTTGCACCTCCGGAATCCATTCCCGTACCTTTCGGGCACCCTGCCAGTCGATGTCGAGAAGCACATTCTGGCCCGCTCTCGACAGCCGCTCTACCTCGCCCCTCGAAGTGCCGTACAGGTTGCCGAAAACTTCCGCATATTCCAGAAACTCCCCGGCAGCTATCATCGACTCAAACCTGACGCGATCCACAAAAAAATAATCCACGCCATCTGTCTCTCCGGGCCGCCTGCGCCGCGTCGTATGTGACACAGCCAGGACGGTGTTCGCAACCTCAACCATGAGTCGCCTTGCAAGCGTTGTCTTGCCTGCGCCGGAAGGTGCAGAAATTATGAAAACCCGTCCATACGGCATGATGAAGACTACACCTTATAAAAGCGAGGGGGAGGGACAGAAACCCAATTATAGCCTATTGAACCGGCAGATTAGCAGTCGATACAGAACGGAACGCAGTTAGCCCGCATTTCTCACCAGGCGGCTATGGAATCTCGTTAAGCATTGCATACATTGAGGTCTATGGATTTGTCAAAAAAACAGTGTGTCTTGGAAACGCCTATCCCGGCGCTGGCTGGTCCAGGCCCCGATGCACTTGGGCTTCATTCGATCCATAGCTACGGCTATGCATCT